>Ga0302238_1002713_pt1 | contig 12084 bp, 28 predicted proteins | sample AAG_UR_Asn_MG_FD_193527 | JGI IMG/M metagenome (GOLD analysis project Ga0302238, IMG submission 193527) | Enriched activated sludge microbial communities from anaerobic digester in WTTP, New Holstein, Wisconsin, United States - AAG_UR_Asn | ecosystem: Engineered > Bioreactor > Anaerobic >...
TATTGTCACGCGGATGTAAGGTGCGATAACCAACAAAGGAAAAAATGGTAAATGCGGAGAACCTAAAGAATTAACTAGCCCGCCGGAGCTTATCCGGCACTATTAACCGCATATTGCGGATTAAAAAAAGAGGAGGATTTAAGATAATGAATAATTACGAAAAACAAGCGGAAGATTTTTTGACGAAAACAAAAACAAAGTTCAATCATCGTTATTTAGGGCACTTCAAGTATTTTGATGACGACAAGCAAGAACGTGATGTTTATGAAATTATCTTATCACGGGAAGGCAAGGAAATCTTCGCTTTCCGCTTCGGTCAATCAATCGCTAATTCTGGAGAACCTTACAAACGAAACCCACAAGGTAAGACAGTTAGAAAAAGAATCACGCCTACCCCGTATGATGTTTTAGCTTGTTTGATAAAACATGATGTTGAAACATTTGAAGATTTTTGTGCTGAATATGGCTATAATACCGATAGCAGAAAAGCGGAAAAGATATATTTTAATGTTCAGAGAGAATACAAGAATGTTCAACGGGTGTTCGGGGATGTGTTAGACGAATTAAGGGAAATAAACTAGCCTTCTGACGAGTCCTGAAGGACGAAACGGGCGAAAGCCCGTCAAGGCTTAAACTAATAAAGAGGAGGCAAAAACTATGGATAAGGTAATATTCAGAAAATGGAATAAAAAACACGGCGGCGGGATTATTGCTTTTCTGCCGGATATAGAAGCAAACCCCGGAATGATTATGAGCTATGAGCATATCGGGCAACATGGCGGAGCAAGTTTACGCATAATGGGCAGGCCGGATACTTTTTTAGCAAAGCCAGAAGAATATCAAGAGCTACTGGCAGAATTAAAAATGATTGGCTACAAACCCAAAGCTTACAAAAGACTAGCAAGGTAAAGGCTTAACTAATAAGAGGCAATAAATTTTACTTATTGCCGGTAATTTGAAACTAATAAGAGAAGGGAGTACCATGAAAACAATTAAAAGAGAAGTTGTTAACAGTAATTCAAGGCGTATTTGTGGTCATTTTATTTTGTCTGATAAAAGCAAAACACAATTTGAAATGAGAAAGGGGCAGGGCTGGAATCAATGGGGCAACACAACGGATAATCTTGGCGTTACTGTTGACCGTGTTAATGAATTGACAAGCGAATGGTTTGAACGGTTTTATTAAACTAATAAGAGGAGGAAATATTATGAAAACGGTTAAAAACGGCGGTTTGATGACTATCGTTAATAAACACGGAGAGTGGGAATGCCCTTGCGGAAACGTAGCAGAGTATGACGGCTTTTATCCATGCAACGACAAGGGCGAAGAAGTTGAGCCAGATACAAACTGGAGCTTGCTTTATATTTGTAGGCGATGTGGTAAAATATACGACAATGACGGAAATTTTATTGAGGGATTAAGAATATATTAGGGAGGCTTAACAATGATTAAACTATCAACAGGGGCAACTGTGCCGGAAATCAAAGACCTGACACAAAAACAAAGGAAAGTGAGGCCGAATAATGAAATCAATAAACTTTGAACTTATGAAAGACAAACCAAAACTGGATATTCCTACGCTGAATTATGTTTGGGATATATTGTGGCGTTTTAAGGCATGTAATCTAAGAAAAAACGCAAAAGAACGTGCCTTATTTGCTGAATATGAAAGGCTGATGAAGCACATTAAAGAATTAGCGGAAAGTGAGGCCTAACAATGAAAGCAATAATTGAATTGAAGGTTGTGTTCTGGTTTATGGCGGCAATGTGTTTATTATTGATTTTAATTTAAGGAGGGTTTAACATGGAAAAGTTAAAAAACCAACAAGACTTTGAGGAGTTAAGGTGGCTGAATAAGGCCATAAATCCAAAAATCGCAAACAAATCATTACGGGTTATTCATGTTGAGGGTGGCGAGGCAGTGGCTACGGACGGTCACAGAATGCACGTAGCACAAACAAGCCTTGATGATGGCAATTATATTGTTGAATTATCAAACGCAAAAAAAATTATTTTACAGCAAGTAAACCTTGAAACTCCGTTTCCTGATTATAAAATGGTGCTCCCAAAAGAGAAACGGGAAGTTTATGCAAAACACGATGTTTGCGCAAATCATACGTCTTGGGCTATCGCCGCCATTATTAGGGAGCTTTCAAAACAGTGGGCGGTCAATATAGATTATCTAATAGATGCGCTTGATAATTTTAAACAATACCAGTGGAGAATTTACATTGCAGATTCTGGAGCAACGGAGAAAGTATATTTGGAAAACAATAAATGCAAGGCATTAATAATGCCATTAAAAAATTAAGGGAGGCATATCATGGATGATTTAAAGCTTAGAATTGCGGAAGTGTTGCGGGAAGAATTATCCGAGGGCGATCTTCTTGACGCTCAAGACTTCACGCCGGAAGATTGGGAAGAAGTTTTAAATGAGGCGTTAAAACCGGAAATTGAGGTTGAATTTATGGAGGCGCAAATATGAAAAATGAATGGACGAAAAAACTAGAAAAACAGGAAGCGGAAATTGAAACGCCAAAAATTGAGCTTGCGGATGTTTATGAAAAGTATTATAAACAAGAAGAACGGCACGAAACAGAGCTTTGCCAAGCTTTCGGAAGTGGGGCGTTTGTGATGTTTCTGATTGTGGCAATCGGGTTTGTTGTGGTTTATCTTGCCGGAAAAGTGATGGGGTAAAAGTATGAATGATGAAATGATTGAAATAAATGAATTGGCAGATATGGAAATTGAGAAATCAAAGGAAAAAATAGAACGCCTTGAGTCTTTGGTTTCTGCCCTAAAGCAGACAAACCGAGAGCAGTTGGAACTAATTGACAAGCTGATTAGGGATTGCCAAATTTTGGAAAGTGAGGCAATTTTTTACAAAGACTATTTAATTTATAAAGGCTTTGAATTGCCGGAAAGAAATTAAAATCTCTTCATGCCCGTTTGTGGCATCCTCCTTTTTCCCCGGTGGTAGAAATACTGCCGGGGTTTTATTTTAAAAGGGCAAGAACTACTCCGCTTTATACCACCACAATATGCAGCGTTTCGCTACCTTGCCCTGTTAAGTTTATTTTTTGGTTAGACAATTATTTCCTGAATGTCAACAATCTTGCCGCCCTGAATTATCACGTTTAAAAATCCTAAATCGTTAGGGTCGTAAGGCTCATTGTAGCCGGAAATACCGTCAATAAACAGTTTATAGAATGAGCCTGTGCAACAATACCATCTGCGGTCAAAATCAATATATCCTTCCGGCGTTTCATCTTGGTTGAGATACCTATGCTTTATTCCGTCCTCTGTATCTTGTAAATATAAAAGTTTGGCGGGTGGCACTACTGCTAACCAGTGAGCATGGCCGACTGCCATTAACTGACAATCGCCCATTTTATACTGAAGTGAGATTTTTAAAGCCGCTTTTTTATTTGCTTCACGCTGAATAAAATCCTTTGCGTTTGACCGGAAAACTTTATTGCCGTGAGCTATGAAGAACTTAAAGAGGGGCTTCTTCTTTTTAAAAAATCTTTTCTCTTTTTTAAAAAACAAAACTCTTGCCGACTCCGTAGCGTAAGGAATGTTTAACCCTTCACAGATTGACCGCCCGAAATTTATTGTCCGTGATAATTTGCGTTCATGGTTGCCTAACAATCCGCAGATTCCCTGTTCTTTGATAGGCAAGAACATACTAATCGCTTCTTTCGCCTGAAGTTCTGGAATTGGCTGCTCTGTGGTTTCAGTTTCGTATCTTTTATCATCTGTGGTTATTGCCTCAATCCAATCGCCTAAATGAATCCAAAAGCGATTAGGCTTTTTCTTGACGAAATCAACCGCCCTTTGTATTCCGGTAATGTGAGCCTTTTTGCTCCCGATATGCGTGTCGCTAATTAAAGCAATTTCACAATCCAACGGTATTTCTTTGATTATTCTTTCCATTTTCCGGCCACCATATACTTGTTCATGCTACTACAGTTCATACAAACCACGTTTTCATCATCAAGTAATTCGGCTTTGCAGTGTGTGCATAATCTGTTATCTTTGCGGTATTTCCGATATTTAACATTTCTTCTTCTGCTATCTCTTGCATCTCTTTCAGCGCAATCCTTACATCTTGTCTTTCCGGCAACTGCCCTTTGAGTGCAATTAACACACAATCCTTTTGACTTCTTTTTATCTCTGTGTTTTTTATCGCCCACTCTTTTTTTGCCTGACCAATCCTAAACAATAGGATTTTGTAATTTTCCAAACTGTGTTTACCAATAACCCTGCTACCATCAACGCTTCATCTGGGCGCATATAAACCGTGTAGTTTTCTTTTGATTGTGCGTCAAACCGTAAGCCGATACAGTCGCCCTTAAAAACCCTTTTCTTTTTTATATCACTTGGGGATAAATAATAAACGGCTATTTTCCGTCCATTTCCTTTAAACGATATGCTTTCTACTTCTCGCATTTTGCCTCCGGTAGATTATCTGTATCAAAATCATTTAGTAACTTAACTAATTCTTGCATTGTTTCTTTTAAATTATTGTTTAATCGTTTTCTGCCACTGATTAAAAATAAAGCTACTAAAACAATCCGTGAAACAATCTTTTTTGTTTTGTCGGTTAATCTTTCCTCCGCCCAATCTATTTGTTGTGCTGTGGCGTGACGGTCAAGCCCTAAAGTTTCAAGTTCTTTTGAGTTAATGTGTAGTAATTCGTGTGGCACAAGGTCAAATGGCACATCTGCTAGTTGGTCAAATACCTTTGCATTATAAGTCATGTCTGCACCGCAATAGGGAAATCGCGCTGAACAATCCATTGCGTATTCATTTGAATTTGTTCTGTCGGGCTTTAGGGTAATATCATGTTCTTGAAGTAAAAGAACCACTTTCCAGAGATTTATCCATTCCATAGTGTCTTTTTCAAAGTCCATAGTCGCCCCTTTGCAGAAATTCCCTTTCGTGCAGAAAAACCCGTAAATTACCAACTACGTATATTAATTGTTAGCACGAAATATCAGACTCAATTAATCGGCACAGATCTTCTAGGTTCACTATTTTTCGCATCTTCTTCCATGACGACGCCTTCGCTTCCATCATTCTTAAACCCATATCATTTTCCCAGCAATACCAATCCAACCATTCTCCAGTATCTCCAATTTGTAACGCCGTTGCTTTTGTATATTTGGAAAAAGTATCCCACATTGCTTTCCCGATTTCAGAATCGCAATCAAGACCACGGAACAACTTTTCAAGCGAAGTCCACGCTTCATCAATAAGACGAAACTGAGCTTCCCATTCCCTTAGCAACGCCATTCGTTCTTTCGTTGTCATATTTTCTCCAATCTAAAATAAAAAAGTGCTAACAAATCACTACAGGCGATCCCTCGCCTGCGGCTCACTCCGCCTGAGTTCCGGCGTTATGCCTTACACAAAAGCAGTGCCGCTAACGCCACATTTATAAGCAAACTAACCCAAAAAAGTATCCTGTAATCCCTTTTCTTCTTCAGTTTCTTAACAGGTATTGCTATCGGTATTTTTCTTTTTGGCTGTGCTAATGTCATATCAACTCCTTAATTCGCTATCGGGAAGCGTAACCCAAGACAAACCCCAATCCCAACATTTTTCTACGCTTCCCTCAATTAATTCGTTCATTTTTTTTATACCGAGTTTTGTTATAGACGGTATTCTGGTATATTCTGTGTTTCCGACCAAAACTGTTTCTGGTTTAAATTCGTCCGGCATAACTGATAGCTTTAATCTTGTTTCCCAACACTCTATCGAGTCGCCTGTGTTCTTTGAGAGAGCCGGAAGCAAAACGCCCTTCCACCATTTTATCTGCTGATGGGTAATAAACTCTTTAGGCGATAAAACTTGTAACGCCCCACCAACAACGCACTCCTTTAACAAATCCTGAAGCGGTTTATCGAATATGGGCTGACCTTCTCTTATAGACGTTACTTTAATGCTTTTCATTGCCTTGCCTTAATTTTTTCAACAAGCAATAATAGCTCTTGGTTGAATTCATTAATTTCTTTGCCAATTATTTCAATCAGCTTTTCGTTACGCTGAACTTCAATTATCAACGGTGGTAATCCTTCAAAGGCTGACATAAAATACCATGATTCTCGCTCCGTTACATAAAGGCTCATCTGTGTTTGCAAAAGATATTCCGTTGGAAGCGTGTTTTGTAAAAGATACTTAATATGAGTTTTCATCGTGGGGTTTTTTATTTCAATACCCTTTTTCTCGCCGATTAATCCATCCGGTGAGCAATGACATAATTTCCACTCATCTTTATAGACAAGGGCACATTGCTTGACTTCTATGTTATAAAGCATTTCAAATAAAGCCCTTGCCCCAGCCTCTCGCTCTTTTCCTTTCTGCATTGCTAAGCTCTGGAATGTTTCCTCTTGCTTTCCGGTTATCTTTTCACCGGCAAGTTGCAAAAGAAAATCCTCACGCTGTTTTGACCTTGCGCCGGTGGTGGTTATGATTTTGTCAATACTGCTTGCGCCAACATTACCAGCACAGGCAGCATACCATTCAGGCGAGTATTGCTCAAACTCATCAATAATGATGGGCATTAGATTTCCTCCAATCTAGCCAATGACTCATCAACCGTTCTTTCAATTACAGCCTCTAGCTCGGCAATAATTTTATTAATTGCCTTGTCTTTTGTGGACGGACATTTTTCTTGCATGTGTTTTATGATTGACTTAAAGTATAGGCTTGCTTTTTCCTTATCCGGCTTTAAGGCTTCTTGTCGTTTATTCTCCTCTTCTTGTCTAGCTTTTTCTTCGATTATTCTAGCGGCATCTATTTTTGCTTTTTCTGCCGCTTCTTTCAATGCCCTTTCAGCCGCTTCTTTTTTAGCAAGCTCTATGTCTTTTTCATGTTGGATACGCTCTTTTTCTTTAATAATTGCATCCTGTTCAGCTTTAATCTTTTCCTCTTTTATCCGTTGCGCTTCAGCTAACATGGCAAGACGTTGCGCTTCTTTTTCCTGTTCCGCTCTTTGCGCCGCTAGTTTTTCTTCTTCTTCTTTCTTCTTTGCCTCTTCGTCTGCAAGTCTTTTCTTTTCTGTATCTATTAAAGACTGAAACTTACCAGTAATTTCTTCAAACTGTTCATCGGAACAAGCATTGATTATTGCACTTGGAACACTGAAACTGGGCGCAAATGGAAGTAAATAATTAACGCTGTTAAACGTAATTCCCATTCCAAACAAGCGGTCTATTCGCTGCTGGATTCTTTGTTTTTCTTTTTCTTCCTCTTCTTTTTTGATACGCTCTTTTTCTTTTACAACAATATCTTCTTGCTCTTGCAAATAGTTTTCGACAGGTTCAAGAAGCCCGGTTATTCTTTTAGCTTCGGCATCAACAGCCCTTCCGTAATCAAGCGCATCTTGCTTTAGTTTTTTCCGCGTTTTTTCAATATCTACACGGCGGTTTTTAACGTCCATTCTTGCCCGATGTACTTGCTCATAGCCCTCGACATCTTGCGGATTTTTAACAACCAAAGACATATAATCAGCCTTGATTTTGGCTATCGCTGCATCGGTTATCTTGTATTCTGCTAAAGCTGTATCAATCATTTTTTTATCTGTCATTATTTAATCCTCCCTTTTGCTGCTCGTAAAGACGCCATAGCTTTTTCGTAATCAGCAGCCAAAATTTTGTCCACCGATTCAACAACCATGTATTTAAGGAATTTGGCCTCGTCAATTTCTTTCGCATTAATCATGTCAACGATTGTGCTTTTCTGCTTATCGCCAATATACACGGCTTCGCTTCCCTTTCCATCGTCATCCTCATAAGTGGCAAGACCTGTAAGCGCAAGAATCGTATAGCGTTCAAGATATGTTATTGTTGAACCCAACGCCTGAATATTGTTTTTACCACCTGAGTTATCAGGCGAAGCGGTTAAACTTGTTTCCTCAAAATGTCCGTTAACATGAGCAATCCGGCAAGTTACAGATACTTTATCCGCCTCTTGTGTAGTAATCCAACTTGCTGAGAGACCATGTTTGCTTAATTCCGTGTTAATTTTTTCAGTTACGTTTCCAAGTGAGGCATGGTTATATGCTGTCGTCCCTGCCGTTGTTTTATAACTTACCTTCTTGTCTTTATCAATTTCCGGTGGGTTTGCCTTAAAGGCGGTCATGGCCTCCCAATATGCCTTTTTTGCCTGTTCTTTTTCCCACGTTAAGTGAAGGTTCATTAATTTTTCTAGCTTCTCAATGTCCGCACCCTTTTCAATCGCAATATTCAAAAGGGTTAGCGGCGTTGACTCTCTCATCACTACTTCTTTTTGTTCAGCCATTTTCCGCCTCCATAATATTTCTAAAAAATGTTAATTCTATTTGGTTTATTAATTTGATTGTTAACCAATCCATTTTATCAGGACTTCTTAACACATCAAATCTATCTTCCAATAATCTCATTTCCTTTTCAGAAAAATCATGGATACTTAAACTAACCCTATCCGTTTTATCAAAACTTACAAGCATAAATCACCTCTCTAAAAAGTTGTGTCAACAATCGCAATTTCCGCCGGTGTAAAGCCGGTTACAGTAGCAATCTTTTCGGCAGTCATTTCAACAATCGCATTTGCTTCTTTTTGTTCAGCCATTTTTATTCTCCTCTGCGTCTACTTCGATTTCGGAAATAAAAAGATTGCCTCTTAGTCTAGCACGAATAGCTTGAGGCATGTCTTGTTCTTTCAGCGCAGACGCTATATATTTCCCGTTATCGTCAAACGCCATAAAAATACCATTTGGGTCTTGAAAGATTTTAAATTTCATAATGTCCTCCTAAAAAGGAATGTCGTCTTTGGGTGTTTCTGTTTCCATGTCACTTGCTAACCACTTACCAAATGCCGCAATCGTGGCCTTGTCGCTCCCCAATCCTATTGAAGCAGGAACAACCTTGTCTTGTCCGTAAATCTTTTTTGTTACCCAATTAGGTTTGTAGTTACCGTCTTTGTCTTTCCAACACTCAACAAGCGAAACAAAACCCTTTGGGCTTTCCGTCTTTTCTATAAATCTTTTTTCGTCTATCTGAAAGTGCATTTATTTTTCTCCTTCCCTTAATCTTTTTTCGTCTGCTTCGTCCTCATCGTGGGCTTCTCTGCGCTCACGTTCTTCAGCCATTTCTTCATAATCCGGCGGTGCTTCATAATATCCATAATCTTCTCGGCTTATGCTTTTCATAATTACCTCTCTTATTTTGGAAGCATTATACATAAACGGCATGCGCCTGTCAAGAACTTTTTTATTTACCCCAAATCTTTTTTCTTGACTTTTACTAATTAGTGGTGTATAAGACAAGACAAACAATGCGTGAAAGTAAAAGATGCCTAACCAGCAACCCTACTTTGCAAGGGAATACATCGCCTAGTTGCTTTGCTGTGGTGGCAAAAAATGACATAGGTGGGGCAGAGGATTCTCAAGGAGTTTCCAAGCACGTGCAAAATCCCCTTAAAATCACGCAGGGACGCATTGTTCATTTTTGGTGAACCTATGAAAAACATGAACGTCAACGGTATCTGCACCGCCGAAAACATTGAAGAACAAAAACAATGCTTGCATTATCGAAGAAGTTGTGTATATAAACACGAACTATGCGCTGATTTGAAATTTAACACGAAGCGGTGTGATAGTCGGAAAGCAAATAAAGAATGAAAAAAGGGTTATCAGATAGTAACCTACAATCCATGTGGCGAAAGGCGTGTAGAATAATCCACCGCAATAGATGTTTTGTGTGCGGCACGTCTGGGCTACAAACCACACTAGAAACTCATCACTATATCAAAAGAAATAATTTACTCACTAGACACGCTTGGCAGAACGGGTTTCCTTCTTGCGCCAAGTGTCATAGATACTTACACACAAAAGCCGGCGAACAAAAAATCGTTGCTTGGCTTGCTAAAAATAACTGGCTTGAATATCTACATGAAAGAGAAACCCAAAGCAAGCAGTGGTTTGTTGATCGTGGAATTACAAGAGATGATTATCTTCGTCAAATGTATAACGAATTAAAAAAAATTATTAATACAATAAAGGGGTGATAAAGGATTGATATATGGCTAGACCAGAACGACACGATGTTGATTATTTCCCTTTTTACGTCAAAGACGGAAAGACGTTGTTTGTTTTAGAGGGTAAATACCAAAGTAAGGGAACTGGATTTTTCTGTAACGTAATGCGTTTTCTGTGCACAACACCAGACCACCATTTTTGCATTAAAGACGAAGCTGATAGGCTTTTTTTCTTTACAAAAACTCATTGTGACGAAGAATCTGGGTTAGATATGCTTAATATGATGGCAACAACAGGAAAAATTCACAAGGAATTATGGAAAAATAACATGGTTATTGCCTCACAAGATTTTCTGGACAGTATCGCCCATGCCTACAAAAATAGGAAAAATCCTATAATCAAAATAGACGATATTTTAGTTTCTTACCAACAAAATGGTATAACTTACGAGCAAAACATAATAACTTCTGACGATAATACACAAACTAAACTAAACTATACTAAACTAAATAATAGTATAGTAAAAAAATTCAAAAAACCTTCTTTAGAAGAAATCACTCTTTATTGCCAAGAGAGAAAAAATAATATCAAACCACAATATTTTATTGATTACCAAGAAGCAAGGGGTTGGAAGTTAAAAGGCGGCCAAAAGATAAAAGACTGGAAAGCTGTAATAAGAACGTGGGAAGCTAACGGCAAGAAATATGCGCCGCCGAGTGCACCCAAACAAAACTATTTTGAGCCTGTTAATTGCCCTAAGTGCGGAAAGCGAATTGTGGTGAAGGGTGACTTAACCAAAGATGGGTGTGTGTATTGTCCATAACGAAAAAATCAGCCGGAGCGAAGCGATCGGCTGGATTGACGAGGTTATACATTTTTTATGATAAAAGAAACTAAAATTTTAAAAGAACAAAGTGAATATCAAAAATTTTGTGATGTTTGTGGAGTTAAAATTAATCATGGCATGGCTTGTAGTAGAGCGAGTTGTGAAATCTGCGGGAAAGACCTTTGTGAAAAATGCATAAGTCATGAAGAATCAAATTCGGGAGATTATCGAACTGTGTTTTGTAAAAAATGCGATACAATAGGTGATGAGTATAGACCTTTAATTTCCAGACTTGAATGTGAAATAGACGAACTTCACAATCAATGGAGAACTAAGTGTCTTGTATAACAATTATTAGATGGATTGCCAACCGTGTAACCGCTTTGCTTATTACACGGATAGTCAACTAAGGGGGCAGTATGCGACTGAATATGTTTGAATTGAACTTGTGGGATGAGGGGGCGTTCTGGATAACCTTGTTTGAAATAGAATGGGCTGACCAGGATAGAAGTCTACTTCATATTGAAAGAAACCAAGGGTGTTGGAAGTTCCAGTTTCTTTGGTTAAAAAATAATTGTTGGGTCATCTAACAACTGCTTCAACCTGACACCTACGGTGCAGGTTAAGCAAATGTTATACGGACACTACGCAGGAAACAATAAATCGTTTCCTGACTTCGTGCAAAAAGGAGAAATGGATGGAGATATCAAGAACATGGGTAATGCCCTCTATATGGACATTCACCATGAAGCCAGTAAAAGAACTTTTTACTAAATACAATGTCGGTAAAAATTGGGCTGACCCATTCGCTGGTGAAAACAGTCCAGCCGAATTAGCTAACGATATTGAAGGAAGGGGTAACGCATATCAAATGGATGCTTTAGATTTTCTAAAGTCCATTCCAGATAATTCGTTGGATGGAGTTTTGTTTGACCCACCTTATTCTGTAGAGCAATGCCTACGAAGATACACCCCAAAACATGGTGGCACTGCTGGAAGAGCAGAGTATTGGGCAAAATGTAAGGATGAAATTGCCCGTATATTAAAGCCATCTGGTAAGTGTATTCACTTTTGTTGGGACTCGACTGGTCTCGGTAAATCAAGAAAGGCGACAATAAAAGAGGTGATGCTTTTGTGTCATGGTGCTTGCCACAATGACACTATTATAACGGTGGACGAGAAAGACGTATAACAACTGCTTCAACCTGACACCTTCGGTGCAGGTTAAGCAAA
>Ga0302238_1002715_pt1 | contig 12083 bp, 16 predicted proteins | sample AAG_UR_Asn_MG_FD_193527 | JGI IMG/M metagenome (GOLD analysis project Ga0302238, IMG submission 193527) | Enriched activated sludge microbial communities from anaerobic digester in WTTP, New Holstein, Wisconsin, United States - AAG_UR_Asn | ecosystem: Engineered > Bioreactor > Anaerobic >...
AATATTGACGTTCACCATATGCCCTTCTACATCGATGGAGACTAATAAAACTGGGTCTAACCAGATTGATTATTCCAGTTGCATCCTATCAGGTGGAAATAACTAAAATGGTTAAAAGGAATTCCGGGCTGGAGAGAAAGCCAATGCAACAAATCCTACGGATATCCTTGCGGAAAAGTAACAGGTAAAAACAAAATTCTGCAACATACAAGTTTTTGAATTACCTACTAAGAAATCACCAATACAAATACGGGAATGACATAAGATAAATGAATTCGATTTAGTAGTTTTGTAAAAATGTAAATCCTACGTTATGAAAAAGTTGGCAATTATAGTGTTAGTTGTGTTACTTTCCAATTGTGCACCAAAGATCTATCCCAGAAGGGATATAGCTCGTTTGATCGATTTTAGACCCTATACAGAAAAGGGTTTCATGATTACAACAGAAACCTATACAGAAGAATATGAACCAGTGGGAGTTGTTTCATACAAAATCATACCGAAATGTTATACCTACGAAAAGAAGAGTCTTTTAGAAAGCAATTTTGGGTGTGACATAATTCCTTCATCAGAGTTATTAGACAGTCTATATTTTATGAGCAAAAAGTTGGGGGCGAATGGAATAATGAATTTCTGGTATCGTGAAGGAGAAGTTGGAGCGTATAACATGCGTGAAGCTTTTACTATTTCTGCTGGAGGATTTGCAATTATTAGGAAGTAAAAGAATCCCAAGGGGAAGCATAATTCAACATAATTTTTAGTGGTAAACAATCTGCGTTGGCAGCAAGGAACAAAATCGCAAAAGCAACCATATACCTGGATGGCAATCAGGAAGAGTAGCGCTGAAGGAGGTAAATAATCATGACAACTTTTCAGCAAACGGAATAAGTTCATTGATAATTCCATGAAATCCGTTGGATGACTGAGGCTAAAGGAAGCATTTCAACCAACCGATATCCAATAATCACCCTATCCAGGTAAAACCTCTTCTCCCACTAAAAAGGAGAAAGCCATTCATCCTATGGGTGCCAGAGAAAACCACTGCCATTTACCAAGGATAGCGATATTATTTCCTGGCAGCATTTTATTCCGGCATTGTGGCAGCGTTTAAGAGCGACAATAAGATTGTTAATGAAGTACATCTAGGGACAGTAGTACATTGCTTATTTGAAGATTATAGAAATACGAGACTGCGTTTATCATTGTCAAACTCGTAATCAAATTGCTCAAGAGCAGCACGGTAGAATGTATAAAACTTTTCTTTTATGGTGCCTTCGATTAAATTACATGTTTTGATTGGCGGTAATCCATCAGGCCAAATTAACGTACTTTTATACAGCTCAAAGTATTGGACTAACCAGGTTTTCCTTTCCAGATAATGATATTGAGCCAGAGCATTCAAATAATCATTGTCATCATAATACATTGTTTTCCTTTTAATTATAAAAAAAATTACAGGATGGCTGATGTTTCGCTGTCTTCCTCAATGCTGGCAATATCCACCACATCAATTACGAAATCTTCCATCCATACCTCCAAGACATTCTCATCAATTTCATTGTCAAACCGAAAGCCCCAAACAAGGCCTTCAAAAACCTTGTTGTCTTTTGTAGTTATCCTGACCCTCAGGCCAGCGTATTGCGTGTAATCCATAAGTTGTGTAAATATGAGTAAATATTTCATCCTGGGCTTCCTGAGAGCCTCAGAAACGATGAATAACAGACCAGGTCTAAAAGGGCATCATTCCCAAATGAACAGTGTCACCATCTTCCTGAACTAATATTGTCAGGCAGGGATGCAGGTGAACAGCATCATAAAAGCAGTATTCCTGCTGATTGTCCGCATAAGCAGTTTTTATCTTCAACGACAGCTCTCCCTCTGAAATCTTCCGTGTCCCTTGAAGCATGTATTTATACAATCCGAAGAAAGCCTCTTTATCCACACACTCAACCGTCACTTTCTCTGATGCAAGAAATGGCTTGAAGAGGGAGGGCTTCAATGCCAGGCATGATTTTATCAGGGCTTCCTTAATTTCATCGGTTGAAGGAGAGGGTTCCATTTGCATTGATTTTCTGATTCGAAAAGTAATAAGCCTCTCCATCATCTCCAAATCATAAGCAGTAAAGATATCAACCGGAATAGAGCATGATGGATTTAATGAGGAGAATTCTGGTGTCGGTATAAAACACTGACATTTGCCGGCCGCAGAATTGACCTCAACCTGCCGAATGCCATATTTATCTCCTCCCTGGCCAGAGAAAAGTAATTACAGAATTTCACCAGGTACAATCGTCAGCACTATACTTTTCCATACTTGAGTAATCAACTCTTCTAAGATTTTCATATATAAATATGTACATATATTGCCATATAGTTATATATGAGCTCCTAAATGTCTGCGCAGGGGAAAAGTGGTTGAAAAGGGGGGATGGGTGATATGCCCATTTTCAAGTTTACAAGCAATCAAAATCCATGTTAAATTACAATCCTACGGAGTTGCGGATTTCACCAGATTCCCTACCTTTACAAGGATACGTTCTCTGAACCTTGTGAGGGTAAAAGGTGTTAAAATAGGGACCTGTAAAGGTAAGGGTGTTGTAAGTCATTGAATGATAGCGTAATAGAAGATAGGTTCAAGTCCTACCTGGGGAGCTTCTTGATGATATAACGCACTGAATATCAGTGCGTTATTTTTTGTTTCTCTTTCTCACTCCATCCCCATAAAATTTTCTTGAAGAAAGAAGTTTGTAAGCCTTCATTGTGCAAGTTTTTGGAGTTAATTGCTTGATCCGGTGCTACAGAGTGCCGGCTTTCTAATTTGAATAAATTTTCCCATAGTTAATCTTATTATAAACGATTTGTTTTTTAAATTTGGATGTTAATTTAAAAACCGATTATTGATTAGCTCCAAAAGCTGTAAACCTCAATTAGCTTATCAACATAATTTAATTGGCTCATGAAAAATCTAATTCTAATTTTAGCATTCACTTTGCTTGGTTTAAACTGCTTTTCTCAGAGAAAAGTAGTTAAGGTAGAGTCTCAAGTACAGGATGTCGTTGTTCAGAATGAAGAACGGGTACTTAAACGCAAAGTAGCTATAGCTCGTTTCTCAAATGAAACGCAGTATGCTAAGGGAATCTTTTATGACAAAAACAATGATCCTATTGCAAAACAAGCAGTTGATATTTTGTCAACTAAACTGGCGGCATCGAATAAATTCATTTTGTTGGAACGTCAGGATATTGAAAAAGTATATGAAGAATTGAAAATTGCTGGTAATGAGGGGATTCAAAAAGTTGGAGCTGATTACCTAATAATTGGTTCTGTCACTGAATTCGGGCGGAAGAACATCGGTGATGTTAATGCTTTCTCGAGGACAAAATCGCAGATTGTCCAAGCTGGGGTCAATATACGTTTGGTCGATGTTTCAACTGGTCAAATTATATATTCCGAAGAAGCTAAAGGAGAGGCAGAGACCACAAATAAGACTGTAATGGGCCTGGGAGAGCGTACGGATTATGATGCTACATTAAGTGATAAGGCAATATCAGCGGCTCTTTCAAAACTTGTTGAAAACGTAATTAATAACTGCATGGATAGACCATGGAAATCGTATTTCTTGACTTATGATGCTGATGGTATATTAATTACAGGTGGTAAAAGCCAGGGCGTCAAGGAAGGTGATTTATATGATGTAATTGAAAAAGGCAAATCGATTAAGAATCCTCAAACTGGAATGATGATGGAATTGCCTGGGAAAACTGTCGGGAAAATAAAGGTCGATTTTACTGGTGGAGATACTCCAGAGAATGAATTTTCCATGGTGTCTTTCGTTGAAGGTGGAATTGATTCACAACAATTGTCCAAGTATTATATAAAAGAAATTGAGAAATGAAAAAAATAGTATTATTGGCTCTTTTCGGAGCCTTTCTATTGTCTGGTTGTGGTGGTATTAAAACCTTGTCTTCAGGTTTAGAAAACGAAGCATACCTTGAATTTATTGGTGCTCCTAATGATTACTCCGGAGGCGTTGATGTTATCATTGATGATACTAACATTTTTAAAGCTGAGGTACACAAAGATTTAGCTCGTAAAGTCAAAGGTGAGGTATACGCAATCTCCACTGGCACTCACAAAATCGCTGTTTCATATAATGGTAAACTTTTATTTCAGAAACAGATTTTTATATCAGCACAAGAAACTAAGAAAATTGTATTACCATGAAAAATCTATTTGCATTGTTGTTTTTCATTCTATTGTTTTCTTCTTGCACAGTTCAACAGCCTCTTTATTCTTGGTCAAAATATGAACAGGCTAGTTACAACTACCTAAAAAATAGCGATGCGAATTCTGCTCAATTTTTGATTGAAACTTATCAGAAAATTATTGATAAACAAGAAGGTACAAGGAAAATTGTGCCACCGGGTGTTTATGCAGATTATGGGTTTATTTTACTTCAATTGGATAAAGAAGAAGAAGGTAAAACCATGTTGTTGAAAGAGGTTGAAACATACCCTGAGTCTAAAGTGTTTATTACTAATGTTTTAAAAATGCTGGAACAATGAAGAAATTATTACTGGTAATTTCAGCTTTAGGCATTTTATTGTCGGGTTGTACAACTACAGCCCCTGTAAGTAAATTTTCTGCTTACAGAGGATTATATGAAGCAAGGCCGGTTTCAGTACTAATTATGCCTCCTATAAACAGAAGTACAAATGTTGAGGCAAAGGAGTATTTCCATTCGACTTTGAATGTTCCAATTGCCAACGCTGGTTATTATGTCATCCCTCCATTTCTTTCAATGGAAATACTTAAGAGGGAGAGTGCATTTGATTCCGAGCTTTTTTTTGATGTACCCCTGACTAAGTTTGGTGAGGTTTTTGGTGCCGATTTAGCTCTCTTTACGGTCATTCATAAATGGGACAAGACAGGTTTACTTAGCCAGGTTTATGTTGAGATAGAGTATATTCTGAAATCTATCGCTACAAACGAGATTTTATATACCAGAAAGGGTAACATTACTTACGATACATCTGTTTCAACAGGAGCATCTGGGGTTTTTGGTGCTTTAGCTGATATTGCCGCATCTGCAATTAATACTGCAGCAACAAAATATGTTGATGTGGCACGAATTTGTAATGCTTATACTTTTAAAGATTTACCCGCTGGTAAGTATAGCCCCGTATACTTGACGGATAGTACGCAAGTTGCCGGCCCAAAAGAGTTTACTGTGCGTCTGAATTCACAATATAAATAGATCACTTTGCCTTTTACATGCCGATTAATTAATTGATCCTTATAAACTTACTTGTTTTTATCTCAAATTGATCCGGGTATTTCCCAGAGGCCAGAAGTGGCCTTGAAAAATCCGATGCCAAATAATTTTGGAATTCCACGCATAAGAGAATGTGATGATGAATGGATTACTTTGTTTTACTCACGGGAGTTGAAGGTACCAATATCCCGGTTAATCTTTTTTGTAGGAAATGAAACAAATCCATTGTATTCTCCCCCCACATAAATGACCTGATTCGCCACTCTGGTTTTTGTTTGGAATGACCAGATTCCGGAATAATTTGAATGAATGGAATACTCGGGAAAATTGGAAGAAGTGATATCGATTCTGATTTTATTTCCAGCTTTTACGTTCCAGGTTATCGGCAGTGTCTCAATCTTGATTTCCACAATTTCACCCGGAGTGTATGCCTGCCGACCTCCCAGAGGATTATTCCGATATGCCAGGGTGGTAATACCTGAACGAATGTTATACGTCGATCCATCCGGCATAACTTCACTTACCTTGTATCCAAAACATGTATCGTCAGCATCACTGCCTACATTTAAAGTAACTGATATTTTCCCGGCAATTACCAAATTTTCAGTAAGCGTTGGTGTTACAAAACTAACTACATCATCACGATACCCAATTTCTTCCTGAAGCTGGCTTCCACGCTTACCGGCAGAATTAAACAGTGTTTCTCCCCCATTCGAAATCACAGGTTTTTTGGGATCATATACAAATTTTATTTCATCCGGTTTTTCAGGAGCCTTTTCCGATAATTTGTAAGCCTTTGGATTGACAGCATCCTTTTGTTTGGTGAAATAATATGTTTCAGCTCCATCATTCTTTATCGGCCATGAATCAAAAGTAAACCATTTATCCTCTTCTATAAAATACACATTAACTTCACCTTTTGGAACCACTCCTTTGGCCAAAACACTGAAAAGCCATTCAAACTGGTCAACGTTGGGATCAATATCCCTGTCATGTTTCGGATTGTGTTGTGTTGGCGTGGTTTGATAACTATGGTTCCAGGCTCCTAATATCAATCGGCTTTGCTTTTTGATGTCATCGTTTAAACGTTCGTATCCCAGAATTGTTCCTTCCATGTGGTGATCATATAGCCCGGCGACTACGGTTACAGGTACTTTGATTTTCACAGGATTCGATTTTAACTGAGCCCAATAGCCCTGATTCCAGTATGGATCTTCGTAGTTTGTGTAGGTAATCCAGTCGCGGTACCATGTAAGTTTAGCTCCCAATAAATCAACGTCCATATGAATCTGAGGCATGTATTTATACTCATTGTAATATGGTTCTTCCCTGTCCCTGACCGGTTTTTTAATTTCCTCTGAAGCATTGTCAATTGCCCAACCGGTCAAAATATCCTGACGAAAAAGGCCATCTTTATACACTGAAATATGACGATCAACGCCGTAATGATGGAGATACAATCCCTTTACTTTTTCAGGTATTTCATCGGCTATTATCCAGCCCGTAAACCCAACATACGATGCACCAAATATGCCAATACTTTTGCACCACGGCTGGCTTGCAAGCCAGTTAACCATGGCCAGTCCATCCACTCGCTCAAACTCATTGGGCAGGTAAAAACCTTCGGAACCTCCTTTCCCACGGCAATATTGAACAACAAAGCCAAGCCCTCGTTTGGCATACTCCCGACCAAGAAAAATATTATCGCCTTTATTATCACCCCAGGCATATGGAGTACGGGACATTACAACTGGCCATGGACCTTCACCTTTGGGCAAATATACCTTTGTGTAAAGCTTAAAACCCTCACCTCCCTCAACCATAAAATCCTGGTAAGTGTACTCATATGTTGAATCAACACTAAACTCAATCTTTGGCCTCCCCTGTGCTGTTATATCCTGAACAGTGAATAAACTACAAATAAATATTACAGTTGTCGATGACCTAAATAAACATTTTGATAATTTCATACGATTCAGATTGTTACTTAAAAAGGGGCATATGAACCCCGCGTTCAATCATTTCGATGGACTGGCAATCAAACAACCAATCCGAACCCGACTGCTCCGGTTCACAATGATTGGCAAGCAACTTTCCCGAATGCCTTTCACCAGTTTTTATCGGGATTACTTAAAAATCATTTGGCTCAGGTCATACAAATTATCGCGCCAGGTGTGCCAGGTGTGGCCGCCCGGTTTTTCAGAGTATTGGTATTTTAATCCGTACTCATCAAATAGCTTCATCATGTTTTGACAGTTTTGGAACGCGATGTCTTCCTTTCCGCCCATTGCTACCCAAAACAGTTTGGTGTTTTTATTACACCGTTCGGCATTTTCTTTAAGCAAGCGATTCCCTTCATTCCACATTTCCTCGTTGTTGTTGAACCACCCTGTACTGAGAGGAAGAATATAGGCAAACTTCTCGCAATGAGCCAGGCCTGTATTCAGTGTATGCAAACCTCCCATTGACAAACCCGAAAGTGCACGGTTTTCAGCGTTGGCTTTCACCCTGTATGTGTTTTCAACGTAGGGAATGATGCTTTCAATCAGGTCCTTGCCAAAAGTGGGCACATCGATTGATGCATCAGGCATTACAACCATCATCGGTTTAATTTTACCTTCGGCAAGCAGGTTGTCGAGAATAAAGTTTGCCTTGCCAACCGTTGGCCAGGAACGGTCGTTATCGCCTCCGCCATGTAACAGATAAAGAACAGGAAATTTTTCCATTCCTTTATCGTATCCCGGTGGTGTGTACACGTGCATCCTCCTGGTTGTTCCTGTTGCTTTTGATGAGTAATATACAATCCTGACATCGCCATGCGGGACATCTTTCATTTCCCAGAATTCCGAGCCATTGTCTGAGATATTGAGCAGTGCCTGATTTTCGCGAACTGTTATGCTTTTTGGATCGCCAACACTCACTCCATCAACTACAAACGAATAACGATAAGCGCCTGGCTTTACATTTGGAATCCGAATGGTCCAAACTCCGTTGTCAGCTTTATTGATATCTAATCTTTCTCCCCAGGGAATGATGTCGCCACTGGCCGAAACTTCATCAGCCTGGGGCGCATAAATACTTAAAATCACATCGCCATTGTCCAAGATACGCGTCGATTGCAAAGTATCGTTAGGCGTGGGATTCCGAACCCATGATTGGGCCTGCAACCCGTTCGAACATAGCAGAAGGACAAGAAATAGACTTGCCATGTGATGTATTGATTGTTTCATCTAAATGACGGTGTTTGGTTTATTTGAACAGCAAAGGTGCAAATGTATTCAGATAAATACGCCAGTTCGACCAGGTATGTCCACCAGGTGTTACATGGAATATGTGTTCCAGGCCATTGTCAGTCAACATTTTGTCGAGTGTTTTTGCCGATTCAAAGAGAAAATCAGTATCACCACAAGCCAAAAAGTAGAGTTTGTATCCTGCTTCCTTCAATGCTTTAAACTGAGTTTCATAGTTTTTCATCACTTGTTCGTCACCGTCCCTGTTGGTGATACCCATACTTAAAGGGCAGATGTAATCGAAGAATCCCGGATACATCAATGACGTGGTGATAGTATGGCCTCCCCCCATTGAAAGACCTGCAATTGCACGAGCTTCGGGCCTTGCATCAACACGGTATGTTTTTTCAACATAGGGAACAATGTCCTGAACAATACTTTTGGGATATGGATTATTCCTCCAGGCGTCACGATCCATAGGTTTTTCCTCAATTATCAGAGTACGAGCGGCAACCTGATTTGGGTTCCCATTGGGCATTACGCAAATCATCGGTTTTGCCAATCCTTTTTCAATCAAATTATCCAAAATCTGACGGGTTCGTCCCATGGTACTCCATGCATCTTCGTCTCCGCCAGCACCGTGAAGCAAGTATAGGACCGGATACTTGTCGGTGCTTTCATTGTAACCGGCAGGTGTATAAACAAACATTCGTCGCTCCATTCCCAGCGTTGGGGAATCATACCAAACCTGGTGCAAATTACCGCGTTTTGTGGCTTCAAAATAGTTCTCCGTTGTTTCTCCGGGAATCAACAACACACTTAAATATCGTGTGCCGTCGCGCTGCATAAAAACATTGTTCGGGTCATTTAAACTGATTCCATCCACAATAAAACTATAAGTATATAACTCAGGCTCGGGAAGAGGCAATTTAATCGACCACAGTCCATTTTCGTCTTTTGTAAGATCGAGATTGGAGGGAATTTCCATTTCACCCCAGTTTGTTTCCACTTTTACCGTTGGTGTAAAACCACCGGTAAGTTTTACCGTATCGGCCTGAGGAGCGAAAAACCGGAAGGTTACATGATTTTCTCCGATTTCAGGAGAAATGATTGGTGTTCGGTTCCTAAAGTTGGTTAATTCCTGTGCACTTACACCCAGCATTATTGCCAGGCATGCAATAACTAAAAAAAATCTCTTTTTCATGTTCTTCATATTTTTTGATTGAAACTCTTGATAAACTATCCCATAAACCAGGATGTCGATTATATTTTATTCAGGCCATTCGAACTGGTCTTTATCCAGACGCAGGAAACGGACTGCATTGTTAAAGAGAATGTCTCTTTTTTGGTCTTCCGACAGGTATTGTGCATGTTCAATCACGCCCATTGAGGTTTCGAACAACCGCGGCCACATCACAAAATCGGTTCCATACATGATGCGTTTTCCAAACCCTGCCTGAATCATTCGTTTGATGTAATAATGCACATCGTCGAGCGGATAACTCCATATCATACCCGAAATATCGACATAAATATAAGCATTAGCACCCATAATTGCAATCATGTGTTCCAAAATCGGGTAACCGGCATGCATTACCCAAACTTTCATCTTCGGATGGCGGGCAAGCAAGTCTTCCAGAAGAAAGGGATCGCCCAGCGAAGCCCTGTATTTTGGTTGGGTAATGTTGGCCATTCCGTTTCCACCTGTTCCCATGTGAAGCCCAACAGGAATATTGAGTTCTTCCGCTACCGCAAAATAGGGTTCTAACGTAGGGTCGCCTGGAGAAAGGCCCTGGTATTGAGGAGCCACCTCTGGCATTGCTTTGTAAAATCCGCTCCTTAACGAATCACGAAAAGCCTCTACTGTCATTTCAGCGGCATTGCTGATACCGATGCCCGGTATAATTCGTCCGGGAGGAGCGGCGTCCACCCACTTGTACAAAATCCCGGGATCGCAAAGGCCACCATGGTCATATTAAAGTCACTTATCCGGCGGATTACTTCATTTTGCATGTCCTCATCACTTTTTGCAGGTTGAAGCGGATCCACACATCCAAGGTTCATAAACATATCCGGAGCTTCATTGGGATCGCCTTCTGGCATGCTGGTTAAAAACCACGGACACATGGATGACGACCAGGTCGAATTCATCTTCATTGCATGTACATGTATGTCGAAAACGGCAAACGCGTTACTTTTTTCTCCTGAGCATAACTCATTGAAAATATTGAAAGCGCAATTGCCATAAAAATGAATTTCCTTCTCATTGCATGTAGTTAAACGGATGGTAGTGTTACAATTTGTGTGTCTCGCGACCTCGGTTTCCCATTTTAGTTTGGCATCACTAAACTACTTTTCTTTTGGCTTTCTTGAACTGTTAAACATCATTTTTTGAATGGCGGGGTCTTTGTCAAGGGTCCCGACCGTAGGGAGGGACTTGTATAGCCTTGACATGAGCCTGCTATTCTGTAACTTTGTTTATCAGATCAAGAAAGTGGTTCTTTTCATTTGGAAACAGCTTTTCATCATGGTCTATATAAGGCAAAGCCCTGTAATAGGAGGACTTATCCATGGCCATTTTAGCCATAAGAACTATGACGGACTCTTCATCCGGCATGGCGCTGCGCATCCGTAATACCCGCCTGAAGTCCCGATTCAGCCGCTCAATCCAGTTAGTGGTGTAGATCATCGACTGGATCCGAGGGTCGTAATTCAAGTAGGTGAAGTAGTACCGGTAGACCGGATCTGTTCCCATCACACCCAAGCTTCTGTAATACTTACCCCATTTGCGGCATAACACCTGCCAGTCATCCTAGCCTTGTTCAGGAGTATAGGAAGCATCTCCGGTTCGAAAAACTTTTTTCAGGTCATTGGCCAGCTCACCCTTGTCCCCATGCCGAACCTTATTGAACATGTTACGTTTCAAATGAGTAACACACTTCTGAAGAGAGGTGCCGGGGAATGTTTCTTCCAGGGCATCTTCCAGCGATTTTAACCCGTCTGCCACCACCAGCCCGATGCTTCTTAAACTTCTTTCCCGCAACGCCTGGAACATCTGGTTCCATCCTGTGGCACTCTCAGAGGGGCGGTTGAAAATACCCAGAACCTCCCTGGTCTTATCCTCCTTCACCGCCATGACCACGTAGAAAGCTTCTGACTCGACACTACGCTTACGATGGACTTTGACATGTATGGCATCTACGAACACAATCGGATAGTAGGCTTCCAGGCTGCGGCTGAGCCACTTCTCCACATCCGTACGCAAATACTCGATCATACGGCTAATGCTGGCCTTGCTGTAACGGGTTCCATAGACCTCGCCAAATACTTCTCCCACCTGAGACTGAGTAAGTCCCTTGCAATACAGGCTGCTGGCAAGTTGTATAATACTCCCTGAAATTTAGACAACTGGGTAAGTTTAATAAAAACCATTAAATTTACTCACGATGACAAAGACAAGGAAAAAGCACAGTGCCACATTCAAGGCCCAGGTGGCCATTGAGGCGATCAAGGAGCAGGAAACGCTTGGGGAACTGGCAAAGCGTTTTGGTCTCCACCCACAAATGATATCCAAATGG
>Ga0302238_1002717_pt1 | contig 12065 bp, 9 predicted proteins | sample AAG_UR_Asn_MG_FD_193527 | JGI IMG/M metagenome (GOLD analysis project Ga0302238, IMG submission 193527) | Enriched activated sludge microbial communities from anaerobic digester in WTTP, New Holstein, Wisconsin, United States - AAG_UR_Asn | ecosystem: Engineered > Bioreactor > Anaerobic >...
TCATATCCGCTGCCCGCAGAACGCACCCCGAAGATCGTCTTCAGGAACTCCCGGGCGTCCCGTCCGCGAGCGTTTTCCGCCTCCAGTCGCAGCAGCTTCAGTTCGGTTTCCCGAGGATAGAATTGCAGCACCAGCCGGCGTTGGGTGTTCACCCCGGCTTTCGCCAGCAATTGCCGGTCGAAGGCGGCCAGCGGACCGCTGGCATTTTGCCAGGTCATATACATCCGTTTCTCGTCTTCCGGCTTTCCCGTGCGCCGATCCGGCCTGGCCTTGGCCAGATTGAAAGCATAGTCCACCAGCGGCGTTCCGCCGGCCGCCGCCAACTCGATCTTGAAGAAGTCCAATTGACGGGCATACGGGTCCAGGCCGGACGTCGTGTAGCGGATCTCCCAGCGCTCCCAGGGCGGAATGATATCGCTCCGGCCCTCGCCCTCCGGACCGGGGCCTCGGCTGTCCCCCAGCCCGCCGCCCCCCTTGGCCGTGACCTCCGCTGCCGTGGCAATGGCGTCCAACGCCGACGCCTGAGTGGTGACCACGTCGGTGACCGCTTCCAGCGTGGCCTCCATCTGAGGCTCGTACATCTCTTCTTCCAATTCCTCCGGCCCCGGCGGCTCCATGTCCCGCGCAAAGCCGGCGGCATGGTCGCCCCGGCCGGCATACTCCACCAACTCGACAGGAACCGTCCTGTACGTGAGCATCAAGCGGCTGGTCAGCCAGATGACGAACATCGCGCCGACGCAGACCCCGACCATGATCAGCAGGGCGATCAACAGGCTGGCCACGGAGTCATACGCCTCGGTCCGCAGGGTCTTCATGGCCTTGATTTCGCCCGACTCGCGTGTGGGAGATTCGGATGTGCCGTTCACCGTCTTGCCGACTCCTGGTAATCAGTGCACAGGTTCCCAAACCCGTGTCGGGCATGTGCGATCAGTCCATCAACTGCCCGTCCGGGCGAATCGCCAAGTACCATTGCTTCCACTTGGCCTGTGCCGCCTGCTTCTGTTCGGGGGTCGCATTGGGCGGAGGCCCGTACCCCTGGAACTTGCGGCTGACAAAGCACAAGCCGTCCCGCGCGGCTTCCACGACCAGCCAGTTCGGGTCGCTCAGGGCGAAGATCAGCGCCGGGACGTTGTCCAACTCGCGCGACCTGGCCAGCGTCTTCACCGCCGCCAAACGGGCTTCAAAGTTCTCGTTGGTGACCAAGGCTCGCAGTCGTTCCAACTGGCTCGTCCGCTTGGTCAGGTCCGCGTCCAGCGAGAGGCCGCCGGGCAGGGTCCTGGCATCGAAGTCCTTGTCCTCCGCGCTGCTTAACAGTTCCAACAGATCGTCCACGTCCCGGACCATTTGAGGCGTGACGACTTTCCCGTCCTGCATGCGGGCGTTCGTCAAATCCTTGGGCAACCCCATGCCGCCAATCAGAACCCCTTCGTCCAGCGTCGCCTTCTTGATTGCTTTCTGGCTGCTGCGCGTGAGAAACAGCACGGCAAAGGCCGTGTGGATTTGCTGGTCGCTGCCAAACGCATCCTGGGTGTTCCAGGAGCCGTCTTGCGACTGCGTTTTCTGCAGGTACTCCACGCCCGCATTGTACCAGTCGGGTTCCGCCTCGGTCTTGCCCTCGACGAGTTCCTGAAAGCTCTTGTAACGCTCCACCGCGTACATGTAGTAGTGCGTCCATTTCGTGACGTCGTAATTCAAATTCTTGGCGAACCAAGCGTTGCCGCCGGCGGCCTTGCCGAACACCTGCTGGCCGTTCGTATTGGAAGGCCGGAGATAGGCCGGCCGTTTCTTCTCCTCCTTCTCGATCTTCTGCAACGCAGGCGGCAAATCGGGTTTCCCCTCCTTGGCCGCGGCACCCTTGGCATCCACGCCAAACCCCATCAGGTGGGCGCAAATGTAGAGGCTGCTCAGCCCCGCCGCCGACATCGAATGCGTGGGCGGATCCGAGGCCCGATAGGCCCAACTTCCGTCGGGCCTCTGCGTCTGCATCAGCCAATGCGCTGCGCTCTCGACCGCACTGCTTGGCAGCGCCACGCCCGCATGATGCGCCGCCCAGCAACACAGCACGCCGTACTGCGTCTGCGACGTGTCGTCATAGGTGTACGGATTGTAGCTCCACGCGCCGCTGGGAAGCTGACGCTTCAACATCCCTTGCGCGAGCACGCGGATCTCGTAGGCGTACTGCTTCGGATCGACTTCGCACAAGCAGACGCACGCAATGGCCTCGTGGTAGCAGTGGTTCCCCACGCCGCTTTGCGCGACATTCTGAGCCAGTTTGCGCGCGCCGGCCACGGCGGATTGGACCCGCGGATGAGCAGGGTCCCTGCCCGCTTTCAACAAGGCCATGGCCGTCAAGCAGTCTGCTCCCACTCCGAATTGGCTCGGGCCGCTCTTTTCCAGAAACGCGCAAGCCTTGGCCAGCATCTGTTGGACTTCCGGACTTTCCGACGTGAATCCCGGCGCGAGAACGGGCAACCCGAGCAGGCACGCGAACACGGCGGCCCCGGCGAATGCCGCCAGGTAATGGAGAAACAGTCGATCGAGAGGCCTGCCCGAGCGCCGCCCGGTCGGCCACCGCAATTGGCCTCCACTTCGCGAACAAAACGACGACATACGCACCATCACCTGGACTACAATAGCCAACTTCGCACCCAACCCCCGAGCAAGCCGACCGCCTTGCCTCGGTCGGCCCCGTTGATGCTACCAGCACCATTCCTTCTTGTCAACGGTCGCAGCGACGGAAGTCCTTGACGTAAGCAAAGTTGCAGCTTCACCGCCGTAACTCGCGGGAGCCGCGCTGCAAATCCTCCTCCCACGAGCCGATCAATCTGGGGCACTTCCAAGCCGCCGGCCCGGCCGCTTTCAATTCGCTCGGCATCGCTTTCCATCCGTCGCCCTTTGGAGTTACGAACGAGCCGCATAGACGCCGAACTCGCGCACGGCGTCGCTCATCGCCAGGACGTTGTCCACCGGCGGTCACCGATCACCGATCACTCGCATACTCCTCCGCCACCTCCAGCGCGATCGTGGCCCATTCCCACAGCCGTTGCGGCTGATAGCGGACCGTGGAGATGTCTTTCATGATCAACTCCACGTGGCAGCCGCGGGCGACTTCCAGGAACTCGACCATTTCCTGCCGCGCCCGCTCGGGTTGCCAGTCGTCCTCGGCCAGAATCGCCGGATTCGGCTTGCGGCTCAGCACATAGTCGGTGCCCACATCCTGGACCACGCGGCGCGAATCGCAGCGCGGGCTGGCCGACAGCTTTCGCAGATTCGGAATCTTCCGCAGCAGATCGATTTTCTGGTGCAGCGGTTCGCAACAGCCGTAGTAGGTCAAGCCCCAACGTTCCAGCCACCGCAACTCGTGCCGGAGGGCAAATTCCCAGTGCATCTGCGGCGAAACTTCGGAAAACACCTGCGCGTTGGAGCAGCCCCACATGTTGTGCGGCTTGACAGAATCCGGATCGTAATCGGCGCCCGGCAACTCGCGCGTATAGCCGTAGCCGCCCGATCCGATGCGGGTGTTGTTGCAGTCCAGGGCCAGCGCGTTCAGGGCCACGAACTGGTCCAACTCGACCATCCAGGCGTCCACCATCCGCTCGACGCCCGCGTTGACCAGATCCGGGCGTTCGATCAAATCCATCATCGCCTCTTGGATGCCCCACCAGCGGCACAGGTAGTCCCAGGGCGTGAACCAGATGTGCGTCTGGCCGACTTTCCTGACCGGCAGCACGTCGCCGAACACCTCGCACATGGCCTGGTAGCGATAGTGCGTGGCGGCTTCGTTGTGGGTCACCACGGGCATTTTGATCTTTTCCAGATCGGGAAAGTCGCGGATCTGGATGTGGAAGTGCCGCGACACAATGTCGCTTGCTTCGTCCGTCTTGACGACATCCACGTCTTCGATGATCCCAAAGTCGGTGCTGTGGACGGCCAGCGGGCAAGCCAGGTAGTCGCTGATGATCATGTCGCCGGGCAGGTGCCGCCACTGGTAGATCGTGCGCCGCAGTTCCCGCTCCTGATCCCGCGCCCAAGGATGCTCGGCCTGCAGCGTCGTGCAGCATGGAATGACACCTTCCCTGGGAAATGATCAATCCGGCCGGATGGCCCGGAACACCTCGAACATCGCATCGACTTTGTCAGGCTGTTCGCGCAGCGAGCCCCAGCTGAAGACCATGACGCGACCGGAACTCGCGCACCCAATCGGTGAACACGTCGCAGCGCCACTGCACCCAGGCGTCCGCATGTTGGCCCAGCAGCCGTTGGGCCAACTGCGGCAGAGGCTCGTGCGGCAACTGGGTGTTCGTTTCGTGTGCGAACCGATCGACGCAGCGCCGGCAGAAGCAGGTATCCGGCATGTCCGGCTCGGCTCGTTCCCAACTTGCGCGGCTGTGGTGATAGTCGAGCCAGATTCCGTCGATCTCGAAGTCGCGCCGCGCCCTGCGGAAATCGTCCATCCGCGACTGCCGATAGCCGGGATGCGTGGGGCAGATTCCCTGCCAGCCGTGCGGGGGCGGGCAGACCTGGCCGCCGGCGCCGACGCGGGCCAGGGCAGACCAACAGGCGAAGGTGACGATCCAGACTCTCGGTACAAAATGCACGGGGGCGTCCTCTCGCTGGATATCGGCAACCAACGTTTTCGGCCATTGTAGCCGTCAGGCCGTCGGATAGAATAGCCGAGTTGTCGTTTGGCACCACGAGAAGTCGAGGCGGTTGTGGCGGTGAGCAGCCAATCCGGTGTACCGATTCGGTTTCCCTGTCCGCAGTGCGGCGGGAATGTGAAAGTTCCGGCGATGCAGGCCGGGCAGAAGTGCCGTTGTCCGCGGTGCAACGCGGAGATGATCGCTCCGGGCGGCGTGGCGGCAACTCCGTCCCAGGTGCCCGAAGCGGCGCGTCCGCGGACCAGTCCCACCGCGCCGACTCCGCCGGCCGCCCCGGTGGCGTCTCCGCCGACTGCCCCCGTCCCGCGGCCGCCGGCCGCAGCGCCGCCCGGCCGTCCGGCAGCCTCGCCGGTCACGCCTGCGGCGCGTCCCCCGGCCGCGGCGCCGGCAGCGGTGAGTCCCGCGGCAGCGACCGACGCGGGCCCGGTGTGGCCTCAACCCGGTGCAGACGCCGAACCGCTGCGGCCGGCGCTCCGCGCCAGCACTCCGCCGGAGGACGAGGAGATCGGCGTGGATTGCCACGTGTGCGGGACGCGGCTGCACGCGCGGCGCAGGCAAATCGGCCAGACCGTCAAGTGTCCCGACTGCCACTCGCCGGTGCTTGTCAAGACTCCGCCGGTCCGCAAGCAGGCCAAGCCCGTGGAGTACGAAGAGGCGGAGTTGTTCAAGTTGAGCGAGCCTGTCGAAGTGCCGTCGGCGACTTACGTGCCGCCGAAGACACTCGCCGAGGGCTCCCCCGTCGGGGCGCCGCCCGCGGCGGGAACGCCAGCCGGCGCCGCCGGCGCGCCGGGCGGGCTCACCGCTATGCAAGCCGCCGCCCGGAGGCTGTTGGAAAAGGCGCGAGCCGAACAGGAAGCGGAAGAGGCGGAAGCGCGCGAGAGTTCTGCCGAGCGGTTTACGCAGGGGCTGTTCGCATTCTTCGCCGACCGGCGCGCCCTGGTTCGGTTGGCAATCCTGGCCGTGTGGTTTCAGTTGGCCGTGCTCCTGCTCCAACGGATCACCCGGATTGCCACACCCGAAGGCGGCTCGGCGCTACTCGGCGAAACGATCAGCCTGGTGGCGACGGCCGTCCTGGCCGTGGTCGGGCTCACGTTCTTGTATGCCGCAGCGGCTTGCGGCCTGGCGCTGGTTCAGGACTCGTCCAACGGGCTTTTGAAAATCGAGAACTGGCCGGGCGTGAACTTCCTGAAGTGGGGGCGGGTCCATTACATCGTCAGCGCGGCGATTGCGGCGGCGTTGCCCGGCGCGGCTTTGGGGATCGTGCTATCGTTGGCCGGAGTGGGCGGGACGCTCCTGCTGACCGCCGCCGTGTCGTTCGTCGCCCTGTTTCCGCCGATCCTGGTGTCGATGTTCGAGTCCAACTCCCCGCTGGCCCCGCTGTCCAACGAGGTCTGGGGCGGCATCCCTGAGCGACCGCACCCGTGGAGCCTGACCTACCTGATCACCGGCATGTTTTCCGTCGGCGGCCTGATCGGATTCTACGTCAGCCTTGCCGGCAACTTCGTCGCCGCTCTGGTGGGCGCGGCGGCGATGATTGCCTGCATGATGGTCTACTTCCGTGCCGTGGGCTGGCTGATGCGCTTTCTGGCCGGCCGCGACCTGCAGTTCCCGGCCAACTAGGGCGAACTATGCTTCTTCCACCAGCCGCCCGCTCCAGATCATCGAAGTCGCCGGTATTGAACAGCGTCACCCGCTGCCCTTCCTCCAGCCAGCCGAACGTGGTCAGGTCCGAACCGGCCTCGAGCGTGAACTCGGCGCCGCCGGCAAGTACAGATGCCGTTGGTCGATCGTTTGCCCGCCGGCCGGAGCGATGTTCAGCTGTCGAAAACCCCGCGAGCGGGCCCGCGGCAGCGGACGAGTTCCCCCACGAGAATAACCAGCGTCAGCATCCGCGCTCGGGTCACGAAACCACTCTCCCGAGTTCGACGTGTTTCGCGCGCAAGAACATCTTGTCAGCCCGTTCGCTCCCACCACACCGCCGTTTCGCCGTCGAGGCGATCCGGCGCCGGCGGAACCGTCGCGGCCCTACAGCGCTTCGACGACCAGGTCGCCGACTTCGGTCGTGCTGTAGCCCATCTTGCCGGCAGCCTGGCTTTTCATCTTCGTGCCGGTGACCACCTGGACGGCTTCCCACACGCGTTTGCCGGCCGCTTCCTGTCCGGTGTGCTCCAGCAGCATCGACATCGCGCTGATGGCGGCGATGGGGTTGATCACGTTCTTGCCCGTGTACTTCGGCGCGCTGCCACCCATGGGTTCAAACATGCTCACACCGCCCGGCTCCGGGTTGATGTTGCCGCCCGCCGCGACGCCCATGCCGCCTTGGATCATCGCGGCCAAGTCGGTGATGATGTCGCCGAACATGTTCGTGGTCACGATCACGTCGTAATACTCCGGATTCTTGACCATCCACATGCAGCAAGCGTCCACGTGGTTGTAGTCCGGTTGGACGTCCTCGTATTCCTTGGCCACGTCCTGGAACGTCCGCCACCACAGGTCGTGTCCAAAGGTCAGCACGTTGGTCTTGGCGACCAAGGTGAGCTTCTTGCCCTTGGGGTTGTTGCGCTTGCGGGCGTATTCGAAGGCCCAGCGAATGCACCGTTCGCAGCCTTTGCGGGTGTACACGGCGATTTGCGTAGCTACCTCGTCCGGAGTGTTCTTCTTCAGAAAGCCGCCGACCCCCGTGTACATGTCCTCGGTGTTTTCCCGCACCACGACAAAATCGACGTCCTTCGGCCCCTTGCCGGCCAGCGGCGTTTCGACGCCGGGGAACAGCTTGACGGGCCGCAGGTTGATGTATTGGTCGAACTCGAACCGCAACTGCAGCAGCAGTCCGCGTTCGAGCACTCCCGGCGGCACGCCGGGATGGCCGATCGCGCCCAAGTAAATCGCGTTGGACTGACGCAGCTCGTCGATCGCGCCGGCGGGCAGAATCTCCCCCGTTTTCAGGTATCGGTCGCCGCCGAAATCGTACTCGGTCAAGCTGTAGTCGAACCCCTCCAGTTTGGCCACTGCCTTGAGCACTTTCAGCGCCTCTGCGGTCACTTCCGGACCCGTCCCGTCGCCCCCGATGACTGCGATCTTCATAGTCCTTCCCTCTTTCGAAACGATGTCGCCGACAACACGGCCAATTCAGTCAGAAGAGGGCGAATTGTACTCGGCCGGGGACGCCGTCACAAGTTGCCGAGGGAAAAGTGCCTGAGGGGAAGGGCTGATCGGACGGACCTCACCGATCCGTCCGATATCGCTTCAAGGAGAATCGGACCCGCCCGTTCTAGTCATCGCTGGGGCTTCCAGAATCTCCCGCTGGGGGCAGTCGGAGCGGCCTTCTCGGCGGTGGGCGCCGTCGCCGGCTTGGCTGGCAGTTCGGCCACCGCCTGCGCAACCGCGGAACTGCCGCTGCTAGCCGGCGGCTGCCACCCCACGGTCACTTCTCGGCCGGCCGACTTTTCCGGCAGGGGGGTGCGACGCGGCGTCCAGTTGTGGGCGATCCGGTCCGCCGATTCGATTTCGATCTCCCGATCCGCCTCCACCTTCCGGCCATCGGCCGTCACGTAGCGGACGAACAGGTGCGCCCGGTTGCGCTCCGGCAGGGCGGCCTGCCAAGGCAAACGCAGCAACAGCCCGCGGTCCAGCGATTCGGTTTGCAGGAACTCGCGGGAGGCGTCGGCATCGAGGTCCCAGCGGGCGATCCGCGCGTCGTCGCCGGTTCTGGCCGGATCCAGCAACACGACCGAAACGCGGGCGGGTTCCGGCACGAAATCGCCGCTGCGGTTCCGTGGTTCGACCAGCACGCAGATCCCGTCGTCGCCCGGTTGCCCGTCGAAATCCGCTCCACCGGTCAGCCGTGGATTCAGGCTGATCGACTCCACACGCTGGTCCAGTGCCGAGACGATCGCCGCGGCCAGTTCTTCGTCGTTCAACGGCCCCTGTTTCGCTGTCACACCCGGCGATTGGCCCTTGATCGCCGACGCAGGCCGCATCACACCGGGACTGGAACTTCTGCGCTTGCCTTCCTCCACGCCGGGAGGCAATTCGATCTTGGGCAATTCGGGAACTTCCTCCGGCGGACCGGAATGCTCGCGCGACTCGCCATCGGCGGGCTCCGTCAGCGGCCGCTCGGACTCCGACGCGCGCTTGCCAGTTGCCGGCTTGCGCCCGTTTTTTGCGCCGCCTCGCGCGGCCTCCAGTTCCGCCAGCGCCTTTTCGTAGTTGTACTGAGTATCGTACAGCCGGTCCTCCAGGACTCGCTTCTCCGCGTTCAGCATCTCGAAGTACGCGTCCACATACGGATCGCGACGGCAGCCCGCCGATACCGCGATCATGACCATCGCCGCCAGCGATACCGCCAGATGCCCGCGCGCCGCTGCCGTGCGGTGTGTGTGCCGGAGACCGAGGGGATGCGTCTGCATCTGCTGCTAGCGCCTCAGTTGAAATTGGAGTCCGCCGAGAGATAGAGGCGGCAGAGACTACGCGGAAACCGCGAATCGCACAAGACGAACCTGGAAGTTCGCTGCCCGCAGATGTTGGCCAGTCCCAAAAGCCCGGTTTTTTCGCAAAGCCGGGTTCTTTTTTTGGCGAAAAGGCCTGCAAGCAGATGCTTTTTCCGCGCCGAGAGCGCCGTGCGATTGCTGTTAAAATGGGGGAAATGGCGATTCGAATGGGATCTGTGCGAACGCGATCAAGCCGCAACGAAAGGGAATGGACGGCGGAATTGGCCCATGTTTTTGCCATCCGTTTTTCTGCCAGCCCACGCGAGCGCTACCATGCGCCCTCCAGCTCCAGCAGTCTCTGCTTGGTAGCGACGCCGTCAGCCCCGGAGTATCCCCCCAACGATCCGGACGCCCCGACGACGCGATGGCAAGGGATGACCAAGGGCACTCGGTTCCCGGCCATGACGCCGCCGACGGCTCGCGCCGCCCTGGGAAAACCCGATTTTGCCGCCAATTCTCCATAAGTGAGCGTCTGGCCGTAAGGGATGCGGCGGCACTGCTGCAACACTTGCCGCTGAAAACCCGTCACCTCACCCAGGGCCACGGGAACATCCCGGAAATCATCCCGCCGCCCTTCGGCGTAGGCTTGGATTCGTTTGGCGAAACGGCGGATTTCGACGCTGGCCGCGTTCGGATCCTGCCCGATGTCGTGCCAGAGCGTGACCGGCACGCGCGCCGCGTCCAGCAAAGCGTTTACTGCTTCCTGTCTGCTGGCCCAGCCGAACACCAGGGCGAGCAAGTGCCCATTTTGCCAGTGCACGGCCAGCCAGCCGAGCGCGGACGGGAAAACGTAGATGGGGGTCGTTACGGTTCTTGAGCCTCGGTTTCGGGGCATCGTTTGGCTCCTCGGCGGTCTTTGGGGCGCGAAGGTTTACGGGAGTGGGCACTTTGACAGCTCCAACGGTATCATTCTATACTTGACATTCGGAAGCAACCAAGCTGGGCGCGACGGGGCGGACGGCTGCCAGACGTGCCTTCTCGGTTCCTAAGAGGAGGACACCATGAGTCACTACGCTTCGCTGAGTGACGATTACTACATCAATATGAACCTGAACACGGAGATGGATCTGCCGCAGTCGCGCGAGACGATTTTGCACTATTTCGAGCAGATTCAAAAACGCTACCCGGCCATGCGCAACTTCTACGGCCGGGAACGCGGCGAGTTTGTCTTGGAAGAAGACAAGGACCAGGGCAGCTACCGCTGGGCGACGGTCGAACCGCGCCGCGTCTGCTCCGGCCACGTCAACCCGGAGACGCCGCAACAAGCGTTCCGGCAGCATGAACTCGCGCTGGAACTGGCTCCGTACGCATTGTCCGTCAGCCCGCTGGACTGTGAATCCCTGAACGTCATGTACGGATTCGACTTCACGTTTCGGGGAAACCATAGCGAGTTGCTGGTCGAAGCATTGGGGCTGGCGCCGGCCCTGGAACGTATGCTGGAAATCCCGGGCGCAATGGTGCTGGGCAGCGAGCCTGCCCTGCAACTGGCCCTGGACGAAGACTGTCGCGTTCAATGCCGCTTGAGCTTCGAGACGCGCACTTCGGCCTACCACGTGCGCACCGGCGAATACCCGGAGGACCAGTTGAGCGTGTACTTCACCGCTCGCCGTTGCGGCAGCCTGGATCCGGGGGAGAACTACGTCGGCGCCATGCAGCGATTAGCAAAGCTGTGTACCGAATTGGTCGATAGCTACGTAGCCGAAAACGTACTCAAGCCGCTGCAGCAGGCGATCGCGATACGGTAGAGAAGGGGTCAGGAGTCAGGGGACAGGAGTCAGGGGGCAGGGGGCGGATTGAGGGACGTGGGGGCGATGTTGCGGGAGAAGAAGCCCGGCTCTTTCGAAAGAGCCGGGTTTCTGACGTGGTGCTGCGAACCGGAATCGAACCCGCTCGACCTAATTCGTTGGGCCCACGCCGCTTGCTTGCCTATCGTCCAGTCCCAGTTGCTTGGCTGCCAATTCGCCCCACCGTGAGGTGAGCAGGTCTTGGACCGACAGCCGCAGTTGGTCTCGGTTCTTTTCGATCTGGCGGTTGATCTTGCCCGGCAGCTTCTCGTTCTGCTTGGCGAGTTCCTTGTCCAACAGGCTGCGGGCCTGGTCGCCCAACTCGCGCGCCACCGAACCGCCGATCTGGCTGATCCGCTTCACGCGGAAATCCACCAGCCGCAAGTCGGCTTGGTTGACCAGCGGGTCCAGCAGCACGTCGGGGGGCAATTTGGTGGGGTCCATTTTCAGCCCCAGATTGCAGCGCACGCGGAATTGCGTGCGGGCCTCGGCGTTGACGCTGAGACTGATCAACTGGACGCCCAATTCCCACTGGGCCAGTCGAGCAAACACCTCCAACCGGGCGTCGGCCGTCAGATCGAACTCGACGCGGCCGTTGGGCAACTCGCGAATATTTTGTAGGTCGATGTGCAGTTCCCTCTCCGGCTCGACCACCCGTACTCGGTACAGTTTCCAGGTGCCGTGATTGACCTGCTTCTTGCGCCGCTTGGTCTTGATCTGCCATCCGTCGCGGCGAACGTCCACTCCGGCCCAGACCTCCTTGGTTTCTCCCCAACCGTCCTTCGATTCGTATTGGTCGGGCAGGTTTTCCCGGATGATCGCCGTGATCAGGCCCGACAGCGATCCTTGCGAGGCCGCCTCGCTCGTGGAGGAATCTGCGGCGGACAAGGGACCGGAGTCGCCGGGCTGTGGCTGCTGGCCTAGCCCCAGTCGATCGACGAATCCGCCGATCGCGAGGATGGCAGCACAGACAGCAGCAACACGCACTGCAGTTCGAGCGGCAGATGTGGCCCTACGCACATCGTTTATCATGCCAAGACCGAAATCTCTGGTGAAGGGATCGCAGCCAGGTGCAGGCTTACAGGATTGCCTGCTTGTAGCGCCGCCTTTAGGCGGTCTCGTGAAAACTGGCT
>Ga0302238_1002720_pt1 | contig 12059 bp, 13 predicted proteins | sample AAG_UR_Asn_MG_FD_193527 | JGI IMG/M metagenome (GOLD analysis project Ga0302238, IMG submission 193527) | Enriched activated sludge microbial communities from anaerobic digester in WTTP, New Holstein, Wisconsin, United States - AAG_UR_Asn | ecosystem: Engineered > Bioreactor > Anaerobic >...
ACCGAGGAAGGGCTGGGCTTTACCGGCACCGGCGAAGGGATCGCCGCCCATGCCGTTGCATTGCTGACGGCCGCTTGACCGCACCACCCATGCTATAGTAGTTGTGTTCCATTAATGAAGGTATTCCGGAGGCAGCCTTGGCACAACCAACGGTACTGATCGTAGAGGATGACGAGATTACCGCCACGCTGATCAGTCACATCGTCAGCACGGCCGGGTTCCAGACCCTCACCGCCATGGACGGTGTAACGGCGGTGGAGCTGTATCAGCAGCACCTGCCCGATATCGTGCTGCTTGATATCAACCTGCCCCAGTTGCACGGCTATTCATTCGCCTCGCTGGTGCGGAATTTTTCAGACCACCGTCCTCGCATCATTGTCATTACCTCCAGCCTTGAGGATTATGAACAGCACCTCAGGGAACTGACGGACGGCTGCCTGATCAAACCGATCAACCGTCAGGATCTGTTGCAGCTGATCGCAAAATAGCGTGCAATTATTCTCGTAATTCGCTATAAAGGACTAAAGCAATCCTTTTGAATGCGCGAGCACCCTACCCCATAAGGAGATTTACCCATGATTGAAAAAGTTCAGGCAGTCCTTGATCAGGTTCGTCCGATGCTGCAACGCGATGGTGGCGATGTTGAGCTGGTGGAAGTAACCGCCGACGGTATTGTCAAAGTAAAACTGCAGGGTGCCTGCGGTTCCTGCCCCATGTCCACCATGACGCTGAAAATGGGGATTGAGCAGGCCATTAAGGAGCAGATTCCCGAGATCGTCGAGGTACAGCAGGTCCGCTAGGATCTACCGTTTCAAGCACAAAAAAAGACCCGGTTTTTCCGGGTCTTTTTTTGTTGTAGCCTGGCCATCGATCAGCCGATCAACTTGGCACCGATGTGGCTCAAGGCCGGCCAGGCAACATTCAGCGCAGCGCCGGCGGCGAAGAGGCCGAAAACGCCCAGCACCCGGCCGATATATTTCCTGTCATCTAAATCGGAATAACTGACTTTTACCTTCATTGTTACTCTCCTTTGCAAATTACGGGATGGTTTAGTGGAACAGGCTCAGCACACCGCTGATTGAACCGGCTGCCGACCAGCTGATGAAACCGCCCAGGAAGACCGCGATGCCGGCAAAGATTGCCAGGCTGCCTTTAGCGGTGGTTTCTGCCAACAGGACTGAAAAGTTGTTTTTTGCTTTCATGATCTTTCTCCTTTGTTTGTGTTTTTACGAACCCTATCGTATAAGGTATCTGTTTATGGTGGCTGCTGTTTGGATCGTTTGTTGCGCTGTCTGTTTTACTCATAGCAGGCGCCGTGCCAAACAATGCCAAACCGCCGCATTATTTTTATTTACGAGCAATATCAGTGCATTATAAAGATGCCCTTGTTTGCGCGTATCCAGCCGAACAGCTCGGCACCCCCGTCACGTTGCACGTTCACCTGCAACCAGCAACAGCGAACAGCACACTCAACGCGCTGATATTACGCGATTTGTGTCGATGTTGCATGCAACACTGTTGCGTTGCAGCAGCCAACACCCCAAAGGATGCCTCGCTAGCAGAACATGCGTATCAAACGACTCGAAATATCCGGTTTCAAATCCTTTGCCGATAAGGCGGTGCTGGACTTTCAGCAAGGGGTCACCGGCGTGGTGGGCCCCAACGGGTGCGGCAAATCCAATATTGTTGATGCGATCCGCTGGTGCATGGGTGAGCAGTCCGCCAAAAACCTGCGGGGCAAGGCGATGGAGGACGTAATCTTTGTCGGCAGCGAGACCAGAAAACCGCTTGGGGTTGCCGAGGTTTCACTGGTCTTCTCCACCGAGGACGGCCGGGCCCCGGCCAAATACCTGGAGTTCAGCGAAATCCAGCTGACTCGCCGCCTCTACCGCGACGGCGAGAGCGAGTACTTGATCAACAAGACCCCCTGCCGCCTGTTGGACATCGCCGAGCTGTTCATGGATACCGGGGTCGGCACCAAGGCCTATTCCATCATCGAGCAGGGCAAGATCGGTCAGATCCTGCACTCTCGTCCGGAAGAGCGGCGTATCCTGATCGAGGAGGCGGCCGGGGTTACCAAATACAAGGTCAGGAAGCAACTGGCCCTGAAAAAAATCGAGGCCACCCGTCAAAACCTGCTGCGGCTGGCGGACGTCCTGGGCGAGATCAAGCGTCAACTCAACAGCCTGCAGCGTCAGGCCAAGAAGGCGGAGCGTTTCCGCGAGTGTCGTGAAGAGCTGCGGGAGATCGACCTGTTGTTCACGTGGCAGCAGCAGGTCAAGCTGCAGAGCGACCAGCAGCAGGTGACCCGGCAACTGACAGAGCTGCAGGAGCGGATGCAGCAGGTGCAGCATGCCGCTGACACGGCCGACAACCAGGTCGAACTGCGGCGGCTGGCGCTGCTCGACTCAGAAAAAGAGCTAAACCGACAGCAGGAGCTGCTGTTCTCCATCCGCAGCGATGCAGCAGCCTGCGAAAGCGGGCTGGGTTTCCGGCGCAAGGAACGGGAGCAGCTACTTGAACGCCTGGAGCGGCTGACCAACGAACTCCAGCTGATCGCTACTCGCCGGGAATCGCTGCAGGCAGAACTGGCACAGCAAGAACAGCGGCGGCAGACCACCGGCGTCGACCTGGCCGCTGCCGAAGAGCGCCTGACCGAACTGCAGGAAGAGCAGCAAGAGCTGGAGCAGCTTTTTGAAGAACTGAACCGCCGCCTTGAGGCCCAGCGGCGGGAGCAGTTCAGTGCCACCGGCGAGGCGGCCCAATGCCGTACCCGCAGCGAGGAGGCACAAAAACGCCTCAACGCCCTGGCCGACCGTCTTGCCCGCCACCGGCTCGAACAGACACAACTCTCGGAACGGCTGTGCCAACACGAGCAAAAACGAGAGTCCCACGCAACAGAACTTTCGCAACGTCAGAAGGAGCATCAGGCCGAGCTGGCTCGGGTTGAAACCCTGTCCAACGAGGAACAGCTCCTCAAGCAACAGCTGCCCCAGCTGGAACGGCTGGCCCAGGAACAGCGCGACACCTTGGCTCAACACAAATCCCGCCTGACCTCGCTGCAGGAGCTGGAGGCCCAGTTCGCCGGTTACGGCCAGGGTGTGCGCCTGCTGATGACCGACTCGCCGATCAAAGACCGTGTCAGCGGTATTCTGGCTGACAGTCTGCTGGTTCCCGAGGCGTACGAGGTTGCCGTAGAAGCCGCCCTGGCCGACCGCCTGCAGACCATCATCTGCCGTAACGAAGCGGATGTGCTGGAGGCCCTGGCATTCCTGCATCACCGCAATGCGGGCCGCGCCCAGCTTGCAGCCCCGAGCGGCAGTAGCACGCCCGCAACGCCTGCGCCCCCCGGAGCAACAGCGCTGCTGAACCTGCTCGAGGTTGCTGAAGCAGCCACACCGCAGGTTGCCAGGATGCTGGCGGGCGTCTATCTGGTGGACCATCTGAGCCTGGCCCTTGAACTGACCAAGCAGCATCCCGCCTTCACCTTTGTCACCCCCCAGGGCGAGCTGGTCTCGCCGGACGGCATTGTCAGCGGTGGTTCGACGGACGCTATCCAAGATGGCATCATCCATAAAAAACGTGAAATCAGGACGTTGGAAGAGCTGGTGCTGCAACTGGCACAGGCCTTGGCAACGGCTGAACAGCAGCGCGAGCAGGTACGCAGCAGCTTGCAGGAGGCCGCTCAACTGCTGCAGACCTCCCGGGGCGCCCTGCATCGTGTCGAACTCGTGCTGGCAGGCCTTGAAAAGGACCGGCAACAGCTTGACGGTGAAGCGGTCCGTCTGCAAGAGCGCCTGCAGCTGCTTGCCCACGAACAGGCCAACCTTGAAGAGGAGCAGACCGGGCTGCAGGGGGAGTTGCAGGTCGCCCGGCAGGGCCAGGAAGAGGCCGAACAGCGGGCCGTTGCCCTGGAAGCGGCCTCTCGCACCCTGGCTGCCGAGCTGGAAGGCCGACGCCTGATCCTTGCCACCGCCCGGGAGGCCCTGACCACGCAACGGGTGACGGCCGCCACGCTGCGGGAGCAGGGCGAGGCTCATCAGCGCACCACCACAGCCCTGCTCGCACAGCAGGATGAGCTGGCTGCACGCTGTCAGCAGGGGCGTACAGACCAAGAGCAGGCTGATCAGCAGCTCAGCCAACTTGAGCAGGAACTGCAGACCGAAGAACAGCGCCTGCAAGCTCTGCTTGAACAGCAGGTGGCCCAGGAACAGCAGTTGCTGGCCGCACGGCAACAGCACGACAGCGCCCTCGAACTTCTGGGGACCAGCGAGCATGAGGCCCGCTTGCGCCGTGATGAACGTGAAGCGGTCCTCCAGCAGCATACCGAGCTGTCGTTGCGTGGCTCCACCCTGACCCTGCAGCAGGACCATCTGGCGCAGTCCCTGCACGAACGCCATCGTTTATCCCTGGAAGAGCTGCGCGAACGGACTGCAGGGCGAGAACTGGACGAAGCTGCAGCCCGGGCACGCCAGACCGAGCTTGAGCGCCAAGTGGACGAGTTGGGCGAGGTCAACTTGATGGCTATTGACGAGTATGCCGAGATGGAGCAGCGCCATGATTTCCTTGCCGCACAGCGGACCGACCTGGAAGAGTCGCTGCAGGATCTGCAGCAGGCGATCCACCGCATCAACCGCACCACCCGCAAGCGTTTCCTAGAGACCTTCACCCTGATCAATGAAAAGTTTCAGGAGGTCTTTCCGCGGCTCTTCTGCGGTGGCCGGGCCGAGCTGAAGCTCACCGACGAGCAGGACCTGCTGGAGACCGGTATCGACATCATCGTCCAACCGCCGGGCAAGAAACTGGCCAACGTGATGCTGCTGTCCGGCGGCGAGAAGGCCCTGACCGCGGTGGCCCTGATCTTCTCGATCTTCCTGATCAAGCCAACCCCTTTCTGTCTGCTGGATGAGGTTGATGCCCCGCTGGATGACGCCAATATCGGTCGGTTCAACGAGATGGTGCGCGAGATGAGCGCCATCTCGCAGTTCATCATCATCACCCACAACAAAACCACCATGGCGGTAGCCGACACGCTCTACGGCATCACCATGGAGGAACCGGGTGCCTCGCGCCTGGTCTCCGTACGGTTGCATTGACAGGGTCCTTCTGCTATGTAATCAATCATTATTTCCAGTTCTTCGGAAACTGCGCGGGGTAAACAGATGCCTTTTCAAGCCATTTTAAAGGAGCTGGTGGACGCGGTTCCCCAGGCCGTGGGAGCCATTGTGGTCGATTGGGAGGGGGAGGCGGTCCAGGAATACTGCCATTGCGACTCCTACGACATGCGCTTTGTGGCGGCCCATAAGGGGATTGTGCTGTCACGACTGCGGGAAACCAACTCCGACAATCAGGGTGGAGAGATCGAGGATGTCGTGATCGCTTCCGAGAATCAGCTCCTGCTGATCGGCGCGGTGGACAAGGACTACTCCCTGGTACTGCAGACCGGCAGGGCCTGTCCGATGGGGCTGGCACGCTATCACTTCAACCGGGCACTGGGCCGCCTGAAGAAAGAACTGTAATGGCAGACGAACCAAAAGGTTTTTTCAGCGGACTTTTCGGCCGCTCAAACAACAGCGGCAGCCAGGAGCAAGCCGGGGCAGCGGCAGGCGAGTCGGCACCCAGACCAGGACTTTTTGAACGCCTCAAGGCCGGCCTCAAAAAGACCACCGATGGCCTGGTGGGACGGATTGACCAGCTGGTACTCGGCAAAAAGGAGATCGATGCCGATACCCTTGAGGAGCTGGAAGAGATCCTGATCACGTCGGATATCGGGGTGAAAACCACGGTTGAACTGATCCGCAGCCTGGAACAGCGGCTATCGCGGAATGAGTTGAAGGATGGCCCCGCCCTGCGGGCAGCACTTAAGGAAGAGCTGTTTAACCGCCTGCAACCGCATCACTCACCGCTGAAACCGGAAGGGGCGCACCCGTTTGTGATACTGGTGGTTGGTGTCAACGGCGTTGGCAAAACCACTACCATCGGCAAACTGGCTGCCAAATACACCGCCGAAGGCAGAAAGGTACTGCTGGCGGCTGGAGACACCTTCCGGGCTGCAGCAGCCGAGCAACTCGAAATCTGGGGAGAACGGGCCGGGGTTCCGGTCATCCGCCACCAAGAGGGTGCCGACCCCTCGGCGGTTGCCTTTGACGCCTGCAAGGCTGCGCTCAGCCGCGGCACGGATATCCTGATCATCGACACGGCCGGTCGCCTGCACACCAAGGTCAACCTGATGGAAGAGATGAAGAAGATCCATCGCGTCATCGGCCGTGAAATACCGGGCGCACCCCACGAAACCCTGTTGATCCTGGATGGCGCCACCGGCCAGAACGCCCTCTCTCAGGCCCGTCTGTTCAAGGAATCGGCCGGGGTCAGCGGCCTGGTGCTGACCAAACTTGACGGTACTGCCAAGGGCGGTATCGTGGTGGCAGTTTCCCATGAATTTACGTTGCCGGTCAGGTACATCGGCGTGGGTGAAGGTGTGGATGACTTGCGGGAATTCGACCCCCGGGAGTTTGTAGATGCCCTCTTCCAAACCCCCTAGCACTGGTCAACAGGAGCTAGAGACCCAAATGGGTCTTGACTTTGCCCAAGAAAATCAATATATTATTGCACCTTTTGAAGGAGAGTGTGTTGTGGAAGCAGAACTTTTTGAAAAACTGGAAGAAAAGATCAACGGCCTGATCAGCAGCTATGCAGCATTAAAAGAGGAAAATCAGCGGCTCGCCCAGGAAAACCAGCGCCTCCAACAGGAGCGCGAGGGACTGAAGGGCCGTATCGACACCATCCTGAGTAAGCTCGAAGGGCTGTAAGCAATGCCAAAGGCCCACCTGATCACGGTGTTGGGGCGTGAGATACCGGTCCGCAGCGCGGCACCGGAAGAAAAGGTGCGGCAGGTTGAATCCTTTGTAAACGAGCGGATTGAAGCGATCCGCGGCCGGCTGACCGCAGCCGACCCGCAGTTGCTGGTCACACTGGCGCTGCTGAATCTGGCCGAGTCATACCTTGAGCAGCAGGCCAGCCAGCCCGCTGCCCCGGAACTGGACGCAAAACTCTCCCGGTTGCTGCAACGTCTGGATGCGGCTCTGGAAACACCCGGTCTCTCCAGGGAGACTTGATATATAACACCAACGCATCACCGTGCAATCCGATCGCCGTATGCGGCTGGACCGTCTACTGACTCATTGCACTGGCTTATATATCCCCAACCCGAAAGGAACGCCAACAGCCTGCTCGGCGTCCCTTTTCCTCCCTGCGGACCAGAGTGCCCATTTCGGGTAACCTCAGTTAGTGACGTATTTTCGGTGGCTTGATGCCCAAAAAGGCCTTACGACGGGAACTGCTGACACGTCGGCGCGGCATGGATCTGCACAACTGGCGATCCTCCAGCCACGCGGCCCAACAACGCCTGATCAGCATGACCGCCTTCACGCAGTCCAGCTGCATCGCCCTTTATGCCGCCATCCAGCATGAGGTCGATACCGACGAGCTGTTTGAGACAGCCCTGCAGCACGGTAAGCAGGTACTGTTCCCGGTGGTCTGCGGCAACCGGCTGCAGTTCCGCCGGACAACCTCCCGGGAGCAGCTTTCGCATGGTGCCTTTGGCATCCTTGAGCCCTGCCTGCTGGAGCCGGAGCACCTGCTTGAGACCGCGGACCTGATTGTGGTGCCAGGGGTTGCCTTTGACCTGCAAGGGCATCGGATCGGCTTCGGCAAAGGGTATTATGACCACTGCCTGAGCGAGCTGAGCGAACGACCGCTTCTGATCGGGCTCTGCCACGACTTCCAGCTGCTGGAGCAGCTTCCGGCGGAAGGACATGATATCAGGATGCAGTATGTGGTAACCGACCAGCGTATCATAGAGGTTGGAACCGGCTGTACGCCGGATTAATATATACAGGAGGAGGCGGTATGATAACCAGTATCGTCATGGCGTTGGTGATCGTGGCGGTCGCCGGCGTTGCGTATGTGGCAGGCAACCGTTTTGGACGCAAAAGCACCGAGGGCCTGGTGGCTCAGGCAGAAGAACTGGCAGCCAAGGTAGTTGAGGATGCCCGCCGCGAAGCCGACACCATCACCAAGGAAGCAGAACTGAAGGCAAAAAATGCCGCCCTCGAGGCCAAAGAGGTCGCCGAGAGCGAGCTGAAGGAAAAGAAGCGGGATATCCAGAACCAGGAAAAGCGGATTCAACAAAAGGAAGAACACCTCGATAAAAAAGCGGTATTGGTTGACCAGAAAGAGATGGACCTGCTGAAGAAGGAGCAGACCATTACCGGCAAGGAACAGGCCCTTTCTGCCAAAGAAGTGGAACTCAGCAAAGCGGTCACTGAGCAGAAGGCCCGGCTGGAACAGATCTCCGGCATGACCGCCGAAGAGGCCAAAAATACCCTGATTGAAGCCATGGAAAGCGAGGCCCGTCATGACGCGGCCAAGCGGGTCAAGGCAATAGAAGACGAGGCCCGCGAAACGGCTGACAAGAAATCCAAAGAGATCATCGCCTCTGCCATCCAGCGCTATGCCGGCGAATACGTCTCCGAAAAGTGCGTTTCCGTTGTGCCTCTGCCCTCCGATGAGATGAAGGGCCGCATCATCGGCCGTGAAGGCCGTAACATCAGGGCCCTTGAGGCAGCCACCGGCATCGACCTGATCATCGACGACACCCCGGAGGCGGTAATCCTGTCCGGTTTCAACCCGGTACGGCGCGAAGTGGCCCGCCTGTCGCTGGAAAAACTGCTGGCCGACGGCCGGATTCATCCCGGCCGGATCGAAGAGGTGGTTTCAAAATCGGAAGAAGAAGTGGAAAAGGCCATCAAGGAGGCCGGTGAGCAGGCCGCCTTCGACCTGGGGGTTCACGGCATCCACCCCGAGGTATTGAAGCTGATCGGCCGACTCAAATACCGCACCTCCTACACCCAGAACGTCTACCAGCACTCGCTGGAGGTGGCCTTCCTGTGCGGTATCATGGCCGCCGAGCTGGGCCTGAACGTCAAACAGGCCAAGCGGGCCGGCCTGCTGCACGACCTGGGCAAGGCGGTTGACCATGAGGTGGAAGGCTCCCACGCCGTGATCGGCGCCGACCTGGCCCGCAAATACGGCGAGTCCCCCAAGATTGTGCATGCCATTGCGGCCCACCACGAAGATGAAAAACCGTCCACCATCCTGGCGGTACTGGTCCAGGCAGCCGACGCCCTCTCCGGTGCCCGTCCCGGCGCCCGGCGCGAGATGATGGAATCCTATGTCAAGCGCCTGGAGGACCTGGAGCGGATCGCCACCTCCTTTGACGGTGTACAGGGCTCCTTTGCCATCCAGGCCGGCCGTGAGATCCGGGTGATGGTCTCCAGTGAGAAGGTCTCCGATGACCAGTCGGTCCTGCTGGCGCGCGACATTGCCAAGAAGATCGAGAGTGAAATGACCTACCCCGGCATGATCAAGGTCAATGTGATTCGCGAAACACGGGCAACTGAGTACGCCCGCTAGATGTCGGTCAGGATACTTTTCATAGGCGACATCGTCGGTTCACCTGGCCGTACTGCCATCAGCCGTGAACTCCATCGCCTAGTGGACCGTCATGCCGTGGACCTGGTGATCGCCAACGGTGAAAACGCTGCCGGCGGCTTCGGCATCACCCCCGACACTGCCAACGAGCTGTACCGTCAGGGTATAACCCTGCTGACCAGCGGCAACCATATCTGGGACAAAAAGGACAACAGCGGCTACCTTGATCGCGAAGACCGGATCATCCGGCCGCTCAACTACCCGCCCGGCACCCCGGGACGCGGTAGCGCCGTAGTGGAGACCCCGGCCGGCATCAAGGTGGGGGTGCTGAACCTGGAGGGCCGGGTCTACATGAAGAACCTGGATTGTCCCTTCCGGATGGCCGACGCAGAGCTGAAGCAGCTGCAGCAGGAGACTTCGATCATCCTGGTGGATATCCATGCCGAGGCCACCTCGGAAAAATCTGCCCTGGGCTGGTACCTGGATGGCCGGGTCTCGGCAGTGGTCGGTACCCACACCCATGTCCAGACCGCCGATGAGCGCATCCTGCCGGGTGGCACGGCCTACATCACCGATGTGGGTATGACCGGCTCCTTTGACTCGGTGATCGGGATTGAAAAGAGCCAGGCCATCCAGCGTTTTCTGACCCAACAACCGGTCAAGTTCGATATTCCCAAAAAGGATCTGCGGATCAACGCCGTGGTGATCGGGGTGGAGGCCTCCACCGGCAAGGCGGTCAGCATCGAGCGGATAAATGCAGCCTGTTAAGTAGATTGTGAGGAAGATGCGATGAGTGCACCTGTTGCCGAACAGCTGGCCGTGATCAAACGCGGCTGTGTCGAACTGCTGATCGAAAAGGAACTGGAAGAGAAACTGGCCACCGGCCGCCCCTTGATCATCAAGGCCGGCTTTGACCCCACCGCGCCGGACCTGCACCTGGGCCATACCGTGCTGATCCAGAAGCTACGCCAATTCCAGCAGCTGGGCCACGATGTCCACTTTCTGATTGGCGACTTCACCGGCATGATCGGCGACCCCACCGGCAAGTCCGAGACCCGCAAGGTTCTGACCCGTGAGGATGTGCTGCGCAACGCCGAGACCTACAAGGAACAGGTCTTCAAGATTCTCGATCCCGACAAGACCAAGGTGGTCTTCAACTCCTCCTGGCTGAACGAGCTGGGCTGCGGCGGTATGATCGGCCTGGCCTCCAAGTACACCGTGGCCCGCATGCTGGAGCGGGACGACTTCCACAAGCGCTACACCACCCAGCAGCCGATTGCCATCCACGAGTTCCTCTACCCGCTGATCCAGGGGTATGACTCGGTGGCCATGAAGGCCGATGTGGAGCTGGGCGGCACCGACCAGAAATTCAACCTGCTGATGGGGCGTGAACTGCAGCGGGAATGGGGTCAGTCGCCCCAGTGCGTGTTGACCATGCCGCTTTTGGAAGGTCTGGACGGGGTCAACAAGATGTCCAAGTCGCTGGGCAACTACATCGGCATCAGCGAGGCCCCGGACGAGATCTTCGGCAAGGTCATGTCCATCTCCGACCAGCTGATGATCCGCTACTACGAGCTGCTCTCCGACATGAGCGTGGCCGAGTTTGAGAAGCTGAAGGCCGGCATGGCCGACGGTTCGGTGCATCCCATGGCAGCCAAGAAGGCCCTGGGACGCGAACTGGTGGACCGTTTCCACGGCGCCGGGCAGGGCCAGCAGGCCGAGGACACCTTTGTCAAGCGCTTCAAGGAAAACGAGATCCCGGATGAGATGCCCCAGGTCAGCTACGGCGCGGCAGATTGCCCCTTATTGCTGGCCAAGGCCTTGACCGAGGCCGGCCTAACCAAGTCCAACGGCGAGGCCCGCCGCTCCATCGACCAAGGCGGGGTCAAACTGAACGGCGAGAAGGTCAGCAACGCCAACCTGGAACTGACCGCAGCCGGTGAGTACATCGTCCAGATCGGCAAACGCCGCTTTGCGAGGATCGTGGTCGCATGATCATTGCTCACCAGTAAGAAGCAACACAAAGGGACTGCCTCGGTGGTCCCTTTTGTCTTTGGAGCACGCAGGTATGGAACAACGAATCATAGGCACGGATACCGTCAGGATGCTGGAACTGGGGCATCCCTGGATCATTGCAGACGGTTTCACCAAACGCTGGCCCAAAGGCAAGGCCGGTGATCTGGTGCAGCTCACGGATGAGCGGGGCAAGCCGCTGGCCACGGCCCTGCTGGACCCGGCTGATCGGATTGTGGCGCGGGTGCTGTCGTTCACATCGATGCAGCTTGACCGTGCCTGGCTGAAAAAGCGGCTGCAGGCGGCCATCGGCCTGCGGGAAAACCATGCCGACCTGACGGCCACCACCGCCTACCGCCTGGTGAATGCCGAGGGGGACGGTCTGCCCGGCCTGACCATTGACCGCTACGCCGATTTCCTGATGGTGCAGCTGTACTGCGAAGGCTGGCGCCCCCACCTGAAGCTCCTGACCGCAGTGCTGCAGGAACTGCTGCAGCCGGCCGGGATATACGAAAAAACCCGGCCCCAGAACACCCGCGAGCTGGAGGCGGTCA
>Ga0302238_1002721_pt1 | contig 12058 bp, 6 predicted proteins | sample AAG_UR_Asn_MG_FD_193527 | JGI IMG/M metagenome (GOLD analysis project Ga0302238, IMG submission 193527) | Enriched activated sludge microbial communities from anaerobic digester in WTTP, New Holstein, Wisconsin, United States - AAG_UR_Asn | ecosystem: Engineered > Bioreactor > Anaerobic >...
TGGCCAACCACGAATGCGTGATGCTGGCCCTGACGACGCAACAGCGGGAGTGGAACGATCTGGCCTCGGGCAACAGCATGTGGAAGGCCTATCTGACAACCAACGAAGGCACCAGGGTCTCTAGCACCCACGCCACGCCCATGAAGCTCAAAGACCCCACGAACCGGCACTTCTTTCCCCAGGTTCGGGTCTTCTACGACGGATACACTCTCTGCTTCCCCAAAATGCAGTCGGGTACCAAAGTACTGGGCAGCGGGGTGACGGGCTTCGAGGTTGAGTTGAGGTCTACACTTGGGCGTCTGGCGTTCAAGTGGCAACTTGATGCCAGAGGGAGGTAGGCCGTGGCTGTTGCCGGCAATGAGAGTGCGGTGCAAGGCTACTATGCTGTAGCTCCCGATGGAACCCGGATATATTACGACGTGCGTGGTTCGGGCGAGAGGACCATCCTTATTGCCGATGGTTTTGGTTGTGACGGGTTCAACTGGCCATATTTTTTCGAGCATTTTCAATCGACTTTCAAGATAGTCCTTGTTCGATACCGCGGCCATGGTAAATCCGAAAAACCTTACGATATGCATAATCTTACCATGGAACATTTGGCAGACGACATCGCTGCCGTTCTCAACCATGCTGAACTGCATCGCCCGATTCTTATGGCATATAGCATGGGTGTGCAGATTGCTTTGGAGTTTGTCAATCGCAATAAAGATGCCGTTGAAGCTCTGATATTTGTAAATGGGAATTATCAGTATCCGATTGATACATTTCATGATACACCAACTCTTAAGAATGCATTTCCGCTTCTATATCATGCTTCCACTAGGTATTCAGCGTTGGTTGCTCCGATGATGCGGTTTGGGACATCGCTGGGGCTGGTGAGGCGCCTGGCCAGGCATCTGGAATGCAATCCCAATTTGTGTAGACAAAAGGATATTGATATCTATTTTGAACATATCGGAAACATGGACCCAGACCTTGCCGTGCGAATGATGAACTATGCTTCATCTCACTCTGCCGAGCCCTACCTGCCCCAAGTGAAGCTGCCTGCCCTTATCGTCGCCGGCGAGAAGGATGCCTTCACCCCCATGTGGGTATCCAGGCTCATGCACGAGCGCATGCCCACGTCGGAGCTCTTCGTGGTGAAGGGCGGGACACACGTCTCTTATCTGGAGCAGCCGCTGGCCATCAGCTTGAGGATCGAGAAGTTTCTGCGCTCCAAGGGGTTGATGGAGGGGCGCCTTCCTATCGTGAAATAAGCAGGCTCGCTCTGACCGTCGATCATCCCGCTGGGTTGCGTTGGGCTTGGCCGGGGCTCGCCGCCTAAATCGAACCGGTTCGGCAAACGGTCAATTCGAATATGTGCAGTACTGCAGCGCGGAAATCGAGCCAGATTGACGGGGTGGGGAGTTGCAGGGGGGCGCCGCTACTTGCTCAACTGCTTGAAGAAGTCGACGATGGTCTCGGTGACCTGGGGAGCTTCCATATCGAGCAGCATCTCGTGTCCGGACTTTTCGAACCAGACGAGGCGCTTGTCTTTGGCCTGGATCTTCTCGTAGATGACGTCGGCCGCTTTGGGGTGCACCACCTGGTCAACACGGGAGTGGAGGACGAGGGTGGGGCAGCGGACGAAGCTGAGGCGGTTCTCCATCTCCTGGGCGTACTCGTAGAGCTCCAGGAAGGCCTTGGGGGGGAATTTGGGGTAGTTCTGGTTTCTCTGCGCCTCGAGAGATTTATCGTGGTAAGCCTTGGGAGAGGGCCAGGAGGGCACAACCGCAGCCAGAAGGGGCGTCAGTCCGGCGAAGGGGTCGGCGAACTTAAGGGCGGCGGCGACGGTAACCAGTCCGGCGACGTGCTCTTTGTGGTGTGCCGCCAGGTCCAGCGCCACGAGGCCGCCCATGGAGAGCCCAACGATGATGACCTTCTCGCACTCGGTGAGCAGATCGAGCAGGGCGTTTTCGGCGTCTTCGTACCAGTCTTGCCGCTTGACTCCGTTGAGGTCCTGCCACTTGGTGCCGTGGCCACGAAGGACGGGCACTCGGTAGGGCATGCCCAGTTGCTCGGCGGGGTGCCTGAGGTCTGCGACGCATGCGACGTGGGAGGTGAAGCCGTGAAGGATGAGCGCACCAACGGGCCGCTTCTGCTTCACGGGGGCGTTCTTGTAGGCGAAGGGCGGCAGCGCTGACGGCGCCGTCTTCTTCTGGAGGGGCAGGGTGATGGGCTCGTAGGCCATGCTGAAGTCGACGAGCTTGGAGATCTCAATCATGACCTCGTCGGTCTTGGTCCGGAGGTACTCGTAGGAGATCTCGCCTTCGGGCTTCTCGATCTTTATGGGTTTGCCGTAAGTGACCTTCACTGGGGCCGGCTGGGGAAGGGGCATCTTCTCCATTCGAGGGTAGGCCTCGGGGGGGAAGGCCTTGCTGGCGCCCGAGACGCCCACGGGAACGATGACGGCGCCGGACATGAGTGCGAGCCTGACCGCACCGCTCTTGCCGCGCAGCAGGCCGGTGTGGGGCTCGACGTCCCATCGGCCCCAGTCCTCTTCGCCGGGGATAGTGCCTTCGGGGAAGATGGCAACGCAGGCACCCTCGGCCAGCTTCTGAGCGATGGTCTCCAGGGCCTCGTTGTCCCCGCCACGGCGGACGTAGATGCCGTCGTTGAGGTTGATTACGTGGCGAAGCAGCGGCCACGACTCGAAGTCGGCCTTGGCCAGAAACGATACTTTGCGGGGTGAGCTGGCCGAGACAACCTGGGCATCCAGCCAACTGGTGTGGTTGATTGCGTAGATGACGCCACCCTCGGTGGGGACGTTCTCTTCTCCGCTGACCTCCAGCTTGTTCACAAGGCGGAACTGCGTCATGAGGGCCTTTCGGACCGAAGTGTAGATTGCCTTCTTGAGCGGCTCGTAGAGGTTGGCCTTCTTCAGACCAGTGAGAGAGTGCTCGACCACATCGTCCAACGGCTTCAACACTTGATTCAGGACTTCGTGTTTCTCCATGACCCCACCCCAAATAATGGTTCAAGTTCTGCGCTCGCAGGCCGGTGCCGGCAGTGGCCCCGGAAATCTCTGCGGGCGTCGTCGGGGTTGCACAGCGCAACCGGCTACCGTTGCTACGTCAGCCATAGCCCCGACCCACCAACATGGATACCGATAACGCACTGCGTCGTGAACGTCAATAGCCGTGTTGAACCAAGGCGCAGTAAGGCAGGCGTAGAACCGGGGCCCTGCCGTTGACAGGGCACTGGAGGGTGCGGCCAGGGCGCGTCATAGGCTCCCTCGGGCCTCCCGCCCTTGGGGCAACCTCCGGAGCCGATGGCGCGCTGCGGTGTTGGGGGGGGCTATTTCCTATTGACCTTGAACGACTGGGCTTGGTCACGGGGTTTGACGATGATCTGGTCGATGTTGATGTGGTCGGGCAGGGTGACTACCCAGCGGACGCATTCGGCGATGTCTTCCGCCACCAGAGGCGTCATCCCCTTGTAGACAGCCGCTGCTTTTTCTTTGCTTCCCAGTCGAACCTCTGCGAAGTCGGTGTATACCATCCCGGGGTCGATGCTGGATATGCGGATGGGTTCACCGCAGAGTTCCAGGCGAAGCGTTTCGGTGAAGGCTCGGACGGCGTGCTTCGTGGCGCAATAGACGCTTCCGCCCTCATAGACGCCGTGGCCGGCCACACTGCCCATCATCACAATGTGTCCCCAGCCAGCAGTTCTGATGTGCGGAAGCGCTGCCTGGGTCATTCTCATTACACCCTCGACGTTGACGTTGAACATGTCCTGCCAGGCCCACTCCGGTGTGCTCTCCAGCCGATGGACGCCGTGGGCCAGCCCTGCGTTGTTGACCAGCACGTGGAGGCCGCCCAGGGCCGCCACGGAATTGGCCACGAAGCTGTTGACCGATTGGGTTGAGGTGACGTCGAGGGTGTCGGCGAAGACGTTGACCCCGTGGTTGGAGCGCAGCTCGTCGGCGAGTTGGGAGATGCGCTCCATGCGTCGCGCTCCTATGGCGACGTCGAAGCCCGAGGTAGCGAGGATTCTGGCTGTGGCCTGACCGATACCGGCGGAGGCCCCGGAGATGCAGGCGATGATTCGTTCTGGACGCATGGCAAGCTCCTTTTCAGGTATCTGAAACAAAACAACTATCAAACAAAACTGAGCACGCAGTCAGCATAAATAAATATTAAGATATCTATTCAAAGTAGTCGTTATAGAGATCCACCAAGCGCTCATCCAGCAGTTCGTCAACGGCCGCCAGCTCTTGCCTGAGGAAGAAGCCCTTCTCAACGTCACGAATTCTTGTGCGGGTCTTCTCCTCGAGGGGGAGGATGGAGATCTCCGGCGCTCGTCCCTCATCTTCGGCAGCGGCGAGATGGCCCAGGGGCGGGAAGAAGAGCAGGTAGGTGTAGTCGGGGGTGTTGATGAGGCATGCGCCTTTGTCTCCGTAGGCTTCCGAGGCGCCGCCGTCGATGATGAAGGCTCTGATGTCCTGGCTCAACATGCTCTGTTCTGCAGACTTGACGGGGGTGTGGCCCATGACCAGCCGCTCGGCGTGGAACTCCCTCACCAGCATATTGAGGAATCTGTCGTCACGGATGAAGCGGTAGTAGTGGTTGGCCTTCTCGCTCCAGGTGGTGATATGGCTTGCAGCGGCCTGTTCCTTGGCAAGCACTGCCCGCTCGAGAGTAGCCATCTTGCTCTTGCAGAAGAAGGGTGAGAGGGGGCCGCACCAGAGGTAGTACATGAGCATTTTCTGGCGGACCGAGGGGGCCTTGCCATCGGCCCACTTCTCGCCGATTCTCTTGAGGTCTCGCTGCAGCCAGTCCAGCAGCAGCTTGCCCTTGAGCCCCTTGATGGTGGCCAGGCTCATATCCTCGTTGGCCGGCAACGCAGCGTGGTAATATAGGGTGTTATCAACGACACGATACATCTCACCCTTCCAGAAGAGCCATTTCATATCATCCTGGAAACGCTCAAGTGTCGTGAACTGCCTGACAATGTCATCAACAAGAAGCTGCTCGTCCTCCGTGAGTGCACACGGGTCGTTATCTTTTAGAGTTGGGAAGTAGACATCCGTGAAGAGCGGCTTCTCTGTCATGAGTGCCTTCCACGCCTCGGGGTCGGGGGAGACGTTACGAGGCAGCAGCTCCAGAAGTGCCCGATTTCGTTCCATATCCGGGCCGTAGTCGATATCTCCGGGGATCTCCAGGGCCTTCTTGGACCAGTGTACTATGAGTTTGGCCTCCAGGATGGTCAGCACCTTGGACATGGCTGCGGATTCGGGGGATGGGGCCTCGGCGATTCTGTTGGCGTAGGAGCCCGTGGGGTTTGTGGGGTAGCAGCGCATGGCGAAGTCCCGCAGGGGCTGAAGGTCGAACCCGTAGCGCTGCAGAAAGGCTACGTTGTTGTAGCGCATGGAGATTCGCAGGGCGGTAGCGCAAAGGATAGGATTGCCCACCGAGGCCCCCAGCCAGAGGATGTCGTGGTTGCCCCAGATGTAGTGGAGTGGCGGCGAGTTGACGTCGGCGTCGAAGTAGTTGCGGAACAGGGCTATGAGCTTATCGGCCCCTTCTCCTCGGTCGAAGGTATCGCCGAGATTGACGTGCTTCTCCACGGTATTAATAATGGTCAATTTGACAAGCAGACTCGTCAGGATGTGGTAAAGCTTTTCGTTACTGACGATCCCATCCAGCAGTGCCTCATAAGATGAATCCTCATGAGCATAATAAAGCTTTAAGATATTCTCCTGAAACTCCGATGGCACTGCCTTAAATATTCTGTGTTCATCGTCGCGAGTGATACGGCGCAGCAATTCAAGAATGTCAAGAATTACTCGCTTGCGGGTAAGGTGGAATGTCTCAAATTCACGCAATGTCTTAACGAAGGCCGAGGGCACGCGGGTGAAGAAGTAGCGCTTATGGGTCATGGACTTCGTTCCGGAGCCGATGCAGCGCTCGACTTCTCTGATCCAATCACGCTGCACTATCAGAAACAGACGTTCATATAACGAATATACATTGCTATCATAGCTTTGCCCAAGCACCTCGGATATAGCGATATGAAAATACCCGAAACCGTTGCGCAGCCAGTGAATATACTTGCTGTAGGAACCATGCAAATCGCTGTATACCACATAGGCTCGTGCCGGCTTCTCGAGTTGTTTGTGAATCAGCAACTTTCTGTTTATCAGAAACGTTACATCCTGGCCGGCGTGCTTCTGTTTATAGTAGTCCTTCTGAGAGATAACCCCGGGCGCAACTTGCTGACTGTTGAGGCTTCGAGCGCCCTGGGTGTCGAGTTGGGAAGCAGGCTGGGGTCGGTCCTTGTCTTGTGGCACGGGAAGCCTCCGTCGTGGTGGGCGGGGTTAGCCTGGACCGCCGAACTCGGTCCGTTTTCCTGAACGGTGCACCAGTGAGCCGTTTATCACAGCCGTGGCGGATTGGGAATTGAAAGTGGCTGGGGGCTATCTCCCCGAGGTGAAGCCGATGGGACCCTTGTTGTCGAGGGAAGCGCCGGACTCTTCGGCAGCGGCGGAGTCGAGGAGCTGGTGCGAGATGGTGGTGCTGTTTCGGGCGGCGCGGAATGCCGCTTTGAAGACGGCGTTGCGGATTTGGCCACCGGAGAGGCGGTAGGTTTCGCCCAGTCGTTGGAGGTCTACGGAGGCATCGAGGGGGGCTGTGGGTGGCAGGTGCTTTTTCCAGATGTTGGTTCTGGCCTGGGCGTCGGGAAGTGGGAAACGAAGCATGTAGGAGAGTCTGCGGCAGAGGGCGGGGTCGAGGCGTGCGGCCAGGTTGGTGGCCAGGAGGGTGACACCGTCGTGCTCTTCGACCAGTTGCAGCAGGACGTTGACGGCGGAGTCATCGTGGCGTGATGCGTTGCCTTCGCCCCTGGTCGTAAGCAGCGAGTCGGCCTCGTCCAGGAAGACGACGGCTCCGCTGCTGCGAGCCTCGGCGAAGAGAGAGGAGAGGTTCTTCTCGGTCTGGCCGACCCACTTCGATACCAGCGTGGGAACCGACGCCACCTTCAGCGGGCGTCCCAATTCAGCGGCCACGGCTTCCGCTGCCAGAGTCTTCCCTGTTCCCGGGTCTCCGTGGAAGAGAGCGGAGATGCCTTTGCCCCTGGTGAGGTGTTTGCCTATTCCCCAGCGTTCGAGGACGGTCTTGCGGTTTCGGGCGCCTGCCACGAGCTCATCGATCTGTGCGCTGACCTGGTGGGGCAAGACGAGGTCACTGAGTCTGGCCGTGGGGATTTGGAGGCCCGATTCTTTGTCTGTGGGGCGATGGACCTGTGCTCGGGCGGCGTCTTCGAGGTGCTCCATGCGGATTACGGGCTGGTCGCCGTCGCTGTGCACCGCCTCGGCCACGGCCATGAGGACGGCATTCTTGATGTATCCCCCGGCCATGTCGAAGCGCTCGGCAAGGGCCTCCAGGTCCACGTCGGGGGCTATGGGAGCGGTGGCCGGAAGGTGTTTTCGCCAGATCTCCAGGCGGGATGAGCGGTCGGGCTCGGGAAACAGCACCTTCACCATGATTCGACGGTCCAGGGCCCGGTCCAGGGCTTCGGGCTGATTCGTGGCCAGAATGGCTATGCCCTCGAAGCGCTCAATCTCCGTGAGCAGCATGGTCATGAGCACGTTGCCCTGGAAGCGGTCTGCGAAGAGCACCTCGCACTCATCGAAGAAGAGCAGGGCGTTGTGCAGTCTTGCTTCTCTGAAGAGCCCGGGCAAGAATCGCTCGGCGTCTCGTGCCTCCACAAACGTTGGGATATCCACGTTGAGGATGCGCATGCCGAGCTTGTGTGCGATGGCATGGGCCGTCATGGTCTTTCCGGTGCCCGGCTTACCGTGGAAGAGCATGAGCACTCCCTTTCCATAGCGGATGAGGTCGTCAAATCCCCACTGCTTTCTGCATTCGAGGTACTTGTCGTGGCGTTCAACCACGGTGAGTATGCGGCGCTTGTCCTCCCCGTCGAGCACCACCTGGTCCAGCGTCGCCATGGGCTCCTCGAAGCTGGAGAACTCCTGGAATTCGTCTGCAAGGCCGTGGATTCCCATGATGTAGTTGAAGGTGGGCTGGGGGATGTCAACCTCCATGTTGAGCATATCCTCGGTGCTCAGGTGCCGGCCGTACATTGCCATCATGATGAGGTCGTTCTTCATGAGCCTGGCCCTGGGGCTGAACACCGTGCGGCGCATGATCCGCTCTGCCAGCGGCATCTCCATGAACTCGAAGACCACCTCAGGTGTCAGCGAGGAGCTACGCTGCCTCACAAGACTGCCGAACAGCCCTTGAAAGCGACGGGATACGCTGGTTGCACAAGAGAGAATCAGCACCACACGCTCAAAGTCGTCCAGCTCCCTCAACTGGCACAAACGGTCCAGCGAGAGCGAGCGGTCAACGGTCAGCCGTCGCCGCTGGTCCACCTCCCAGCGCTGCCTGACTTCGTCCGTCACCATGTCCTCGAGACGGCCGGTGAAGTAGCCGGCGGGCAGGTAGTAGGATTCGATACCCGTGGCGCCGTCGTGCTCGTCGTCGCCAAAATCCTCGTCACCGGGTACTTTGTCGAAGCGGCGCTGGGTGACGATGCGCTTGCACCGCAGCTCCACCCACTCCAGCTCCTCCTGAAGGTACTCCAAATCGGACTCGAACGGAGTCAGCCCCTCGTTTCCCCACTTTGTGGTGTCGAGCTCTTTCATCATCTTCTTGACCCGGGTCTTGCCAGGCTGAACCATCATCGCTCACCTCCAAATAGCCAACAAGCTGCAGCGCCCTGTGCGCCCTTCGGTGCTTCCTCTACTCTCCAGATCCTCAAGGTGATCAGGAAAGGGCGCAGTTCCGTCACAACCTGCGCCAGAATAGCGGACCACCTAAGCCACTGCTCACCATTCTCGCCCCCCCTTCGACTCGGCCATGGCCTCGCTCAGGGTACACGGCTGCTGAGGGGAACGAGATATCTTAGCAGCCGTGTAAGACAAATGGCGTCCTACCCCCGCTGGAGGTACCGGAGCAATCAGCAACTTGTGTCAGAGTCACGGAAGCCAGGGGCCCTCACGCGGCCCTCACGCGGCCCTCACGCGGCCCGGCCCAGCCCTCACCCGGCCCGGCCCTCACCCGGCCCTGGCGGGCCGACCTCTCCGGGCTCTCACGCGGCCCTCACCCGGCCCTGGCGGGCCGACCTCTCCCGGGGCGGGAGAGGTGATTTGGCACAGTGAGACGGGGGCGCACAGGGCGAGAGGCGTGGCGCTGGTGGAAGCCGAGCACCCACCGGGCTTGCGTGGGGCTTGGTGTTCGGTGAGTTCGATGTTCCGTAAGCGCGGTGCTGGAGCGAGTCCGAGCCCCGCTCCGTCAGGGCGGGGCTCGGAACGCGTTGGTGATGGGGGTGGCGTTGCCGATGGGCGTAGCGCCGGCGTTGAGTGCGGCGTTGGCGATGGGCCTCTGGAGTGGCATAATTCGGAACGAACCAACGGCCTGGGCTTGAATGGCATCTTGTTGGAGCCAACGCATGGGCGTCAGGCGCCACGTTCGAGCGGCCTTATCGGAATCCTCTCACGCCTTGCGCCGCCTGCTGACTCTCCCACATACCCTGAACCCGAGTATTACCAGGAACGAGATTGCCATGAGAATGTGTTGCGGATCAGTTGAGACTCCTGATCGGGCCGTTCCGCAGCCTCCGCACGACGTGGGAGTATCCAACTCGGCGGATGGAGCGCCTGCCTCGCCCATGTCGCTTGGGCCGAGCTGATCCAGATCGGGATTCACTATCTCATTCTGTGTGGTGTCCCGAACATCACTCGGCTCGGCCTCAACGTGCTCAACCACCGGCTCGGCCGGTTGCATCAAGCAGGTACCGCTTTCGCTGCACTCCGTATCATCCGGGCATGAGCCGCATGGCTGACCGCAGCCGTCGGGGCCGCATTGCCGGTCCTCGCAGTGGGGCACGCAGTTGGCCAGGCAGTGGCGTGGGTGAACACCAAGGGGGTCCTCGCCGCCGTCAGTGCCACAGTCGTACCGATTTGCCTCGACGTTCCAGCCGCAGTAGTTCCACCCAGGGCTGCATTTCACACGGACGATTTCTCCAAACAGGACGAAGGCCAGGATGTTGTCCCCGTAACAGCATCCTGCGTCGTCGATGGCATCTGCATCGGCGATACATGCTCCGCCGATGCAAATCGAGTCATCCATGCAGCCTCCGCAATAGCCGCCACAACCATCTGGGCCACACGACTTCCCGTCGCAAGGATTTTGGCAGACAACACAGTGGTACTGCTCGCCGCACCGACTGCCGCTAGGGCATGTGCCACATAGGCCACCCGTACCGTCCGGGCCGCACTCTCGTCCCTCGCACTGTGTCTGGATGCAGTGTCCCTCCACGCACCGACTGCCGGGGTCGCAGGTTTGGCAGACTCCGCCGCAACCATCTGGACCACATTGGTTGTTCTCGCCACAATGAGGGGCGCGACAACTTAAGTCGCAGTCCCTGGGATGGGAACCCGAGGGTTCGGCGCCGCCCCCAAAGCAGTCGTACCACCCCCACCACTCGTCCCGTATCGAGACATTTTCTTCGTGCCACCCACACTGGTTGCCTGTGGCGGTCAGGCAGTCGGTTATCTGCACGTCGCAGACACCCCATGTGGACTCAAGCGTACAGTCCAATTGGAACAGAGTATCGCCGACGCAGCAACCGACATCCTGGGGAATAGGCATGTCGAGCCCATGACACATGCCACCGATGCATATTTGTGACTCTGGGCAGCCTCCCGATGGACTGCAACGGCCGCCGCAGATACCATCACCGCACTGCCTCCCTGCACACTCGTTATCGCAGTTTGACTCGCATTTTCCGTTGGTACAACGGGAACCAAGATCACATTCTGCACCGCAGAACCCGCCACAGCCGTCCGAACCACAGTCCGCCTCTGGTGGGCATGTTGGGTTACAGCATGCCCCCTGATAGCAAACCTGCCCTGGGCACTCGCCACATTGTCCGCCGCAGCCGTCGGGTCCACACTCCCGTCCCTCACAGTCTGGAGCACAATTGACCTCTCCGCACCCCCCGCATTCGCTCTCGCATGCAATTACGCAATATATGTCCCACTCTTTGCTGCAACAATAGAAATCTATAGAGCATACACACTTCTCGCATTTGCATCCGCCGCATCCAGGTGTGTCAGTATATTCGCATCCGTGTTTTTGGATGCAAGTTTTCCCGCTTTCGCAGACTTCACCGGGTTCACACAGACCGCAAGCGCCACCACAGCCGTCGGGCCCGCACGTCTTCCCTTCACACTGCTTCTTGCAACAGTCGCCATCCTTGCACTGGAACCCAGCGTCGCATAGCCCGCAAGACCCGCCGCAGCCATCAGTTCCGCACTCTTTCCCGGTGCACGTGGGTGCGCAAGCGCCGCAGCCGCCGCACAGATCCTGGCAGAGCGAGGAGCAAGCCGCCGACCACATTTCGGCGCAACATTCGGGCAGCATGTCACAGACGCATTCCTCACAGGCGCATCCGGCACATCCCGGTACAAGGGTGTCAGCGCATCCCCATGCTGGCACGCACTTGCCGTCAGAGCACTTCACCTGCTCCAGGGCATCTGCACAGTGCCCACACTCTCCGCCGCACCCATTCGAGCCGCACTCCTTGTCGAGGCAGTCCGGCACGCAGCAGTGGCCGTTATAGCAGGTCTCCCCCGCTTCGCAGTCGCCGCACGATCCTCCGCAGCCATCGGGTCCGCACGAGCCGGCGGTACAGTTCTTGCTGCAGTCGAAGACACAATCCTTTGGGTAGATTCCAGTGGGGTCTATCCCGTCGGACGCCCCGCACCTGTACCCAGAGTACGGAACCCACCCGCACTGCGAATCGTCACCGCATACGCTGCTCATCAGCTTCCCCATTCCACAGAAGACGGCATCTCCCTCGAAACAACAGCCCACGCTGGAAATGCCAGCGCACCCGCTTATGCACGTCCCCTCCAAGCAGATTCCTGAGCACGCACCGCACGATCCCCCGCAGCCATCAGCGCCGCATTGCTTCCCTGCACAATCTGGAACGCAGCAGCCTCCCTGGT
>Ga0302238_1002730_pt1 | contig 12042 bp, 11 predicted proteins | sample AAG_UR_Asn_MG_FD_193527 | JGI IMG/M metagenome (GOLD analysis project Ga0302238, IMG submission 193527) | Enriched activated sludge microbial communities from anaerobic digester in WTTP, New Holstein, Wisconsin, United States - AAG_UR_Asn | ecosystem: Engineered > Bioreactor > Anaerobic >...
CTATTTCGCCAAGGCCGCGGCCACGCTGAAAGAGGACCCCGCCGCCCACCCCGCCCGCTGGGGCGTCTGGGCCATAGTGCGCCTGGGCAACGTGCACGACCTCAAGGGCCTGCGCGCCAAGGCCCTGGAATACTACAACGAGGCCAAGTCTTATAAGGACGAATGGGGTTTCTCGGAGTCCATCTCCGGCTACCTCAAGAAGCCTTTCGCGGAGATGGAGCTGCCGGGGCAGATGCCGCCCCCGTAACCGCCATGGAACTTTCCACGGTCGTCTTCCTGCTGCTCGCCATCCTCGGCTGGGGCCTGGGCGCCTTCTTCGACAAGGCCTGTCTCCGGCACATGGACCCGTCGGGCGCCTTCTACGTCCGCTCGCTCTTCATGATCGGCCTCTTCGGGCCGTTGGTGGCCTGGAAGTGGGGGCAGACGCGCGAGGCCCTGCTGGGCTCGGATAAACTCGGCCCGCTCTTCGTGCTGGGCAGCGTCATCGTCTCCATGGGCGGCGTCTTCTTCTACCTGAAGGCGCTCAGCGGCGGGGCGGCCACCAAGATCGTGCCGCTCAGCTCCACCTACCCCTTCGTCACTTTCGTGCTGGCCGTGCTGTTCCTCGGCGAGAATTTTACGCTGAACAAGCTCGTGGGGACGCTCCTGCTCTCCGGCGGCATCTATTTCATCTCGAAGTGAGCCCTTTATGACGCAGAAGGAGTTCGAGGCGCTGGTGGAGAAAGCGCTGCGCTCGCTGCCGCCTTATTTCAGGGAACGCCTGAAGAACGTCGTGGTGACGGTAAAGCCGCGGCCGAGCCGGGAGCAGGCGGAGGCTTTCGGCGAGGACCTCTACGGGCTCTACGAGGGCGTGCCGCTGGACCAGCGCGGCCCCGACTACAGCGGCGTCATGCCGGACAAGATCACCGTCTTCAAGGATTTCCTTGAGGAGGATTTCGACACGCCGGAGGAGATAGCCGAGGAGGTGCGCCTCACGGTGATGCACGAGATCTCGCATTATTTCGGCATGGACGACGACGAGCTGAGGGAGAAGGGGCTTTACTGACCTCCACCGGCAAAAAGAAAGCCCGGCTTTGCGGCCGGGCTTTCTTTTTTTGTCGGGCCTTATTCGCGTCGGGGCAGCAGTTTGGCGCGGCGCAGGTAGCCGGAGGCCCCGGTGAATTTGACTTTCACCAGGCTGCCCGGCGCCGGGCGCGGGCCGGGGCCCGCGTCCACTTCCACGCGGCCGTCTATCTCCGGCGCGTCGCGGAAGGTGCGGCCGAAGACGCCGGAATCCATAAGGACTTCCGCGGTCTTCCCCTTCAGGCGGGCGTTGATGGCGTCCACGACTTCGCTCTGGGCGCGGACCAGCGCCTCCACCCTTTCGGCTTTGACCTTTTCCGGCACCTGGCCCGGCAGGCCGGCGGCCGGCGTGCCCGGTTCGCGGGAATAAGGGAAAATCGCTACATTGTCGAAAGCGGCCTCCTTCACGAAGGCGAGCAGCGTCTCGAAATCCTTTTCCGTCTCGCCGGGGAAACCGGCTATGAAATTGGTGCGGATGGCTATATCCGGCAGCAGCCGGCGCAGCTCGGCCAGCTTCTCGCGGATGGAACTTTCGGTGGAGCGGCGGCGCATGCGCTTGAGCACGGGGTCAGCCACGTGCTGCAGCGGCATGTCCAGGTAGCGGCAGACGGCCTTGTCGGACTTCATGGCCCGCAGCAGGTCCGGCGTAAGGCGCTCAGGATAGACGTACATGAGCCGCCACCACTTCACGGGGCGGATCGCGGTGAGCTTGCCCAGCAGCTCCGCGAGGCGCGGCGAGCCGTACAGGTCGGTGCCGTAGGAGGTGGTGTCCTGCGCTATCAGGGAGATCTCCACCGCGCCGCTGTCGGCGAGGCGGCGGGCTTCCTCCAGCACCGACTCCATGGGCTTGGAGCGGAAGCCGCCGCGGATGGAGGGGATGAGGCAGTAGGCGCAGCGGTTGTCGCAGCCGTCGGCGACCTTCAGGTAGGCGCTGTGGCGCGCGGTCAGGCGGGCCTTAAGGCGCGGCGAGTCCAGCGGGCCTTCCGCGGGCAGGATATAGCTGCGGCCCTCCTCTATGGCCTTGGCCGCCTTGGCCAGGGCGTGTATGCCCACCACGGCGTCGAGGCCGGGGAATTTCTCCGCGAGCTTGCGCTTTTCCCGCTCCACCAGGCAGCCGGTGACCAGGACCTTGGAGAGCTTCCCCCTGGCCTTCAGGGCCAGCAGGCGGCGGATCTCCGCCTCGGATTCCTTCACGGCGGAGGAAAGGAAGGCGCAGGTGTTGATGAGGGCGGCGTCGGCGCCCTCCTCGTCGGGGACCAGCGTCCAGCCGGCCGCGGCCAGCTCGCCGGCCATGACCTCGGCGTCGGTCAGGTTCTTGGGGCAGCCGAGCGAGACTATGAATAATTTAGGCATGGGAAAAGGGAGGGCGGCCGCACGGCCCCGCGCCCGCTCAGTGCTTCTCGAGGCGTTTGATGAGGACGAAGGTCGAAGCGCCGACCGCCAGCATCGCGGCCATGAAAAGGGCGTAGGCGAAGCCGGTGTGCTGCACGCCGATAATGGATTTCAGCTCCGACATGCCGCCCACCCCGGCGAAGAAGCTGGGTACCGCCACCGCGATGACGATGGCGTTGAGGTTCTTCATCAGGATATTGAGGTTGTTGCTGACGATGGAGGCGCGGGCGCCCACGAGCGACGCGAAGATGTTGGAATAGATGGCCGCCTGCCGGTAGCACTGCTGGTTCTCGATGGTGATGTCGTCGATGAACTCCACGCTGCGGGGGCTGAAGCCGAGCTTCTCGGCGTTATGCTTGAGGCGGTCGATGGCGGTGGAGTTGCCGTTGATGGCGTTGAGGTAATAGACCAGGCTCTTCTCGAGCGTGAACATGTTGATGAGGTAGCGGTTCTCCATCGAGTGGGTGATCTTGGTCTCGATCTCCTCGGCGATCATGTTGATGACCTTGAGGTGTTCCATGAAATGGAAGATGGAGTTGTAGATGAGCTTGAGGAAGATCTCCCGGATGCCGTCCACGTGCTTGAAATACTTGCCGGAGAACATGTTGATGTCCTCGGAGAGGGCCAGGATCAGCTTGTCCTTGAAGAGGAACAGCCCCATCGAGGAGACCTTGAACATGAAGTGGTCCTTGGAGGAGTAGTTCTTGGGGCGCTTGAAGATGAGGGCCAGGTGGTCCCCGTCCGACTCCATGCGGGCCGGTTCCTCGGGGTCGAAGGCGGAGTTGAAGTTGTGCTCGTCCAGGCCGAAGTTCTCGACCAGCCACTTCTTCTCGTCCTCGGTGGGCGTGACCACCACCCAGACGTCGGGCGTTTCCGCCTCGACCTGCTTGAGTTGGTGGTTCTCTATCTTATAGCGCTTGATCATGGCTTCTACGGCTATTCTACTATTATTTGCGGACGGTCTTTTTCGCCTTTTTCGCGGCGGGCTTGAGGCGCGCGGCCACGGCGGCCCCTATCTCCGAGAGATTGTCCACCACCGTCGCTCCCGCCTTCTTGAGCGCCTCCACCTTGGAGGCGTGCGTGCCCGCCCCGCCCTCCACTATGGCGCCGGCGTGGCCCATGCGGCGGCCGGGGGGCGCGGTCTTGCCCGCGACGAAACAGAACACCGGCTTGGTCATTTCCTTCTTTATGAATTTCGCGGCGTCCTCTTCGGCCGAGCCGCCGATCTCGCCTATCATGATGACGGCCGCGGTCTGCGGGTCGGACTCGAAAAGCTTCAGGGCGTCCACGAAGTTAAAGCCCTGCACCGGGTCGCCGCCTATGCCGACCACCGAACTCTGGCCGAGCCCCTGGCAGGTGACCTGCCAGACGGCCTCATAGGTCAGCGTGCCGGAGCGCGAGACCACGCCGACCGAGCCCTTTTTATGGATATAGCCGGGCATGATGCCGGCCTTGCACTCGCCGGGCGTGATGACGCCGGGGCAGTTGGGGCCGACCAGGGTGACCTTATGGCCGCAGGAGTTGATGGCGGCGAGGCGCTTCTTCGCGCGCACCATGTCGAGCACCGGGATGCCCTCGGTGATGCAGATGATGACCGGGATGCCGGCGTCGGCCGCTTCCAGGATGGAATCCGCGGCGTAAGGCGGGGGGACGAAGATGAGCGAGGCGTTGGCGCCGGTGGCCTTCACGGCGTCCTTGGCCGTGTTGAACACGGGGCGGCCCAGGTGTTCCGTGCCGCCCTTGCCGGGCGTGACCCCGCCGACGACGTTGGAGCCGTAATCCAGGCACTGCTGGGCGTGGAAGGAGCCCTGCGCGCCGGTGAAGCCGTGGACCAGCAGCTTGGTTTTCTTGTTGAGGAGTATGGACATGGTATTACCTCTTGGCGGCGGCCACGGCCTTCTGCGCGGCCTCCCACAGGGAATCGGCCTGTTCCAGCTTGAGGCCGGACTTGGCGAGGATGGCCTTGCCTTCCTTGACGTTGGTGCCTTCCAGGCGCACGATGAGCGGTACCTTGATATGCACCTTCTTGGAGGCCTCCACCACGCCGGCGGCGATATTGTCGCATTTCATGATGCCGCCGAAGATGTTGATCAGCACGGCCTTGACCTTGGGGTCCTTGAGGATGATCTGGAAGGCCTTGGTGATCTGGTCCACGTTGGCGCCGCCGCCCACGTCCAGGAAGTTGGCCGCGTCGCCGCCGGCCATCTTGACGGTGTCGAGCGTGGCCATCGCCAGGCCCGCGCCGTTCACCATGCAGCCGATGTCCCCGTCGAGGCCGATGTAATTGATGCCGATGGCCTTGGCCTCCCGTTCTATCTCGCTGGCCTCGTGGTCGGGTTTGGCCGCCTGGTCCTTGTGGCGGAACAGGGCGTTGTCGTCGGTGACTATCTTGGCGTCGAGGGCTATCAGCTTGCCGTCGCCGGAGATTATCAGGGGGTTGATCTCCACCAGGTTCGCGTCGAGGTCCAGGAACACCTTCACCATCTGGCGGGCGAGCGCGGTGAATTCGCAGAAATTCTTCTGGGGGATGCGCAGGTCGAAGGCGAGCTGCCTGGCCTGGAAATCCAACAGGCCCGCGTCGGTGTCCACCTGCACCTTCAGGATCTTCTCCGGGTGGGTGTGGGCCAGCTCTTCGATGCTCACGCCGCCCTCGGCGGAGGCGATGATGGCGGGGCAGCCGGCCTTGCGGTCGAGCACCACCGAAATGTAGAGTTCGCGGGCTATGGGACAGGCGTCCTCCACCAGCACCTCTTCCACGGTCAGGGCCTTGCCCTGGGTCTGGTGGGTGACCATCTTCATGCCGAGCATTTTACCCGCGAGCTCGCGGGCCTCGGCCGCGGTCTTGGCCACCTTGACGCCGCCGGCCTTGCCGCGGCCGCCGGCCAGCACCTGCGCCTTGACCACCCACGGGCCCTGGCCCCGGAGGTCCAGTTTATCGGTGCCGTCCCCAATCTTGAGCACGCCGTGGCGGCGCAGCACGGGGATGCCGTAGCGCTCGAAAACTTCCTTGCCCTCGTATTCCAGCAGTTTCATAGGCCTCCGGAGGGGCCGGCCGGAGCGGCGGGCCCTTTATTGAACCATAATCATACAATTTGTAATATAATTTGGGCAAAGCCGCCCCCCGGAGCAACGGGCGGGGCGCCGAGTTTTTACCGAGGTGGCCATGAACGGAAAGAACAGGACGGTCAGCGTCAGCGAACTCAGTTCGGTCACGGTGCGCTTCGCCGGCGACTCCGGCGACGGCATCCAGCTGGTGGGCAACCAGTTCGCCAGCGCCACGGCCGTGGCCGGCAATGACCTGAGCACCCTGCCGGATTACCCGGCCGAGATCCGCGCCCCCGCGGGTTCGCTCTCCGGCGTCAGCGGTTTCCAGATCAGTTTCGGAGACGAGTCGGTGCTGACCCCCGGCAACCGGCCGCACGTGCTGGTGGCCATGAACCCGGCCGCCCTGGCCGTCAACCTGAAGAGCCTGGACAAGGGCTCGGTCATCATCGCCAATTCGGACGCTTTCGGCAAACAGGCCCTCGAGAAGGCCGGCTACGCCTCCAACCCGCTGGAGGACGGTTCCCTGGCCAATTACCGCGTCATCGGCGTGCCCGCCAACCGCCTGACCGAGAATACCCTGAAGGATTCCGGCCTGCCGCCGGCCCAGGCGCTTAAATGCAAGAATTTCTACATGCTGGGCATCATGTTCTGGATGTACGGCCTGCCGCTGGGCCCCACCAAAGAGCGCATCGCCGCCAAGTTCCAGAAGACGCCGGAGCTGGCCGCCGCCAACGCCAAGGTGCTCGAGGCCGGCTACGATTACGCCGAGACCACCGAGCTGTTCGACGCGCGGTTCCAGGCGAAGAAAGGCAGCGTGACCCCCGGCAAGTACCGCAACCTGACCGGCAACGAGGCCGCGGCCTACGCCCTGATAACCGCCGCCCGGCTGCTGAAGAAAAAGCTGTTCTTCGGCGCCTACCCGATAACCCCCGCTTCCGAGATACTCCATACCCTCTCCAAGCACCGCGCCGAGGCTGTGGTGGTGTTCCAGGCCGAGGACGAGATCGCCGCCATGTGCGCCACCGTGGGCGCCGCCTTCGCCGGCGAGTTCTCCGCCACCGGCACCAGCGGCCCCGGCCTGTCCCTTAAGATCGAGGCCATCGGCCTCGGCGTCATTGCCGAACTGCCCATGGTGATAATAGACGTGCAGCGCGGCGGCCCCTCGACCGGCCTGCCCACCAAGACCGAGCAGAGCGACCTGCTGCAGGCCGTCTACGGCCGCCACGGCGAATGCCCCCTGCCGGTGCTGGCCGCGGCGAGTCCCGCGGACTGCTTTAATACCACGCTCGAGGCGGCCCGCCTCGCCGTGAAGTACATGACGCCGGTAATAGTGCTGTCCAATTCCTATCTCTCCAACGGCTCCGAACCTTTCCGCATCCCCGGGCTGTCGGAACTCCCCAAGCTGGAGCTGGCGCCGCTGCCGCCGCCCGAGCAGTTCAAGCCGTACATGCGCGATCCGAAGACCCTGGCCCGCCCCTGGGCCTGGCCGGGGCTGAAAGGCTACGAGCACCGCATCGGCGGCCTGGAGAAGGCCGACGGCAGCGGCGCCATCAGCTACGACCCGGAGAACCACCAGAAGATGACGGATATCCGCGCGGCCAAGGTCGCCGGGATCGCGCGCGAGATACCTCCCACCAGGCTCAGCGGCCCGGATGCCGGCGAGCTGCTGGTGCTGGGCTGGGGCTCCACCTACGGCGCCATCGCCGAGGCCATGGGCGAGGCCCGCAAGGCCGGTCTGGCCGTGTCCTCCGCCCACCTGCGCAACCTCTTCCCGCTGCCGCCGGACCTGGGAGGGGTGCTGAAACGTTTCAAGAAGGTGCTGGTGCCGGAAGAGAACACCGGCCAACTGCGGCTGCTGCTGCGCGCGGAGTACGGCTTCGAGCCCCTGGGCCTCAACAAGGTGCAGGGCCAGCCGCTCAACTCCGACGAGATCCTCGCCAAGGTAAGGGAGGTCCTGGGGAAATAATATGGAGAACAAACTGACCGCCAAGGATTTCTCTTCGGGCCTGCCGGTGAAGTGGTGCCCCGGCTGCGGCGACTTCGCCATCCTCAACATGGTGCAGAAGACGCTGGCAGGCATGGGCCTGCCGCACGAGAAGTACGCCGTCATTTCCGGTATCGGCTGCTCGAGCCGCCTGCCCTACTACGTCAACACCTACGGCTTCCATTCCATCCACGGCCGCGCCGCGGCCGTGGCCAGCGGCGTGAAGCTGGCCAACCCGGAACTGGCCGTCTGGGTCATCACCGGCGACGGCGACGGGCTCTCCATCGGCGGCAACCACATGATGCACGCCATCCGCCGCAATATCGGGCTCAAAATAGTGCTCCTCAATAACCGCATCTACGCGCTTACCAAGGGCCAGGCCTCCCCGACCACGCAGCCGGGGCGCAAGACCAAGAGCACCCCGGCGGGCTCCATAGACTACCCGTTCAACCCGGCGCGCTTCGCCGTGGGCCTGGACTGCACCTTCGTGGCGCGCGGCCTCGACAACGATATCTCCGGCACCACCGCGATACTCGAGCGGGCCGCCCGCCACAACGGCACCACTTTCGTGGAGATCTTCCAGAAATGCGTGCCTTTCTCGGACAAGGAGTTCGACCCGCTCAAGGACCCGGCCACGCGCGAGGACGTGATCCTGCGCGTGGAGCACGGCAAGCCCCTGGTGTTCGGCAAGAACAAGGACAAGGGCATAGCCTTCCGCGGCTTCAAGCCGGAGGTGGTCTCCTTCGAGCCCGGCAAGCCGCCCGCGGAGGTCGCCGTCTACGACGAGACCAACGCCGAGATGGCCTACCTGATAGCCGGCTTCACCCAGCCGGATTTCCCGGTGCCGCTGGGCGTTTTCCGCGCCACCGCCAAGCCGGCCTTCGAGGAGCTGTATTACGGGCAGGTTAAGGGCCTGCACCCGTCGGGCGGCAAGGAGCTGGAGGCCCTGCTCTCCGGCCCCGACGCCTGGGAAATAAAGTAGCCCTGCCGGTTAAAAAAGGCCCCGCTCGCCGGGGCCTTTTTATTTGGAGGGTTTCTTGACGTACTTGATGCGGCGCAGGCTGGTGCCGGGGAAATAGAACTCGAGGATCTCTCGGTAGTCCTTTTCGTACTTGCCGGCGAGGCCCGCCGCGCCGCTCTGGCACATGCCTATGGCGTGGCCCCAGCCGCCTCCGTAGATCCAGTAATTGCGCACCTTGCCGTCCTTGTGACGGTTGATCTCTATCTCGAAGAGCGTGCTCTTGAGCGAGCTGTAGCCGAGGATATTGCGGATGAGGTGCTCGCGCGTCACGTCCACGGTCCTTTTAGAACCGACGATGCGCAGCGAATTGACGTTCCCCGACGGGGCGCGCTTGAGCGGGATGATGTTGAGGACCTCGCCTACGTTGTAGTCCTTGTTCACGCGGAAGGTCATGTCCTTCTGGCGGATGATCTTGAGCCAGCGGTACTCCGAGGCGCGCACGCGCCCCGGGTAATTGCAGTTGGCCCCCGGATTGCCGGTGATCCACAGGCGCCAGCTCCAAGGGTCCATCGGCTCCTCGGGTTTTTCCGGGTGTCCGTCGGCCCGGGTGACCAGGTAGGGGGAATGGCCCCAGCCGTTCACTTCCTTGGACGCCTGTATCCAGCCGCCGCAGTTGGAATGGTAGAAGGTGTACGCGGGCCGGCCGTGATAGGTCAGGATCTCGCCTTCCGTCTCCACTACGGCGCGGGTGGTGCTGTTGGCCTCTATGGATTTGCCCTTATAGGCCTGGCAATGCTGCCCGTCGCAGAGATGGTAGCCGTCCTTCTTGTGCTGCCCGCCGCGCGCGCGGCGGATGAGCACCTGCGTGCGGGCGAGCACCGCCTGCGCCTTGAGCGATTCATAGGGCCATTGCGGGGCCACTTCGCTGGGCACCACGCCGAGCAGGTACTGCTCGGTCTCCAGCACGTTAACCGCGCCCACGCCGCGCCCTTCGACTGGCCATAATTCGACGTAGCCGCGGTACTGCCGGTCCGCGCCGCGGAACCACGGGTTGGAGATCTTCGCAGAGGCGTCGAAGATCACCGTGCCGTCCTTGGCGGCCGGCTTGAACAGCAGCGCGCCGGCGAAGCGGCCGTAGACCTTGCCGGCCGGGTCCTTCAGGACCAGGCGGCCGCCTTCGTAAGCGGCCGTCCAGGCCTCGTCGGGCGGGATCGTGGCGTAGAGCTTGCCGCTGCGCTTGCCGGTCACGGCCAGGCCTTCGAAGGATTTGACGCGCAGGAAATTGTTGCGGCCCTGCTTGCCGGTGGCGGTGGCGCCTATGCCGACGCGGATCTTTACCGAGGAGGAAAGGTTCTCCAGGGCGTCCAGCGGTTCCATCACGGTGGGCTTTGCGATGCGGAAAGGCGGGCGGATGTCCTCGGGCTGTTTCGAGAGCTTGCCCTCTAGCACCTTCATCATTTTGGAGGCCACGGGGTGGCCGGGGGCGTAATCGAGCACGCGGTAGTACTGGTTCCAGGCCTCGTCGAACTTGCCCTGCCGCGCGTAGATGCCGGCCAGCGGCAGGCGGGCTTCGGTGAAAGAGGGGTCCTTGCGCAGCGCCTCTATCAGCGCCGCCTCGGCTTCCTTGTGCATCTTGAAGTTGGTATAGTTCCAGGCGAGGATATAGTCCACGCCGGCGAACTCGGGCCGCAGCTGGCGGTATTTCTCCAGGTGCTCCAGGGACTCGGCTTTCTTCTCCAGGTTGGCGTAGACGCTCGCCAGCCCCAGCTCCGCCCGCGGGTGCAGTTCCTGGATGCGGATGGCGGCCTCGAAAGCGGAGCTCGCCCCGGCGTAGTCCGCCAGGTGGAAGCGCAGCCAGCCGAGTTCGGAGTAGATGTCGGCCGAGTGGGGGTCGCGGGCCAGCGCCCGGGTGACCGCGGCCGCGGCTTCCCGGTAGCGGCCGGCCTGCTTGAGGCAGGCGGCGGCGTTCAGCAGCGGGCGCGCCTCGGCGGGAGAGGCCTCGGCTTCCTGGAAATAGGCGGAGGCGGCCTTGGAGAGGTCGCCTTTCAGATAAAGCTCGTACGGGACCCCGGCCTGGGCGGCCCGGGATTGAAAGAGCAGGAAGAAAAGAATAATAATATTCCGCACGGCCCCTATATCGTATAAATTTATGGCGGCCGTTTAGAATACGGGGCCGCGGGAAAGCAGTAAAAGCCCGGCCCCGCCCGTTATCGGATCAGACCCCCCATGCCCGAAGAACTTACCGACGCGCAGCTGGTGGCCGCCTTCAAAGGCGGCGACGCGGAGGCCTTGGGCCTTTTGATGGAGCGCCACAAGGGCCCGCTGTACGGCTACCTGCTGCGCCTGACCGGCCGCGCCGACGCCGCCGACGACCTCTTCCAGGAAGTTTTCCTCAAGCTGGTGCGCAATCCCGGCAGTTATTCCGAAAAAGAGAAATTCGCGGCCTGGCTGTTCACGGTGGCGCGCAACGCGGCCATGGACAGGTTCAGGCGCGAGGGGGCCCGCGCCGAAGTGCCGCTGGAGGGCGACGGCGAGAAGCCAGGCCCGGCCGATTTCACCGCTTCGCCCGAGCCCGGCCCGGCCGCCGCCGCGGAGAACGCTGAGCTCGCCTCCCGGATCGAGCGGGCCCTGGCCGCGCTTTCGGAGGACCAGCGTGAAATATTCTACCTCAGGCATTATTCCGGCCTTTCCTTTAAAGAGATAGCCGAAATGCTGGGCCTGCCGATAGGTACGGTGCTGGCCCGCATGAGCCGGGCCGGTGAAAAACTGCGCAAAATTCTCGGTCCCGGGGCGCAATAAAAGCGGCCCCGGGCGCGTTAGGTATACAGGAGACGATATGAACTGCGGATACGGGGAAAAACTGGCGCTTTACTTCTACGGCGAAGCCGCCCCCGCCCTGAGGGCGGAGGTGGAAGGCCATATGAAGGACTGCGCCGACTGCCGGGCGGAGCTGGCCGCCCTGGCCCGGGTTTCGGCCGCCCTGCCGGCGCCGGAAGGCCCCGGGCCGGCGGTGCTCGCGGCCGTCATGGCCGCCGCCCGCGCGGCGCGCCGGGGCGTAGTCTTCGGCTGGCGGGAAGCGCTGCTCAGCGGGGCCCTGGCCTCGGTGCTGGCCGGCGTTTTCGCCTTCTCCGGCCCGGCCAGGACGGAACTGGCCTGGAACAGCGGGCTGGATTCGGGGCTGGATTCGGTGGAGTACTCGGTGTACCAGGCGCAGGACGAGCTGAGCGCTTCGGCCGGCGACTGGGATTACCGCTACAGCGAATTGGAAGACGAGAGTTCGAACGCGGCTGAGAACGCTTAGGAGGGATTATGAATAAGAAGACCATATTCTGGATGCTGGCGCTGGCGCTTACGGCCGTGCCCGCGGTCAGCGTGACCGCGCAGGAGGGCCCCGAGGACGACGGGCCCGAGGCCGAACTGATGGACGAGGGCGGGCGGCCCGACATGCCCGGCGGCCCCGGCGGTTTCGGCCCCAACATGAAGGGCGGCCGCGGGGAAGGCATGGGCGGCCCCGGCATGAAGCAGGTGATGATCAAGAAGCGCATGATGATGAAAGGACAGGGCATGGGCGGCCCCGGCTTCCTCTCCGAGGAGGAGA
>Ga0302238_1002736_pt1 | contig 12027 bp, 8 predicted proteins | sample AAG_UR_Asn_MG_FD_193527 | JGI IMG/M metagenome (GOLD analysis project Ga0302238, IMG submission 193527) | Enriched activated sludge microbial communities from anaerobic digester in WTTP, New Holstein, Wisconsin, United States - AAG_UR_Asn | ecosystem: Engineered > Bioreactor > Anaerobic >...
ACGGGGGGAAAGGGGGGAATTGCACCCATGGTCCTGCTACAGCAGCACTTCACGCAGCGCCCCTGCCCTTCCGGGGGCTTCAACGCTTGTGTAAACATCCGGCCCCCGTTTCTCCGATCAGGGCTACGGCCGGCGGCATGATTCGTTGACGCCACTGGGGAACCCGTATAGAACAGTCTGTTGCGCCAGCCCTGGGTGGGTACGGCGACGTGGCGGTTGAAACGGGAGAATCTGGTCATGAATGAAAAGGCATTGCAGAACACAATTGATCGCTGTAGGGAAAAGAATATCATTATTCCGACTTACGAACAAATGAAGCACCCAGAGCGGATACCAGCTAGTATACTAGAGCGCCTCAAACAGGTTGGACTCTGGGACCTGGACCCGGTCAACCTGTTTCGAATTACTTGGAAGAACGACGCAGTTACGGGCGGATTCGGCAAGGTAAACTACCTGGAGTTCCCCAAGGAGATTACTGGAACCAAGGCGCGGGTTCTGGCCCTGGTCGGAAAGTACTTCCCTACGGGTGCGCACAAAGTAGGGGCAACGTTTGGCCCGCTGGTCAGCCGTCTTGTCTCGGGCGAGTTCGACCCAACCAGGCAGAAGGCGGTCTGGCCATCCACGGGCAACTACTGTCGTGGCGGCGCATTCAACAGCTACCTGCTGGGGTGCGAAGCCGTGGCAATCCTTCCCGAGGGTATGAGTCGGGAACGGTTCGAGTGGCTCCACCGCGTGGGCGCTGAGGTGATCGCCACCTACGGGTGTGAGTCTAACGTCAAAGAAATTTATGATAAATGTCATGAACTCATTGCCACTCGAGGCGATGAAGTGGTTGTTCTGAATCAGTTCGCTGAGTTTGGGAATCCTCTCTGGCATTATGAAGTAACCGGGGCGGCGATGCAGGAGGTCATGGAGAGCGAAGTTGGGCCTGGGTTTGGCTTGGCTGGGGTTGTGGCCTCGACGGGTTCAGCGGGAACCATAGCCTGCGCCGATTTTCTCAGGACCAAATGGCCGCTGATGAAGGTATGCGCATCAGAAGCGCTTCAGTGCCCCACCCTGCTCTACAACGGCTATGGTGGCCACCGAATTGAAGGCATCGGTGACAAGCATATTCCGTGGGTGCACAATTTGCGTAATACTGATATGGTCGCGGGGATTGACGACGAGGACACAATTCGCCTGATACGGCTTTTCAACGACCCGTTGGGGCGTGAGTATTTGGTGGATCGTGGTGTGCCCGCCGACTTCGTTGAGCGACTGGGCCTGGTTGGCATCAGCGGAGTGTGCAATCTGCTAACAGCTATTAAGATGGCCAAGTACTACGAACTAGACGAGACGGACGTAGTGTTTACTGTCTTAACAGACAGCATGGAACTCTACTCATCGCGTATCAACGAGCTGCGTGACGAGCGCGGCGCCTACACCCGGGAGCAGGCCGCTGCGGATTATGATCGGTGCCTCTTGGGCCAGAAGACGGATTGGCTCCTGGAACTCTCCTACCTGGAGCGGAAGCGAATTCACAACCTGAAGTATTTCACCTGGATCGAGCAACAGGGCTACGCCATTGATGAGCTTAACGCTCAGTGGTACGACAAGAACTATTGGAAGGACCACTTCGGCCAGGCGCCGTCGATGAATAGCAAGATTGAGGCATTCAATGACAAAGTGGGATTGCCTTAATAATTAGTGTAGGAACAGGTAATCCTTCCCCGGACACTATCGAGCAGGCAAAGAAACGGCGAAGGCGACGTGTGCTTTGGCATCCTTCGCGAAGTCCGGTGGGATGGTTCGCTTTGATATCTCCTCCACCTGCAGAGGCTGCAGGGCGTCAACATCGATAGAGAAGCGGCGGAAGTTGTTGGAGAACAGGATGGTTCCCCCTTGGGCCATCCTGCTGGCTGCAAGCTTCAACAGGGCGACGTGGTCCCGCTGCACATCGAAGGTCTCCCTCATGGACTTCGAGTTGGAGAAGGTTGGAGGGTCGATGAAGATTAGATCAAACTCCCCCGGCTCCTGGGCAAGCCACTGAAGGACGTCTGCGTGGACGAATCGATGATGGGCCGCGCAGAACCCGTTGAGCTGCATGTTCTTGCCTGCCCAGGCCAGATAGGTTTGGGATAGGTCCACGGTGGTAGTGGATGTTGCCCCCCCTGCAGCTGCATAGACTGTTGCAGAGCCTGTGTAGGCGAAGAGGTTCAGGAAGCGCTTGCCATGGGCCATGCTGCGAATCAGCTGGCGCATGGGCCGATGGTCAAGGAAGAGCCCTGCGTCGAAGTAGTCTGTCATGTTCACCAGGAAGCGCAATCCGTACTCGTCAACTTCCCTCAAAACCCCGGTATTGCCGAACTTCCCGTATTGGCTGGCTCCCCGTTGACGGAACCGTTGCTTGACGAAGATGTCGTCGGATGCGACGCCAAGCAGTGTCGGGAGAGCCGCGACTGCATCATGGAGTCGTTGCTCTGCTTTGAGTGGGTCAATGGTAGCGGGGCGTTCGGACTCCTGCACATGCACCCAGCGGCCGAATACATCGATTGTCAGGGCATACTCTGGGAGATCTCCGTCGTATAGTCGGTAGCATGAGATTCCCTCCCGCTCTCTCCATTTCTTGAGCCTGGCGATGTTTTTCTTGATCCTGTTGGAGAAGTCCGTTGCCCGCTCGGACTCAGCTACGGACCCGGTTTCGGCCTGTTCGAGCTCTCCCTGCTGCGAGAACTCCACTGGGGACAACTTGGGTGGCAGGATGGGGATTGCCAGAAGGCGGCTATCGAGAGCACCGTTGAAGAGCTGGTGGCGTCTTGCTACCCGAAGGCCCAGATGCTTGGCAGCGTCGAGATTGGCCGTGAATACGAAAGCTGACCAGCCCTGGAAGCGGGATTTCAGGGTCATTCCAAGTCGCTGGTAGAGCATGGAGAGGGAGGTCCCAACATCGAGCCGGATGCCATAGGGCGGATTACAGAGCACGATTCCTGGTCCTTCGCCCACAGGTTCGGCCATGGCCAACTCCCTGCGCTCGAGGAGCACGCCAGCCAATCCAGCTTGGGAAAAGTTCCTGGTAGCGGCCTCAACGGCCCTTTCGTCATTGTCAAACCCTGCAATAGAGAGCAATTCACCCCTTCCCCTGCGGTCCCTCTCTCTCGCCTCTTTCTCCAGGCGGGCCCAGACCTCCCCGAGATGGTAGTGCCAGTGGCCCATTCCATGCAGACCTCGCAACAGGCCCGGCGCCACATCCAGTGCCATGAGCCCCGCCTCGGCCAGGAAGGTGCCGCTTCCACACATGGGGTCCACCAGGGGCCGCCCGCTGGCTGAGGCCTCGGGCCAACCCGCCAGTCGCAGAATACCCGCAGCGAGGTTCTCTTTGAGAGGGGCCTCTTGCGCCACGGCACGCCAGCCTCTTCGGTGAAGGCGCTCACCAGAGAGATCAAGGTAGAGACTCGCCACCTCCTCATGGACGTGGACGTGGAAGCGAATCTCGGGTGCGTCACGGTCAACGGTGGGCCTTGTGCCGAAGATGTCCCGGAAGCGGTCCACGATGGCATCCTTGGTCTTTAGAGCACCGTAGTTGGTATGCCGAATCTCCGAGAGAGTGGAGGTGAACTCCACGGCAAAAGTGGTGGTAACGTTGAAGTGCTCCTCAAAGGGAAAGTCTCTTGCTCCGGCGTAGAGTTGCTCTGGCGTAGCCGCCCGGAAGCGATCCAGCTCCAGCAAAATCCGTGTTGCGATTCGAGACCAGAGGCAACATCTGTAGCCAGTCTCCAGGAGGCCTTGAAAGGCCACGCCCGCAACCATCGCGGAAGCATCCTGGGCGCCCAACTCCCTCAACTCATCCGTCAGCACCCCCTCCAGGCCGCGGGGGCATGGAGCAAAAAATCTGTATACGTAGGCCATGGACACACCGACTGCGTTAGAACCGTCCGGGCACGAGCATATCACAGATAAGGGGCCAAGTGTCCCGGCCTTCTTGCTGCCTTGAACCGGAAAGAGCCCCAGTCAAGTAGAAAGGGGGCAGGCAGTTCCGTTCTTCAGGCCGTTGGAAACATGTTAATCTTGTCATCACCCGAGCACCGCTTCTTGGAAAGGAGGCGACGGTAGGAGAAGTAGCTCAGCCAGAGCGTTCCGCCCCAGCCCAGCACAAGAAAGACCCAGCCCGCAGTTGTCATGCTCTCTTCCTCCTCCATGCCAGGTTGACCAAGAGGGCTACCCCAAGGATCACCCCCAGAATAGTGGCCCTCGAGACCCACTGCCAAAAGGCCGCATCCCCCTCCACGCCGTGAAGGAGGATGAGGGATTTGTCGCTGCTCAAATCCTCGTAGAGCCAGCCCACAAGTAGCACCGTCAGAACAACAGGAACAACCCACTTCATTACATAAAAAAAGATATATGGAATTTTCATTTCGCTACATCGATTTAGCTCACCCCACCCGCTCTCCAAACCATGCCTCATATATGCGATAAGGCGATTTTTGGTTTTGGATTGATCAACCTTGTCACGGGAAAATGCAAATACAAAAATAAATGTTTCGATCAGCGAAAAGACAACAAGAAGCACAGTTCCAATCCAAAAATCATACTGATCCATGTATCCATGCTGCAAGAAGAGAACCACAGGTAGCCCAAATACGGTGTAGACCATACCGGCCGCGGCAATGGCATGTTTGTTCGACAGCCCTAGATTCTCCTTGAGAAGCGCCATAAACGGAGTCATCAGGGCCACCGATGAGGTGATTCCCGCAATGAAGAGAAGCCCAAACCAGAGCCCCCCGAAAACCTCCCCGAGGGGCAGCTTCTGGAATACCACCGGCATTGCGACAAAACCGAGATCGAAGCTGCCCTGTTCGGCGATTCCTTTGGTTGCCTCAATGCCGAAAAAGGCCACAGCGATTGGGATGGCGATAGAAGCACCCAGAATGACCTCAACAGCCTCATTGGTGGAAGCCGTTGCCAATCCTGTCACAGCGCAATCGTCGTTCTTCCTCAGATAAGATGCATAGCTGTGGATGGCCCCCGAGCCTATTGAGAGCGTGAAAAAGATCTGCCCCGCCGCAGCCAGCCAGACGGAGAAACTGGTCAGTAGAGAGAAGTCCGGGTTCCAAACGTACCCGAAGCCATTCTCCACCGAGCGGTCAGGGTAGGCCGGGTCAGGAGTGCCCAAGGTTACCACACGCACAACCAGGATCACTGCAAAGAACAACAAGAGCGGCATTGCGACCTTAGCCAGCTTCTCAATGCCTCCCGATATTCCCCGGTAGAGAACGTAGAGGTTGATGCCGAGCGTTACGGCCCAAAAGCCCAAAGTGGGCAGCATCTGGGAGATGCTCTTGCCGACCCCCTGGTAGTCCTGCAGGAAGCCATTCATCTGAGAAAGTTCGGTGCTCCCGAAGTAGGTCTTCGAAAAGGAGAACCAAGTATACGATAGAGTCCACGACTCAATATATAAATAGTATATTGAAAACAACAATGGTATTGAAATACCCAGTGAGCCTACGTACTTGGCCCATCGGCTTCGCCACATGCGATCGAACATCCCCGCTGTGGTCGACTGCCCGAACTGGCCACCGTAGCGGCCCATGGACCACTCCATCCACATGAGAGGAATCCCCAGGGCCAGAAGCGCCACAAAATAGGGGATTAGAAAAGCGCCGCCGCCGTTGAGGGCCGCCTGCCTTGGGAAACGCAGGAAATTGCCCAGCCCCACCGCGTTTCCGGCCATGGCCAGCACCAGCCCCAGTCGTGTTCCCCAAGCCTCACGATTAGTCATCCAGCACACTCCTTGGGTAGAGTCCTTCGGTTTTGCGGCGACGTTATCCAATTTCGCCGGGGCCTGCAACCCCGCGATGCAAATCGAACCGGATCTTTGTCAGGGAGATGAGGGCTTTGCAGAGTTGCTCAGAGGTCTCATGCCCCCCTTCGGCGGCCATGACGGCCCACTAAAGGGGTAGAGGTCGAAATGGAGTTCACTGGTTCGGTCCCCAATTCCAACCTTGGGGCCGCTGCGCTGGCCGACTACTTCGTGATGATTCGGCCCAGTTTGGAGGCATAAGAGGATGGAATCTCGGGAAGTTCTGCCTCGCCCTTCTCAAAGGAAAGAAGATATTCATACAGAGCGTACCAGTGCTTCAGCTCTACACTACCAGAGGCGCCATCATCTCTGGTGATAATAAACTGATATAAATCCTCGATGGGCTTTCCCTCTTCATCCTTGAGCTCTATCGCAAGCTTGCCCACTGTCATGCTCTTGAGCACCGACATCATTTGCGCTATGTATAAGTTCGTTGCAATATGGTAGAGTTCAGTGTTGTTATCGCTCGTGTCCAGCGGGGTTGTTGGATAGCCGTCGACCTCGTTGCCGAGCCAGACCTTGCCTACCTGCTCGAAGAGCTTCCCCTTGGAGTTGCACTCAAACCTGATGCCCGAGACCTGCAGGAAGAAGGCGTCGGAGAACATGGGGGCAACCCCACAGATCACCTCGAGGGCCAGACGAATCTCCTTGGCGGTGACGAAGAAGTCGAGAATTGGATACCCAAGCTGACCGTCGGGGCCGTATCCCAGCGGCAGTACGGTGAGAACATCGGCCAGAGTCACGACACCGGTCTTGCCGCTCCTCAAACCGTCTCGTACCACACCGTTGGCCTCGAAGGCCGCGACGACGGGACCGCGGGGATTGTGCTTGGAGGCAGACCAACGAACCGCATCGGCAACCAGGTTACCCACGGGTGATTCGGCGAAGATCTCGGGCATCACGTCCTGGCCCGTCTTAGCCACGGGGCTGAGATAGCCGTGTTCCATTGCAGAGAAGAGTTCATCATCGAGCAGAGCTTGCCAATTGGAGATGATCTCCTGAATCTCGGGGAGACCGGGAATCGAGTCATCCACTTCAATGGTCTTCCATGACTCCAGTGCCCATACACCTGGCTCCGTTTCGACCAGGACGGCCCTACCCACGTGAAGCCCATAGCAGCCTGCCTGAACCACAGGGGCATTGCCCTCAGAGTAGGGCTCTTCCAGCAAAGTGTGGGAGTGTCCCCCAACGATCAGGTCGATGCCCTCCACGCTGAGAGACATGGCCTCGTCCTCGCCCTTGGATGTCCCCTCCCCAACCCCGGAGTGGCTCAGGCACAGGACCAGGTCTGCTCCCTCATCGTCCCTCAGTTTCTGGACCATGGCTCTTGCCGTATCAATAGGGTCCGCCACGGTCACCGGTTCGGCGTGAGGAGCCAGGCTGTAGGCCCCCTTGCCCAGGATTCCGAAGAGACCGACCTTGGCACCGTTGGGAGTAGTTATGACGGTGTGGGTGTGCAGCTTAGTGCCCAGCATGGCCTCCAGTTCGTCGTCCTCACCGCTCTCCGCCGAAAAGACCAGGTTCGAGGCTAGGACGTGCAACGAGTCGTTGTCGGCAAGCCCAGCCGCCAAAACTTGGGCAAATCCCGCCGGCGACCAGTCCATCTCATGGTTTCCCACCGTTGTTGCCACGTACCCCATGGCCGCCATTGCCTTCAACTCTGTTCCGTGCTCCTTGGCCAAGGCTGCAAAGGCAGAACCAAAGCTGAAATCCCCGGCATCTACGACAAGCAGGTCTGTCCCCTCGGGCAGGCTTCTTCGCTCACGCTCAATGATGGCGGCCACCCTTGAAAGGCCACCTTTCGTCTCGTCATTTGCAAGAACGTTGGGGCTGAAGTCCACTGCCGGCCCAGTGCCGTTGTGATGTGCGTGGAGATCGTTGGTATGGAGCACCACTATCCGGCGCTTTCCATCGCTGGTAAGATCCGGCGTTCCGTAGAAAGCATCCCAATCAATGGGCACCACCGTATCCGCATCCGGCGAAGACAAGTCTTCAGAAACCTCGTTCGCCACATCTCCCCCCTGGACATCACCTGTGACATCAACCTGATGGCTGTTGTCCTCTTCGCCCTGGCTGCCCGACGAACAGCCAAGCGCCAACCCTGCGACCAGAATAGCAAGCACAGAGAGTTTCATTTCGCAACCTCCAATTTGGGCTGGGGCAGTTCTAACACAAATCTCACAGGACGACCACCGTTTCGAAGCTGAAGCGCTCAACTGGGCACTACTGCTGCACGCACCCCACAGGCTCAAACGTTGACTTCCATCCGGTTCCGGAAGGGGCTATAGTCATCACTCATCAGGGGATCTTGCGGAGATCCGAAGGAGGAGTCATGAGCAAACTGAGAGCATTGGTGCTTGTTTCCATGCTGGGCTTCAGCGGATGCTATGGTGGCGACGCTCAGCCCCAGGGGGAAGAAGCTGAGGCCAAGGAGGGTCAGGAAGCTACCCAGAAACAGGGTGTCGCCGACCCCACAGTGGCCTTGATTCAGCAGCTTGAAGAGGCCAAGGAGCACTCGGAGACCTGTAAGCGGGATCGCGACAGGATTCGTCGGGAGACAAGCCAAACACTTGCCGACCTTGACCGACAACTGGCCCAGTGCCACGAACAGCTCTCAGCCGCCACAGGAAAGCCCGTTCCTGAGGAGATTCAGGCGAAAAACAACTGCAAGTTCCCGACTACCTCCGTTCATGAGCGCAAAGAAGGAGCGCAAGAGGCCCGGGAGATTCAACGCCCTGAAGAGCCCAAACCTGGTGAAGCTGAGAAGAAGATGGAACCCAAGGCGGAGTCTCAGAAGGCACCTCCGACAGACCCCGCAGCTTCGGCAGTTGCGCCGGCGGCCGCACCCTGAGCGTCAGACCTCTTCGCTGCTCGCTTTCCATGACCAATTTGGCCATCTAATGCATCTTTATTTTTCGTGGAGGCGGAGCGGATTCCTGGGCGACCGTTCAGTCGATGACCAAACCGTCAATCAGCACTGCCGTATCATAGATAGAGTCACCAACGTCACCAGTGAAAAACCTGAGCGTCACAGGACCTTTGCCAGCCATAGCCCTGACGTCCTTCTTGATAGTTTGCCAAGTGGTATTCCACACATCCCCTTGATCAAATGATATTGACGACTGAACGAGTCCAACATACTGTGTTCCACATCCTAAACACTCAGAGCTTGGGCACAGTGCATCGACCCAAGTATCAACCATCGTAATCTGACCATCATTTGACTCAAGAATAGCCTCAAAAGTATCTTGGTACGTAGTGCCACAGAATTCCTTGAACTCCTCGGAGAAGAACTTCCAATAGAACCGAGCCTCTTCCGACTCCGATGGGATGCAAAAATCCTGCTCAATACCACCGGTCTGCTGGGTGAACCCCAGCCCCGTGCTCATGAGGGCCATGTACTTGCCGTCTGAAGCCCCGGTGTTGCCCAACTGACTGACCACACGACCATCTCCGTTCTTGAACCAGCCCGTCAGATCCCCAGTCTCGAATCCGGCGTTGATCAGATCGGAGTGAAAGAGATTCAGGAAGGAGGAGCCCAACAGGGTGAGTCTAGTGCCGGCATTGGCCGGGTCCTGGTCGTTGCCCGCGGGCATGGCAACCCCAGAGAGCTTCTGCTCCTGGAGCATGGCAGCGATAACCCCACGACCCGTGAAATAGGCGTAGTCCGAGGTCACGTAGCCGTTATAGCCCAAAACGGTAGCAGCGCCGGCAGCGAGGAACGCTGTGGCAAGACTGCCGTTCCAGAGGGAGCGACACGTCCCAAGGTAGATAAGGCTCTGCGGGAGGCCTTCCCCCATGTACTGCTCGATGTGTGAGGGCAGAACGCCATAGCGCTCGGCCCCGAGCACGAGATTTCCACGGCGCAGGTCCAGTTGCTTGAAGTCTATGCAGATGCCGGACACAGAACTCCCCAAGCCTCCCTGATACTCAGTGATGATGCACTCGGTGCCCTTGGGGCAGTCGACCTGTTTGGTGCATGTCTTGATAGCCGGGGCCATGGCGGTGCAGTCCACCCCCTCACCAGTCCAAATGACCTCCTGGCTGCCCATGTGCCGCCAACCCAGCTGCTTCTTTATCTCCGCCGGCACATCCCGGAAGTAGCTGTCTCCGTGCCCGGTGATGATAGCGATTCCGTACTCGGACAGAGACCTGAAGTGGGCCAGCCCAGCATGTCCATCGGCGTAGGGCCCATCGATTCTGAAGGGTGGGCAACTGCTTTTGCTCAGGAGATCGGCAAGGTAGACCGCCTCATCAAAGTCGCCGAACATGGACCTGAAAGGAGCAAGAGCCAACACCCTGCGCGACTCCGTTAGAACCTGTACTTCGGTAACCGCCCCAAGGAGCCCCGATTCGAGGAACCCCTCCTCCTGGGTCTCCCCACCGCGATTTCCCACAGGACTGGTGTCCAGTGCGCCAAGGATCCCGTTCTGGAAGCGCACCCAAACCCCATACCCGCCTGTACTGGTGCCCGCCTGGGCCACCCCTGGCGCACTCTGCAGATACTCCAGTGCTGCCTGAGCCGCAGGCCCTACCCCACCCTGGTTGTAGGCCGCGCTGTACTTGGCCCGGGCCTCCTTCAGCACATTGGAATTCGCCTGGCACTGGTCCGCCGTGTAGAGGTCAACAACGTCGATGCAGTACACCGCCGAGGAGGCGGCGTATGGGGGATTGGCCTCCACCGTGGCTCCTGCGCGGAAACAGAGCGGCCCTGGCGTTGACTTCTTGTACGATTTCTTGGCCGAGAATATGGAGTCACCATCCACCTCGTCCCCGGTGCTGGCCGTATTACCATCGTCAGCCAGCTTGAACGGTGAGCCGAGGCACACCCCCTGAGGGGTACACTCACACACAGTCAGCGAATCATTCTTATAATTCTGAAATGTATCCATCACCAGGGCAAATCGAAGCGAAGTGTCCTGATTAGTGAAGATCCCTCCAGGAATAATCTTAAGCTCCCCAAATCCAAATCCAATATTATAAGTGATCGTAATCGAGTCGCTCACGGATTCAAGCTCATTCTGAGCAGTCACCGTTATCGTATTATCACCGGGCATTAGTTGTATCAACCCGGTAGTGAAATAGGGAGACCCCTCCGCCGGCCCGGCTCCACCTTTGTCCGAACTCCAGGTCACAGACTTGGCCTTGCCCAGCACTATCCCCCTCACCACGGCCCCTCCCCCGGCACGTTCGGTCCAGGCCAGAGGAGCTGGGCTGAGGATTCGTATTCCAAGCTCCGCAGCAGGGAAGAAAGGCTCGGGCTGAGGCTCGACGGTATCCGGTAGTATCGTTCCGTCTGGCAACAGTGTGTCGCCTTCCTGGTCGGGGTCCGGGGTCAGCACGTCTGCGTCAACTCCACCCGAATCGCCACCACCCAGGTCGAGGCCCCAGTTCAGGTCCGGACCACCATTATCCCCCGACTCCGAGGAGTCGCCACCGCAGCCCACAAGTCCCGCAACAAAGACGAAAACAGACAAAATCGAAATAGTCAGACGCATCTAAGCACCTCGTAAACAATCTTTGCGCCATGCCACGTTGCCCAAAGGGGGTACAACGCTTGACACCGTGCCCTCTGCTCGCTAACAGAGAGGCCCTGCAGGCTCTGCCAGTCCCCCTTCGCACGTGCAACAGCGGGAACATTCGGCCAGTCAGTGGCTGTCGGTGGCACTGGCCCAGCACCAGCGAGTCGATAAGGTACCGCCGTTTGCCTCACAGATCAATGAAAGGCGGCATTATTGCGTTGACATTCAGTCTCTCAGCGGCCAAGCGCTGCCCTCGCCCGTATTGGATGTGGGTTCCCCCGGACTCGTGCGAATCTCGACCGGTATCGCTTTACCCCCGCGCTGCTCTCGCTTACCCTTGCACCTCGGTTCTCAACTTTGATGGAGGAGACATGAGGATCAAGCTGGCCGCACTCGCGTTCTTGACCCTGGTATTGGCAGCATCCACTGCCGAGCCCTGCACCAACTTCCTCGTGACAAGGGGGGCTTCGCAGGACGGTTCAACCATGATCACCTACGCAGCGGATTCGCACTCGCTGTACGGAGAGCTCTACTTCCGGCCCGCGGCCAAATACCCGGCCGGGACAATGCTTCGGATCTATGAGTGGGACACTGGCACCTACCTTGGCGAGATCCCTCAGGCTGAAGAAACATACTCGGTGGTCGGCAATATTAATCAGTTTCAAGTCG
>Ga0302238_1002738_pt1 | contig 12014 bp, 10 predicted proteins | sample AAG_UR_Asn_MG_FD_193527 | JGI IMG/M metagenome (GOLD analysis project Ga0302238, IMG submission 193527) | Enriched activated sludge microbial communities from anaerobic digester in WTTP, New Holstein, Wisconsin, United States - AAG_UR_Asn | ecosystem: Engineered > Bioreactor > Anaerobic >...
GTCTCGGTTTGCCCATACCTGTCGATTCGGCCATTTCTCTGTTCAAGGCGATTGGGATTGTAGGGCAATTCGAGATGAATCAGGTGGTGGCAGCGCTCCTGCAGGTTCAAACCCTCGGAGGTGGCGTCGGTGCTGATCAGTACAATGCCGGACTGCGAGGAGAACCTCTTGGTCACCTTGCCACGGTCCGTCTCCGAATCGTCGCCACATATCACACTCAGCTGCCCACCAAGGCGGCCATCCTGCAGTGCTGCCTCCAGGTACTCTTTGAGTGCCTTCTGGCTATCGGTGTACTCGGTGTAAACAAGCACATTGGCATCGGGCTCTTGGCTCCGAATGGTGATAATCTCGTCCAGTACTGCCTTCAACTTCGGGTCCTGGAGTGCAGCGGCGGCGGCCAGGTCAACCAGTGTGTCAAGGATGTCGCTGGTTCCAGCTACTCTTCTGGCCTGGCGACGAGTGCGGTCTTGCTCTCTGGTCAGCTCGGCGATTTCGCCCACGACGGAATCGAGGCTGTTGGCTATGAGATCGCTTGCCATCTCTTCGGCTTCCAGCATGGCCTGGTCTTGCTCTGCCTCATAGGAGAGAGTTCCGTACCTCTCCATGCGTTTTCGGTATTCACGAAGGCTCTTCATGCGCTGATCTCGGTCTTCGGCCTCTGCGGCCCCCTTTTTGACCAGTTCGTCATAACGAACCTTGACTACCTGCAGCGTGTTTCGGCAGGCAGCGGCGGTGGACACTGACCGCTTCAAAAGCGAAACGAAGGCCAAGACCTCTCCGAAACGGCGCTGGCGAACCGCAAGTCTGAGCCTCGGGGCAATGGCCGCAAGCAGAGCCTGCTGAAAGAGGCTGAAGTCGGGGTGTAGCTCCATGGAAAAGGGGACGGGAACGGGGCTGACCACCCGCTCTTTGAAAAGCCTGTTGCCCGTGACGGGGTCCTTGATGTGCTGCTTTAGCCGCCGCACCACGTGGGCACGGTAGCGTTCGCCTCGAAGTGCGCCCCGGCCATCAACCAGGCTGGGATCCAGCAGTTCCAGGATAGAAGCAAAGTGGGCGTCATACCCATCGTGTGGTGTCGCTGTCAAAAGCAAGAGTCCATCGGACTGTCTGGCCAATACCTCTGCAAGCCGTCTCCGCCGGCTATCATCCCAAACGCCGGCGCTGCCCAGCTTGGCGCAGTGGTGAGCCTCATCAATGACCACCAAGTCCCATGCCGAGCGCTCCAGGTCTTGCAGCACCTTCTCCTGTTTTGCGAAGTCAACGCTCATCAGGCAGTAAGAGAGGTGGTCAAAGGGGTTAGCGCCGAGTACCAGGCTTCGGCGCATCTCTTGAAGGTCGGAAGCGCTTCTAACCCTTTGAAACCTAAGGCCGAAGCGCTCTCGCATCTCGGTGTACCATTGCTCAAGCAGTGGTCCGGGGGGGCAAACAACCAGGATACGGTGGGCACGCCGTCGGGCGATGAGTTCGGCCATTATCAGCCCGGCCTCCACGGTCTTGCCCAGTCCCACGCCATCTGCCAGAAGCAGCCGAGGACGGCCCATTCGCAGAGTCCGCATGACAGGAACAAGCTGGTATGGCGCAATATCAAGCCGTCCCGGCTGAACGGCCATGAGCGCACCCGGCCCCAGGGCCTGCTCCAATAGGAATGCGTGGTGATAGAGCCGCCACTGCGCCAGCCGTCCTGCTCGAGTCGGATCCAGCTCCGTTACCAGAGGCCGAATCTCCTCGAAGGGGTGCAACAGGTCTACCTCAAACCCCCGAAGGTCGGGGGCTTGGCATCGAAGCCGATACCGCTGCTGACCACCCGCTGCCTCGCTGTGAACAACCTCCCACTCCAAGCCTCTGGCTTCAACTCGTGTCCCAGGAATCAGTGTGGTCATGCGCAGGCACCTCTTCGGATCAAATCGACGGGGAAGCTAACATACCGGGGCGGTGTCGGCAACGGGGGTTTGAGAGATCGCTTAGGCTCTTATAATAATCCGCTGTAAGGTTGGCTGGTTGATTTCGGACTCGTATTACTTAGTTCGAGCACACCTAAACCCCATATCCTCGTATGTAGGTGGCAAGAAATAGCCGTCTGAGATATCTCTCGCAGACACGCGCATCTTGCCGTAAGAGCCCTCAAGGAAACCGCCTCCTCTCGAAATATCCCAAGTGCCAGAACACATTGGGTTATCGTGCGAAGAAGTGCTGTAGCATTCCTCATCGTAACTATCTAATACCCACTCTGAAACATTCCCTGCCATATCACAAAGCCCATATGGGCTATCGCCATCGGGTGACTTGCTGCAGACAGCGTGGGTGGTGTTCAATCCGCAACCGGTTCCACCGTCTATCATGACAGCACGAGCACATGTAGCGACGTCGTTGCCCCAGGGGTAAATGCGGCTCTGGTCCTCACAACTGCCATCCCCACCATTGTGCTCGCACCCACCTCTAGCTGCCTTCTCCCACTCGGCCTCCGTGGGCAGTCGCTTCCCAGCCCACGCACAATAGTCGGAGGCTTCATAAGTGGTGACACAGTTGATGGGGTGGGCTCCCACCTCAGACAGGCCCCAGTTGCACTTCGGCAGCTGCTTCCATGGAACCTTGCACCAGCCCGCTGTAACGCAAGCAGCATAAGCATCTATAGTGACTTCGTGCCTATCGATATAGTATGCATCGATATATATCTCATGATACGGCTTTTCGTTTGGGCCGCAACGGGTGTCAATCGCCTCGTTGCACCCCATCCAGAACACTCCTGCTGGTATCAATACTTCCACCTCACAATCCTGCTGGCATTGTGAGAGACACCGACCGTCTTCACAGTGTTGGTCAGAATGCCGGCACGAGCCACAATAGCCTCCACACAAATCGGGCCCGCACTCCTTGTCCTCGCACTCCGGCTCGCAGGGGGCGCGTGCCTCAATGTCAGACGTCAGATTTTCGCCAATGGCCGCCCCAATAGGGGCAGGATGGGCTACCCATATTAAGATTAAAACTCTGCAACAACACAGCGAACATATCCATCAAAGTGGGCGATATCGTTGCCAATGGTGAAAACCGATCCATTGCCAAAACCAACGCCCCACGCTTGAACAGGATCAGTATCCTCCGTTGACGAGATAGACCAATAGCCGCAACACGAACCCGCAACTTCATAAGGCCAATACATACCGTCTTTACCCAGATTTTTAGTCAATTCGCACCCGTCACAAGAACTATTCTGACAGCTCGGGGCCAAGCATCCATCATCCGCGATATTGCAGCTACCCCCAGTCATCGTGGCCGGGCAGCCTCGGATTAGCGACCGGAGTTCATTGATCGAAGGCAGCCGCCAGTTGCTGAGCCCGGCAAGAACCAAGTCGTCACAGTGGATCTGGGCCGCAGACCAGAACATAAGGCCTCCAGTGGGAGTCACCTGCCATGTCAGACCAGAAATCGGGTCTACCCAAGCCTCTCCATACGGTTCACATTGTCCTTCGGAGCCACAGTAAAGCCCTTCACCGCACTCCCCACACGTACCGCCACATCCATCGTCGCCGCATTTCCTTCCGACGCACGATGGCTCGCAGCAGACGCCCGAACGACAGAGTCCCTGGTCTATCCCCCCTTTTGTGTCGTAGCAACTGCCACAACTCCCGCCACAGCTGTCAGGGCCGCAGTTCTTCCCGTCGCAGGTCGGCGAACAAACCGTTGCCGACCTGCCCCTCACGCAACGAACCGGGCCATCGCCATGCATGTAACCCGCTTCGACACTCCCGAACAGAAAGAGGACACCCCAGGCATGACCCCAGCTGTCGTCCACGGGCGACGATGACCAGTAATGGCAGCAGGGACCAAGGATCTGCTCGGGCCAGTAATTACCATCGTTGCCCGGACCCTTGCCTGCTGGGCAGCTACGACAAGAGGGTTCCCAACATGAGGAAGAGAGACACACCCCCAAACCTATCTTGCAGGAACCTGCGGTCATGGTCGCCGCACAGCCCCTAATCAACGAGCGAAGATCATCAATGCTCGGCAACTCCCAATCGGAAAAGCCAGCGAAAAGAAGCTCAGCGCAATACGTCTGCGCTTCGGAGAAGTCCAGGTTCATCTCTGGTGGCATCACCTGCCACAGCAGGCGGGAAGTACTATCATACCACGTGCCGACCGGTGCCTGGCATGTACCCCCATCATTGCATGGCAAGTTCGCCCCACAAGTACCACAACCCCCGCCGCACCCATCATCCCCGCAATCTCTTCCGGAGCAGTTCGGCGTGCACAGCGTCAGGTCCCCCCCTTCCTTTGTATCCTCCCCTGCTCCACTTGAATGCCGGTGCTTTCCCGTCATGTGATAGAAGGCCTCTTCGTCCGGGTTGGTATTGACGCAACCACTGCCGAAATGGACCAGAAAGCCGGCAATCAAGGCTATGCAGCTCAGGTTGAGCCCGACTGAGACCTGGTCAGCCCTCAGGGAAAGCAGGCAAGTGTTCCCGATAATAAATCGCCGTTGCCGATGACCGGCCTGATGCTGTAGATCGTCAGAACGCATAGCCAACCAATGCTCCAAAGCCATAGGTTGTGATTCCAGTTAGGGAGTGCCTCGTAGTGATCTCGAACTCCAACTGCCAGTGCGTCGAGAGCCAAGCCCGATAGCCGGCCGCCGCTCTCAGTCGCCCATCCACGAACGCCCCGGTACCGACGTACAGGTCCGCACCAGCTCTGATGAATAGGTCCCAATAGCTGAGGCCAAGACCCGTACCAACGAAGCCCCCTAAGGGTGCTTCCAACGACAAACCTACCTCAGCCACCCGCCACTGGAACCACTCAACATTGGTTTGCACTGCGGCCAGAATCTCCCAGTTGGTACGGTGGACTCCCGAATCGCTCAACAATAGGCCATCTGCGATACCTACTAATAGGCCAAACCACTCCGACCTGCCATAGGGCCCGTCCCGACTCTGTCTACTAGCCAAAGTACCGTCTATTCCCACTGCTGGATTAGTGCTAGGCCCTTCCTTACCAGGAATCTCGATTCTCTTTGCTTCAACCCTTGCACGGCTGTTCTGGTCATGAAGCTTCCTCAGCAGAGCTGTGGCCTCAGCCTGTTTAGGGTTGCCATGTTTATGATTAGCATAGTGTTCCAAAAACATGTTGATGGCATCCACTCCCTCCTGCCCGCCTGTGCCAGCAAGTCTTAAGACATCCCTCCACACATCCGATACCTCTGCCTCATGCAGAAACTTCTCTCTGGCCAGCGCTTCAGCCTGCTCTTGCGCCAGTTTCTCCTCAAGCAACTCAAGGCGTTCTCTCTCGGCCCTCACTCGGGCCAACTCGTCCAGCTTACCCCGCAATGCACTGGCTCCTTTCGCCAGCGACATCTGTATTTCGGCAAGGTCAGGTTCGGGAAACTTCTGGGTCTGGCCCAAGTTCGCAAGCTCCAAATCCTCCCCAGAGAACTGCGGCTCCTGCAAGCGGCCGGGATCCAACCGGAGGAGCGTCCTTCGAGCGTAGGAGGCCGCCTCAGTGGCTGTTACGCTTCCGTCTCCGTTCTCGTCGCCCCAGCCCATAAGAGCGCCCAACACAAGGTAACTGAACGCTGGCACACTTCCACCGGGAAGGCGCCCTGCAATATCTCCGGACCGGCCTGCGGTCAGCAGGGAGACTCGCTCCGCTCTAAGCAAGGCCTCGTTTACAACCATTTGGGAACCGGTGAGCAAGGATTGACCCGTCGCGTCCTTGCCACTGAAACAGGCGTCTATCACCACAACCGGGGGCTCGGTCCCACAGCCAGACGCCAACATCAGTATCTCGCTACGCGCTACTGTGTGAGGAAAGAAGTCTATCTCGTTGTCCTGTGCTGTCACACCGACCAGCACCCCGTCTGTTCCATCCTTCGAGGCCGCCCCGTGACCGATGAAGACAATCCACAACCTGCCACCCTCCTTCACGCTGGCTCCCGCCTCCTTAACCGCCTTAAGAATCTTCAGCCTGGTCGCATCACGATTGAACAAAGTCAGCACAAATGGTACCTTCTTACACTTCTCCAAGTACGAAAACCATGCGCTTCCAACAGTAGTCGCTCCCTCAACGTCCGGGAGAAATGGGTAGTCCTCCACAGCGATGATGACAGCAGCATCCAGTTCGCCCCCACCCACCACGATGCCGACACTCGAAAGATCGGGCCACTCTGCCCCGGTCCCTGAGACAGCAAGAGCCATTGCTGCAATGATCGAAATCCCACTCGTCCATAGCCTCTCAGACGCATAGCAGACCATTGACCGCCTACACCATTTCCGGCGATCTGCCAAGGAAAAGAGGGTCTTAGCTTCCTTCCTTTCCGCGCTCGCCGCAAAGCCGAGCCCCCAACCTGCTGCTACACCAACGCGCTCAACTGCCATGCCCTCAGATCTGCGCAGCGCCCCGCATCAGACATCGCCCCTGGCTACCCCAAGTGCTGCGCCAATCCTACGGGCCAGCTGTTCATGCAAACTGGCGTTGCGCCACTCCCCGTCAGCCTACTGCAACGTATTCCCCGTCATCAAGTGCAACTTTTCCCGCAATGCCGGGCCGGCCTCTTCATTCTCCCGTTGTCCTGAATCTGTGACCCGAAAGACTCAGGATCGGGCTTAAGGATCGGGCTGCCGTACATGTGCCAGTCGTCACAGGAATTGATGGTTATGTTCCGAGTGCAAAACGGACGACCGAGGCCGCATCGTCAACGTTCCCGTCGTTCCAAAGGGTCGCCGTGCTGCGTCAGATTGAGGTGCAGGAACGGGGACGACACATCAGGAGCCATAATCCGAGGCGACGCTCAGTTCGTCCTTCAGTCGCTTCAGGCGTTCCAGCTTGGCGGGGGATTTGCTTGCCTTAACCGCATCCCCCACTGCGGCCAACAGCCGGTCCAGATCCAACTGCTCCGCTCCTCGACGAGCCAAGGCCAGTACTTTCAGACAATCGTTCAGGTCTGTTTCCGTCAGACGCGCCAGCTTCAGCAAGACGAACAGGGTGGTATCCGGCCTGAATATCTCGGCATACTCGCTCCTCCGCAAAGTCACCAGATGTCGCTGCCAACCCTCGATGCGCCGCAGAAAGAAGGAGGCCGCCTGATTGATTGCCTCAACGGGAAGCCCCAGTTCCTCGGCAATCTCCGTGAGCGCGAGAGTATCGGCCGTCGTAGCCTCGTCGGGACCAGCGAGGTTGATATCCAAAGTGGCACGCTCCTCAACCCCCATCAACGTCAACGCTGCCCCGCCAATAATAACCCACTCACCCTGCAGCCGCTGCGTGGCCATCTCCAAAAAACGCTCCATTGTCAGCGCATCGACAGCCTTCACAGATACTCCGCCAGTCTGCTTGTTGCCATCCGAGTCAGCTTAATCGTTCGTCCAGACATCAATCCTTGAACCAACTCCTCAACCTCAGTCGAACGCCCAAAATGCTTCTCATACAACGTAGGAAAGTGCCTCCGAAAAGCTAGCATGGTCGCTGCCAGGGCCTCGGCCTTTCGCTGGTCCCCATCCCTCAGGGCCCGGCCGGAGCCTACATGCGCCAAGGCCCTGCGAAGGTGCTTCAGCAGCAGCTGCTTCGTGGGGGCGATGCCCCCCCCCCGCTTGGCCCCAGAGATGGGAACGCCAAGGGCCGCCAGCATATCCCAATCGACTCCGGCCACTTCCACGCAGAGTTCCATCCCAAGCACACCAAGGATGCGCTCCATGGTACCGAGCGCTGGATTGGCCCGTCCAGCCTCCATGGCCTGAATTGTGGCAAGACTGACACCAGCCCGAGCCGCCAACTCGCCCTGAGTCAGCCCCAGCCCTCTTCTTCCCATCTCTATGAGTCCAGCCAGTTCCATGCTCAATATATTAGGTGTCAGTAGCCTTCTGTCAAGCAAGCACGGCGGGGGGACCCAGCCCGAAGAGGGAACCAGACGTACACTCCACGCTGAGGTGGGCGTTGCGGGGGCTGCTGTGTTGTATATATTTACTACTGCAACGTATTCCCCGTCATCAGCAGCAACTTGTCCCGCAATGCGGGGCCGGCCTCTTCTGCCTGCACCTGGTAGGGCGGCAGGTAGGAGATGGCTCCGGAACAGCCCACACCGAACTTCAGCGGCGCCGTGGAGTCGGGGAGAACCCAGGTGCCCAGCTCTGTGAGCGTGCCGCCGCTCTCGCACCGGCTGGCCTGGTTGGCCGTGGAGAGGGTGTCGTTGAGGCCGTGCTCGTGCCGGCGCACCATGATGCGCTCCAGTCGCATTCGCCCGTTGTCCTGAATCTGTGACCCGAAAGACTCCGGGTAAGGCTTCAATATCGGGCTGCCGTACATATGCCAGTCGTCCCAGAAGTTGTTGAAAAGATGATAGTCCCCATACCTGGCCTGGGGGTGGCGCCGGCCCGTGTAGTAGGCGTAGCTGTGGTGCCACGTCAACGTAATCTGGCTGTCCAGTGAGGCAGCAGCGTCGCCGTTGCCCGCCAGAAGCACCTTCTCCCAACTCTCAACCCGAAGCCACGCAATGGTGATGTTCCGGCTGCCAAAGATGATGGATATGGCCTCGTCAACCTTCTTGGCATTGCCCAGGTCCCCGTGCTGAGTCAGCCTGATGTGGTCCAGCACCACGTTGACGCTGGGGTCTGGCGCCGCACTGCCTATCTGAAAACCATCCTCGCTGTCAGGCCCCACATCCTCAAGCGCCAGATTGATGAATATTACTTCGTCGCTTCCTGGCACTACAAAGCCTTTGTTTTTTATTATAATATTTCGGCCTCGGCCATCTATTGTGATGTTGCTTGGTACTATTAGCGGGGCCGAGAGCGAAATCACCCCATCCACGTCAAACAGCACCACCCTGGGAGCACCGCCCGAATTAAGGGCCTCACGCAGCGTGCCAGGACCGCTGTCGGCCAGCGAAACCACGTGGTAGAGGTCATAGCCCTCCTGCCAGCCCCCCTTCGTTTCTGCACCGTAGCCCACAATAGGAAATGGTTCCCCCGCTGGCGGGTAGAGGCTGTTGTCCCAAAGGGGCTCACTGACGTCTCCCCCAGCATCCACCGTGGCACCGTCGCTATCAGACCAATCCGAGACCTCCACGGCGTCCAAGCCGTCCTCCTGGCCGCCCAAATCATAGAAGCTGTCAAGCTCACCCGAGCCGTGGTCAAACCCGTCCAGGTCGTCAAGGATGTCCAGGTCACCTTCGCCGCCGTCGTAGTTGTCCGGCAGGTCGGAGGCTCCGTCCCCATGCATCAGTTCCCCCGGCGCATCGTCGCCAGTCTCGTAGGGCCGGGAATCAAGATCCCAGCGGCCCAAGTCGACTAAGTCGGTGGAAGAGAGATCCGCCCGAGGTATGGCTTCATCCGACCCATCCACACTAGAGACCTCCGTTCCAGCGTCAACGCCGACCCCCGAGCCAATCTCGGCCTGCCCGCACCCAGCAACCGCAACCATGACCCACGCCACAACACCCCAACGAACCGATACCATCTCAGCCCTCCCACTTATCCACCGAACAGGCAAACTCCACGGCCCCAACCGAGCCATGAATAGTCCAGTTCTGAGTAACAAAGCAAGATGTCGTTGAGAGAGCCGGTGGGCGCCTGACGTCTCCGAGACCTTGGAGCCGGGGACGAGGCAGCGGGGGACGAGGCAGGGGGGGACTAGGCAGCGATGACTACTTCCAGACCAGGGCTCCCGTGGGGCAGAACTTGGCGCACGCCGGGTCGCCCAGGCAAAGGTCGCACTTCACAGGCTGACGACCAGCGCACTCCCAGTGCATGTTGCCGAAGGGGCATGCTGCCACACAGGACTTGCACTGAACGCACTTGCTTCTGTCCACCACGATGGCACCGGTGCCGTCGTCCCGCACCAGGGCGCCTGCCGGGCAGGCGGAGACGCAGGCAGCATCGGCGCACTGGATGCAGACGACCACGGTGTGCTTGGCAGCGGGCGTGGTGTCCATGACAGCAGCGATGCGGCTCTTGCCCCACTTCCCGTCCTTGGCGTGAACCTGGGCGCAGGCCAGCTCACAGTTCTTGCAGGCGATGCATTTCTGCGGATATACATGTAGCATTTTTGTTGTCATGGCATCACCTACCAAGCTATTCTTTTATACGTGGCTGCGGTCTTGTTGACCTTGCACGCATCACACGTTATCAGTTCAGCCTCGGCAACTTTTGCCCTGGAGACCAGCCATTTCGAGTGCAGCGGAGTCACAGTGTCAACGCCGCAGGACGGGCAGCGTACCATCTGGAATTCTTTGCCCCAGATGATGCGAACGTGGTCCTCAGTGGAGTTGGGGATGGCATCCTCGGGACACACCCTGACGCAAGCCAAGCAGCCGATACAGGCGTTGGGGTTGACCTGGGCCTCTTTGGCCGTGGCCGTGCCGGCGCCCACCGAGGCTATGGCCTTGGTGATGACGCTGCAGGCATCCACACAGGCTCCGCACTCGGTGCACGAGTCCGCCAGCGGCTTCGAACTGTGTGTGGCCTTAGGCGCTGCCTTCTTGGGCAAAGGCGAGAGTTCAACGCTGCCGTTCGTGTCGGTCTTGGAGATAGCGCCGAACTTGCAGGTATCAAAGCATTTGCCGCACTTCGAGCACTTGCTCTGGTCGATGACGTGCAGGGCCTTGCGCTCGCCGGCGATGCACTTCTCGGGGCAGACTCTGGCGCAAAGGGTGCAGCCGGTACATGCTTCGGTTATATTATAGACGTATTCCATTTACGCCCTCCCTTGTTCCTGAGCGGTGTTGTACCCGATCTCCATACCTCGGACATTCATTTCAACCAACTGCGGCTTACTGCCAAACTTCTTACTAACCGCCGATTTCAATTCCTCGAAATTGACGCATCCAGTTGCAGCAACAAGAGCACCCAGAACGACCATATTGGCGATTCTGGCATTCCCAGCATCAATTGCGATCTGGTTACATGGCACTTTGATCTGCTTGATGTCGGTTCGCTCGCACTCAATATTAATGAGCGAGCTGTTGATGATCAGCAGACCGCCGGGCTTGAGCGCCGTCCCGAACTTCTCCAGAGAGGGGTTGTTCATGACCACGGCGATGCCGGGATGGGGCACCATGGGAGAGGCAATAGGCTTGTCTGAGATGAGCACGGAGCAGTTGGCCGTGCCGCCTCTCATTTCGGGGCCGTACGAAGGCATCCAGACTACGTTGAACCCCTCTTCCATGGCGGCGTAGGCCAGAATCTGGCCAGCAGTGAGCACCCCTTGACCGCCGAAGCCGGCGATGACGATTTCATGCTGCATGGCTTACACCTCCTCTGGGGTCTTGAACTCGCCCAGTTTGAAATAGGGGAGCATGTTCTTCTCCAGCCAGGAGAGTGAGTCTACCGGCGTCATGCCCCAGTTGGTCGGGCAGGTGGAGAGCACCTCGACGAAGGTGAAGCAGCGCCCTTCGGCCTGATAGGCGAAGGCCTTCTTGATGGCTTTCTTGGCCTCGACCACGTGCTTGGGGCTGTGCACCGACACTCTGGCCACGTAGGAAGGGGTCCGGAAGGTGGCAAGCATCTCGGAGACACGCAGGGGGTGCCCAACCTCGGCCACGTTACGGCCCTTGGGGCTGGTGGTGGTGACCTGGTTGGGCATTGTCGTTGGAGCCATCTGACCACCGGTCATGCCGTAAACGGCGTTGTTGACGAAGATGGTCGTGAACTTCTCGCCACGGTTGGCAGCGTGGATCATCTCGTTGGTGCCGATGGAGGCCAAGTCGCCGTCGCCCTGGTAGGTGAAGACGATGGTCTCGGGGCGGGTTCGTTTGATGCCCGTGGCCATGGCCGGCGCTCGGCCGTGGGCCGACTCTTGGAAGTCCACGTTGAAGTAGTTGTAGGCCAGCACCGAGCAGCCTACTGGTGCTACGCCCACGGCCCTCTCACGAAGGCCCAACTCGTCCAGCACTTCGGCAACGAGCCTATGCACGATGCCGTGCGTACAGCCCGGGCAGTAGTGGGTGATGGCCTGCGTTAGAGCCGGCGTCTTCTTGAATATCAATGCTTCCATGGGCCTACCTCCTGACCAGCTTGAGCAGATTCTCGGTG
>Ga0302238_1002743_pt1 | contig 12001 bp, 10 predicted proteins | sample AAG_UR_Asn_MG_FD_193527 | JGI IMG/M metagenome (GOLD analysis project Ga0302238, IMG submission 193527) | Enriched activated sludge microbial communities from anaerobic digester in WTTP, New Holstein, Wisconsin, United States - AAG_UR_Asn | ecosystem: Engineered > Bioreactor > Anaerobic >...
CACCTGCTATCGGCAGTTCAATGACTGTAGCATACCCTGATGCAGTCTTGGCAATTGCACTCCCACGGCTACAAACAAGCAGGTTGGCCACACCATGTCCGGCAAGGCCTTCCATAAGGTAGCACACCTGTAATGCACCGCCATACAGATGCCGGCCTGTTTCAATATGAACGACCTTCATTCTGTCACACGTCCAAGACCGGTTAGATAGGAGGCGATCTGCAACACTTCTGAGCTGGTAATATCATGCATGCAATCAAACCTGCCGTCACAGGTCGGGCGCCGACGACAGGGAGAGCATGGGCGTTCATGGTACACCACAGCTGTTCGTGGACTGCGTGTCTTCCTGTACGGGCAGGTAGCGCCAAATAGCGCAATTGTGGGAATACCTAAAGCTGTTCCTGCATGGGTCATCCCCGTGTCAACACCGACCAGAAGGGCCGCCCGGCTAATCACCGCTGTAGAGAGACCAATTGAGCATTTTCCCGCCAGCGAGACACCACCTCCATCTGCGGCAAGCATTGCAGCCGACGAAGCATCATCCGGGCCACCAAGCCAGACAAGCTTCAAGCCAAGATGCCTTATAACGTCATGTGATAATTGCGTCCATTGCTGTTTAAACCAATGCTTCTGAGGCCGCGTTGTGAACGGTACAAAGACGGCAAAGGGATCAGTAATTCCATTGTCTGCAAGTAACTCTTCGGCCTTGCCGATATCAGAGCTGGATAAGTGAATTGTCTGAGAAAGCTGTGTGTTCTCTACATCCATAGCATCCAACAGCATAAAGTACTCTGACCCCATTTCTCCGGTTGAGGTTTCTTCCGTAATCAGGCGTGTCATCAAGCAGCCACCAGGCTCACGTGAGGCAATTCCGATCCGTTGTGAAGCTCCACTTATCCAGGCAAGAATCCTGGTTCGTAACAGCCCCTGTGCATCAATGGCAAGGTCGAAACGCTCTCTTCGTAACATTTTAAAAAAATTACGTAGTTCCTTAAACAGTACCCAAAACTGGCCTGTCTTTGCCAAGTTCTTCCAATGCGTTTTGGGCAAGATCAGGAGCGTATCCAGAGCTGGATGGTGCTGTAGCAGCTCAGACACTTGTGGCTCTACCAGCCAGCAAATACGGGCAGAGGGAAACTTCCGGCGTACACCTTCTGCCAACGGAGACGCCATTACCACGTCACCTAAGGCACTGGTGCGCAGTATCAGTATGGCTTTGGGATTCATAAGGGCTGCAGTTCTCAGCACAATCCAAGCGAGTGCAGCGCATCCAACACATTGGTGAGACGTATTGCTGCGACACTTTCTGCCTTGACAGGCACTATTGCCGGATCATGGCCGAGAGATGGACGGTTTCCAATCAGCAGAACAGTAGGGATGCCACAAGCTGCAGCAACATTCAGCATTCCCGTATCATTGCCTATACAAGCAGCACATCCGTGTGTGATGGCAGCACTGTCCAAGACCGATGGTGGAACCAGCAGTTGAAGATCAGCTCGCAGACTCGGGGCAACCTGATCGTGGAGTTGCTGCAAAAGGCCCTCCTCTGCCTTACCCCCTAGACAGATGACCCCATTTCCTCTACGTAAAAGCTCCTCTGCCAGCATTGCAAAATTCTGCCAACCCCAATCTTTTTTCTTATCAGAGGCTCCCACGGCAAAACAAAGCCGGACACGCGGCAGGGCCGAAAGTCTGTTTTCCCAAAACCGAACCATTTCCTTAGGGACATTCAGGCGTGGCACTACCGGACCTTGCACAAAACCATGCTGAATTGCCAGCAGGCTTCCAGTCTGGTAGTTACTGTTCAAAGGCCCTTGATACTCTTGGATGAAAGGCTTCTTTGTCAGAAAGAGTCGCTGAAACCAACATAAACCGGAACCACCATATCCAATACGCTCCGGAATCCTTGCCATCGTTGCCATTAATCCATAACGCAGCTTATCCGAGAATATGACAATTCTATCAAAGGCCCCGGCACGAATCTCACAAGTGAGACGCCAATGCCCAAGCAAGCCCCTATGGCGTCCTTTTCGATCTTGTTTCCGCCAACGATCATAGTCAATAATGCGTTCTATACAGGTTTCGGCACGTAACAGATCGTGAGGACAACATGTCGGGCGTGCAATTAGACTTACCATGCCCCCCCTGCTCTGCTCGGCAATAGCAAGGATATACGGCAACCTGAATATAAGGTCCCCGATCCCCAAATCATGTTGCAGAATTACAGTCCTCGGCCGAGTATCTGGCTTGATCATACTTATTCTGTCCTTAATCCACTGACAACACCTAACAGCATACCGGTAACATGTCCCATGATCTGGGTGTCAGTCAAGCTTCCAACACCTATAACGAACAGGAACACCAGTATGATGCGTCCAGCATAGGTTTCACGCACTCGCCATCCACGAAGAAGAAGAACAACAACCAAGTAAAAACAGCGACACCAACTACTCCATAGCTAACACCCAAATATAACAGGCTGTTGTGCGGATGTGAGTAGATAGCGTACGCTGGATTCTCCGCATTTTTTTTGAATTCGTGCAGGAAGCCACCTGTTCCCACGCCAAGAACAGGGTGTTCTCGCCAAATTTTCAAAGCTCCTTTCCACATATGCAAACGTAGCCCGATCGAAGTATTGCCCTCACCCTGCTGGTACAGATGAATATCGTGACCGATCAGAGCTATTCTGTCACGGACAACGGGAGACAGGCTCAACATGCCAATCACTAAAAGACAACTAACTCCAACCAACATTATCTGCCGTCTGGAAGCCATTATAAGGAACACCCAAGGGGCAGCAAGCACACACGCTAGGTATCCGCTCCTACCATGACTGATCACAAGATTCCATAGCAACAACGCCATCCCTATAGCAATAGAGCAACGCATCCAAAAATGCCGATACTCTTCCCATAAATAGGCTAGAAACAGCATCCCCGCTACCAGCAAAAGAGAATAGGTAATATAGCTCAGGAATCCGTAACCGGTCCCCTTGTAGAGTGGCACCAGATGAAAAGATTGCAACACCGAAACCAAAACACCTAGAAAAAGACCTGCCAGAAACGCAGTTATCAGAAGCTTGGCAGAGTAACAACGATAGGAAACGGTGGCCGCAACAAGACCGTAGAGCCAATACACACTGCGCTTGGCATCTACCAATCCAGCAGCAAAATCTGGCGTCCACAGCAAGCCAAGCCACGGCAGAAGCATACACAGCATCAGGGGTAGGAACCAGTCCTGATGCAAGAACAGATGACGCTGGGACCACCAGACACCTGTAAAGAGCCACACCACTACCAAGACTCCCAGCGCAATGCCATTAGGAGCCGGTGCAACTGCTGCAGTTGAGAATACAAGGGCAAGCAGAAGCAGCAAAATATCCTGTTTTTCAAGACCTGTAGTGTCGGTCACAGACTACTTCCTCTACTTGTGGTTCAGAATCTTTATCGGGTTCAGGCTGGTCACAAAACTGCAACCCATGCAGACGGCTGTAGAGGCCACTCCCCTCCACGAGATCCGCATGACTGCCCAATTCAACAATCCGCCCCTTTTCAAGTACAACGATGACATCAGCATGTATTACTGTCGACAGGCGATGGGCTATCACAATAGTGGTGCGGTTTTGCATCAGGTTGTTAAGCGCCTGCTGCACCATTTTTTCGCTTTCGGTATCCAGTGCACTGGTTGCTTCGTCCAAGATAAGTATCGGGGCATCCTTAAGCAGAGCACGGGCAATGCAGAGCCGTTGGCGTTGCCCTCCCGAAAGTCTGGTGCCACGGTCACCGATACGGGTTGCATACCCCTCTGGCAACTCCATTATAAAATCATGGGCAAAGGCAGCTTTGGCGGCTGTAAGGACCTCTTGATCTGTAGCATCTGCCTTACCGTAACGTATATTGTTGGCAATAGTATCATTGAACAGAGTCGTCTCTTGGTCTACCAGAGCAAACTGCCGATTGAGTGAAGAAATACGTAATTGGCGCAGGTCATATCCGTCCAGCAACACTTCACCCTCCTGCACGTCATAAAAGCGCATCAACAAAGCAGCCAAGGTAGTTTTACCGCTGCCAGAGGGTCCAACCAACGCCACCATCTGCCCAGGGCATATATTCAGGCTAATATCATTCAAAATAGGCTCGTCACCGTAACTAAATGACATGTGCCGGAATTCAATGCGACCAGTGGCCCGCTCGATAACGATGCCGTCTATTGGATCAAGAATATGACGTTGCGCATCCATCGTCTGGAAGATCCGCTCGGCCGCACCAGCTGAACGTTGAATCACATTGTACGAGCCTTGCAGTTTCTTTACTGGCGTAAAGAGCATGATCATGGCGGTGATAAAGGAAAACAATTCCGATGGGCTCATCCGACCCGACAGCACCTGGCTACCACCAAAATATATTACCGCGGCAACTCCGACCGATATCACCATCTCCGTCACCGGTGTTGCCAGAGACGAATACTTGATAAAACGCTGAAACTGTTTCAGATAATTTTCATTTACCTCTATAAAATTTGTTATTGAGCGATTTTCCAAACCAAATGCCTTGATCACCTTAATGCCGGAGAAGGTCTCCTGTATGGTGGTTCCAAGACCACCCATCACATCCAGACTACGTCGTGCAGCATTCTTAATTTTTTTACCAATTAACTGGGCAGGATATATAGTAAGAGGAAAAACTATAAAACAGATCATCGCCAACTGCCAGTTACGGTAAAAAATTACGCCAAGGAGGGCAAACAGAGAAATAAGGTCTCGGAACAAACCGGTCACCACTTGCCCCATCCCCTCCTGCATGGTTGTGATATCGTTGGTCATGCGCGACATCAGGTCACCAGTTGTCTGAATGTTGTAAAAAGCCATATCCTGTTGGATCGTATACCTATAGAAGTCGTTACGGATATCCTGAACAGCCTTTTGCCCGGCCAGTTTTATGGTGACGTCATACGCATAGCGACAGCTCCCTCTGACCACGAACAGCGCCACAACCCCGATCGGCACCAGCAGGAAGATGCCGGTATCCTTGCCGGCAAAGATCTTCTTCAAAACCGGCGCAACCAGATAGGCAAAGGCCCCATCCATGGCCCCCACCACCATGGAACAGAGGGCCGAAACCACCAAAAGCCCCCAGTAAGGCTTGAGATAGGCCAGGGTCCTTACCAGCACATGGCGTTTTCCATCCGCACTACTCATTATAGTCAAACGCCTTGAAGCCGTGTTTTTTGACCAGTTCATCCCGCTCGGCCGCCTTCAGGTCTTCGCGGACCATCTCGGCAACCAGTTCCTTGAAGCTGATGCGCGGTTTCCAGCCCAGCTTCTGATGGGCCTTGGTCGGATCGCCAAGCAGCGTCTCAACCTCAGTAGACCGGAAATAGCGGGGATCTACGCGGACTATCGTCCGTGAAGGGTGAAGAGTGGAGAGTGAAGAGCCAGATACAAGCGTGCCGGTTTCATCAACACCGTTGCCTTGCCAAGATATCTTCATGCCCAGCTCTTCGGCAGCGGCATTGACAAAGTCACGCACGCTGTGCTGGATGCCGGTGGCGATGACGTAATCCTCCGGCTCGGGCTGCTGCAGCATGAGCCATTGCATCTCTACGTAGTCACGGGCATGGCCCCAGTCCCGCAGGGAGTCGAGGTTGCCCAAATAGAGGCAGTCCTGTAGTCCCAGCTTGATCCGCGCCAGGGCGCGGGTGATCTTGCGGGTGACAAAGGTTTCGCCCCGCACCGGCGACTCGTGGTTGAAGAGGATGCCGTTACAGCCATAGATGCCGTAGGCCTCGCGGTAGTTGATGGTGATCCAGTAAGCGTACAGTTTGGCCACGGCATAGGGCGAACGGGGATAGAAGGGGGTGCTTTCCTTCTGGGGAATCTCCTGAACCAGCCCATACAGCTCGGAGGTGGAGGCCTGGTAAAAACGGGTCTTTTTCTCAAGCCCGAGAATCCGGATGGCTTCCAGTATCCGCAACGGCCCGATGGCGTCGGCGTTGGCGGTGTATTCCGGGGTTTCAAAGGAGACCGCCACATGGGACTGGGCCGCCAGGTTGTAGATCTCGTCCGGTTGGACCGTCTGGATGATCCGGATCAGGTTGGTGGAGTCGGTCATGTCGCCGTAGTGCAGGACCAGACGACGATCGGTGACATGGGGGTCCTGGTAGAGGTGGTCAATCCGGTCGGTGTTGAACAGGGAGGCACGCCGCTTGATGCCATGTACCTCATACCCTTTTTCCAGCAGCAATTCTGCCAGGTACGCTCCATCCTGACCGGTGATGCCGGTGATAAGTGCCTTTTTCATCGTTTCTTGACTCCTTTGTTCTGCCATAAGTGGTTTGCAGCCTGCACCACATCTTCCACCGTCACCGACGTCATGCAACGGTGATCGGCCGGGCAGGCCCGTAATTTACAGGGGGCGCACTCGGTTGCCTGGCGCACCACAACGGCCCGCTCCGAGCAGGGGGCCGTGCCGACATGATCGGTGGGGCCGAACACGGCAACCAGCGGCACCCCGAAGGCAGCCGCAATATGCATGGGACCGGAATCGTTGGTGACAAAGAAATCGCACCGTTTGATCAGGGCCATCAGCTGCCGGACCGTGGTTTTGCCGGCCAGATTCAAACAGTGCCCCTCCAGGTGCTGCTCAATGGCAGCCACCAGCTCGACCTCATCGGGACCGCCGAACAAAATCACCCGTGTCCCCCATTGCGCAGCCAGGCGCTGGGCAACAGCGGCAAAGCGTTCCGGGTACCAGCGCTTGGCAGAGCCAAAGGTGGCGCCGGCATTAATTCCCAGCAGGAGGTCCGATGCCGCGATACCGTGCTCGGACAACAGTTGACGGGCCGCAGCATCCTCGTCCGGAGCGGTTACCAAGAGTGGTTGCGCAACATCCCCCCTGATAGCGAAGGACTCCAACAGCGCGCGGTAATACTGCACCTCATGGGGGTTTTCCAGTTCCTGCGCATGGTAACGCCTGGTCAGCATCAGGCTGCGCCCATCGGACGCCTTACCGAACCGCGCAGGAATTCCGGCCAGAAACGGCACCAGGGCTGCGTCAAAGGAGTTGGGCAGAATCAGGGCCAGGTCATAATGCTGTTGCCGCAGTTCCTTAGCCAGGCGCAGGCGGCCGGCCAGCCCACGGTGGCTACCGGTACGATCAAAGGAGACAACCTGATCAACCCACGGATGCTGCAGGAAAAGCTGCCCAACCACCGGATTGGCCAACAAGGTAATCCGGGCAGCCGGAAAGGTCTGGCGTACCGCTGCCAGCGCAGGGGTTGCCATAATCGCATCGCCGATCCAGTTGAGTGAGCGGACAAGTATGTTACGATACGGATTTTGATCAGACATTCGGCGTATTATGCCGCAGTCAGGCTGGCTTTGAAAGTACTTTATCCACTGCCTGTCGCAGGCATTCTTCATCATGAAACTCCAGGGCAAGCCGGGCCGCAAGTATGGTGACACCGGGCAGGTCATCCTGGAAACGACGCAGCTTGACCGCATCCTTTTCCGTGGTGAGCAACCAGTCGGCAGCATGCCGTGCGGCAAGCTCCCGCAGACCGGCAACCACAGAGGCCGAGTAGTCGGCATGATCCGCCAGCGCTGCCACCGCCGCAGGCTGCAGCCCTATCTGCGCCAGTCCATCAAAGAACGAGTCCGGCTGGGCAATCCCGGCGCAGGCCACTGTCCGTTCACCGGCCAGATGCCCAGCAGCCACCTCGCTGCCGTCGGTGATCCGATAGAAGCCGGCCAGACGGTAGCGGGCCGAGCAGGCCGGGAGTAACGCAATACGCTGATCCCGCTGCGTTGGCGTTGACGCGCATCGGGTATAGATCACGAGGTCACAGCGTTGCAGGGCACTGCACGGTTCCCGCAGGGGACCGGCAGGCAGCACATGACCGTTGCCGAACGGCGCGGTACCGTCAAGCAGCAGGATGTTCAGGTCCCGCTGCAGACGGATATGCTGAAAGCCGTCATCGAGCAGGAACAGGTCCGGCTGCAGGCGTTCCAACGCCAGCAAACCGGCCCGATAGCGGTCACTGCCGATCACCACCGCCAGCCCCGCTACGCTGCTTGCCAGCAGGTATGGTTCGTCACCACAGGCATCGGGAGTTTCAAAGAGCGTGGTGCCGTCCGACACAACCCGGCACTGTCCCTCCAGGCTGCCGCCATAGCCGCGCGAAAGCACCACCACCCGCAGCCCTTTTTCAAGCAGGTAACGGGCAAGATGGGTGGTCACCGGGGTCTTGCCGGTGCCGCCCACGGTAAGATTACCGATGGAGATAACCGGCCTGGGCAAACACCGGCTGGCCAGCAGGCCGTTCCGATAGCACCAACTGCGCAGCTGCATGACCCCTGCATACAGCAAGGAGGGGACCAGTAGCACCGCCAGCAGAGACCGCTCGACATATCCGCCGGTCCCATACCACAGCCGGTTGACAATACCGGCCGTTCTCATGCCGGCAACAACGCTTGCAGCGCGGCAAGGTAGCGCTGCGCCGCGCCTCCGCTGTCGCGCAGCAGCTTGAGCCCGTTGACACCCAGCACCTGACGCAGCTCGGGCGTAGTCAGGCACTCCGCAATAACGGTCTGCAGTTCCTGCTGGTCTGCCACTTGGATACCGGCTCCGTAGTCAAGCACCATGGCGGCGATCTCCCTGAAATTATCCATGTGCGGGCCAAACAGCTGGGGAATCCCGCGCGAGGCCGGCTCCAGCAAATTATGGCCACCGGTCGGCACCAGGCTACCGCCAACCAGGGCCAGGTCCGACAGGGCATACAGTCCCATCAGCTCACCAACCGTATCCACCAGCAGCACCGTTCCGGCCCGGCAGTCACCCGCGTGGTGCTCTAGCCGGGATCGCCGCACCACCCGGCAGCCTGCCTGCTCGGCCAACTGTTCGATCTCACCGCTTCGTTCCGGGTGTCGCGGCACCAACACCAACAACAAAGAGGCGAACCGCTGGTGCAGGGTCCGGTAGGCGGCCAGCACCTGCTGTTCTTCTCCGGGATGGGTGCTGCCCGCCGTCAGAACCGTACAATCCACAGGAATCCGGTAACGCTGGCGCAGTTGTCGTCGTTCTTCCTCGGGCACCGGACCAAACGGTATGTCGTACTTCAGGTTGCCAACTACCGTGCTATTACGGGTTTCAGCGCCAATCGCACGAATACGTTGCAAATCCGCCTCACTCTGCATACCTACCAGACTGAAGCACTGCAGGATCGGCCGAAAAAACCAGGCAAAGGTCTGATAGCGGGGGAACGAGCGTTCGGAAATTCTGCCATTTGCCAGCATGAGTGGGATGTTGCGCCGGGAGGCCTCCAGGGTAAAGACCGGCCAGATTTCCGTTTCCATGATAATGATCGCCTGTGGCGCCACGCCATCAAGCAGGCGGCACACGGCAAAACCGACATCAAACGGGAAGTAGGTGACCAGATCGGCCAGGCCATCCTGCTCAGCCACCCTGCGACCGGTCTCGGTGGTAACCGTCAACAGCAGTCGATACCCGGACAACTGCTGGCGCAGGACCCGCAGCAGTGGCCGGGCAGCCATCACTTCACCCACTGAAACGGCATGCAGCCAGAGCACCGGCTGATTTGCCAGGCGTTGGCGTGCAGCTGTGGGCAGAAAACCAAGCCGCTCAGCAAAGGCGCTCTTTCGGCCCCGGCTGAGCGAACGATAACCGTGGTACAGCAAGGCAAACGGCAAGGCGACCAGAGCCAGCAGCCGGTATAGGATCAGCCAAGCCATCAGGCATCTTCCCCATTGTGGCGTTCATCCCGCAGCAGCGCAGCCGCCAGGATCTGCCCCACAAGCCAGACCATGCCAAAGGCCCACAAACAGTCGGTTAGAAAGTGCCCCCCCTGGCTGATGCGGGCAACACTCATCAACAGCCCGAAGGCACAGCCGCCAAGCAGCCAGGCCCGGGCCTGCATCGGCTTACGACGGCGATACACGAACCAGGGGGTTGCCAGATAAAAGGCGGCAGAGGAGTGCCCGGAAGGAAAGGAGCGGCCATGGCCACTGATACCGGGCTGCCACGGCTGCAAAAACTGCTTGCTGCCGCCGAACTCCTGTACCTCACGGGGCCGTGGCCGTCCCCAATGTTCCTTAAAGACACTGTTCACCAACAACCCCGGCCCAAGGGCCAGCAGCAACAGCATGAAGATCGCCTCTCTCCGCCAAGGTATCAGAACGGGATTGCTCAGGCTCCAAAGCAGTGCCCCCAGCCATCCGAAAGCCAGCAGGAGCGCAGGAATGCGGTCGATCCGGTACAACAGCTTCCAGGGGAACTGCTCGCCAATCGGCCAGCCGCCTTGATAGAAACGTGCTGAAAGTGCAAGGTCGGCATTACTGTGTGCCAGCAATCCGGTGGCGATCACCAGCAGTATCAGCAGCGCCCACAACTCTGCCCAGAAGCAACCGTTCTTCATAAGCCTTCGGCTCTTTTCCAGCGCCGGTGTACCCAGTACCATTGGGTCGGGTGTTCGATGATGTAACGCTCGATGGCGCGTGAGTAGAGCTGCACGTCGGCCTGCCAGCCCTCGTCGCTGTTCTCGCCACCGAACTGCAGCTCCGGGTAGAGCTCAATGACATGCCGGTCGCCATCTCGGTGAATAAAGGCCGGCACCACCGCCACGTCGGTCTTGCGTGCCAGCAGCACCGGTGCCTTGGAGGCCCAGGCCTGACGCCCCAGAAATTCAATCAGATACCCCTCCGAGGGAAAGACCGCCTGGTCCACCAGCAACCCGACCAAGCCGTTTTCACGGATCACCGCCAGCATGTTTTTGAGGGCATTATCCTTGTAAATGATCCGGTTGTTGTAATGCATCCGCATCCGCTCCACCATCTGATTCAGATACGGATTGTTCTGACGTCGCGCCACCACCGACATGGATGTATTAAACAGTCGGGCATAGGCCAGGGCCACCAGCTCCCAGTTGCCGCAGTGGCCGGTCAGAAAGATCACCCCCTTGCCGCGACGGTGGGCTGCCTCATACTGCTCCCGTCCGCGCACCTCGATCGTGTCGATCAGACGCCCGGCCCGGCCATGGTACAGACGACAGGTTTCCACCAGTGATCGTCCGATGTTGCCAAACACCTGCCGGGCGAGTTCTTCTGGCGTGGCATCACCACCACCCCAATTCGGCTGCTGCCGCATGTAGGAAAGCGATGCCGCGATGTTTTCCTCGGCAATCCGACGGCGGGAAGCCAGCACGCGACGCATCAACAGCCCCACCCGCTCGCCCAGGTAGTAGGCCGGCTGTTCGGGCAGCAGCGCCACCAGCCAGGTAAAACCGTACAGCACCGCAACCTGTGTCAACCAGATCAGTTTTTGCATAACGGCCCCGCCATCTGCAGCACTAAGGTTGCCATCCGTGCATCAGCCCCGCCACCTCCCAGGCGTTCTCTGACGCGGGCAAGACGTGCCCTGGTGGTGCTGTTCAGTGCGTTGTCTGCCAGCAGGTTGCCGATCTCGGCCGCAATCCGCTCGGGCGAGGCGTCATCCTGAATCAACTCCGGAGCAACCGTTTCACCGGCCACGATGTTGCACAGGCCGATATGCTCCACCTTGACCAGGCGTTTGGCCAACTGGAAGGTCAACGCCGCCAGCTTGTAGATGATCACCAGCGGTGTGCCGACCAGCGCGACCTCCAGGGTCACTGTGCCGGAAACCGAGATGACAGCGTCGCAGGCCCGGATCAGTTCATGGATCCGCTCACGGGTGATGGTAAGCGGCAGATCATGGTCTGCCAGCCAGGGGACGATATCGGCCTCTTCCAGGGTTGAGGCCAGCGGCAGGACAAACTGCACTTCGGGGAATCGTTGCCGTATAAGCTGTGCTGCTGCGATGATGGTGGGCAGCAGTCGCGAGACCTCGCTGCGCCGACTGCCGGGAAATAAGCCGACGATCTGCCGGCCGGAGTCAAGCCCGAATGACTCGGCTGCCTGCCGACGGGAGCTCGTCACCGCCACCAAGTCTGCCATGGGGTGCCCCACAAA
>Ga0302238_1002745_pt1 | contig 11986 bp, 10 predicted proteins | sample AAG_UR_Asn_MG_FD_193527 | JGI IMG/M metagenome (GOLD analysis project Ga0302238, IMG submission 193527) | Enriched activated sludge microbial communities from anaerobic digester in WTTP, New Holstein, Wisconsin, United States - AAG_UR_Asn | ecosystem: Engineered > Bioreactor > Anaerobic >...
CTGACAAAAATGAAAGCATTGAGCTTGTCAAGGAAGGTGATAAAGAATTTTTCTTTTTTGCTTCTCCTTTACGTATTCAAGCCTATTGTTTAGTATGTCATGGTGAAAAAAATGAAGTATTACCATATATTGCAAAACGTTATGAAAATGCATATGGCTACAAATTAGGTGAAGTAAGAGGTCTTACAAGCATTAAAATCCCGAAAAATACTTTATTTGATGAAGTGATTGCGTTTTTCTGGAAAGAGATGTTATTTAGCTCTGTTGTGATGCTTCTTTTATTGAGCCTCATGTATATTGCTATTAGAGAGCTGACAAAACGTGACGTTGAGCAAAAAAAAGAGCTTGAGGCGTTGGTGTTAGAGCGTACAAAGAACTTAGCTCAAAAAAGCATTGAGCTTGAAAATGCATATGCACATCAAAAACATCTCTATTCTGTCTTGCGTACAGTTGCAGATAGCAACCAAATATTGATCACAACGCAAACGTTAGATGAACTACTCTATGAAACGGCGCGATGCCTTTTTGCCAATGATTCATTTGCTCATGTCAAAATAGCATTATGGGATAAAGACGCTTTACAGGTAAAAGAGTCATGTGGTTTTGATGAAGAACATGACGTAAATAGTTTAGAACAAAAAGTTTTTGAAGAGTGTGGTTCTTTAATTATCAAACCTAAAAGTGAGAATATTCCTCAAACTTGTCAAGCGACAATGATGCGTTATCATGTAAGTGAAGCTTATATTACTGTTTTAAAAAGTGATAAATTCGCACGTTCAGCATTAGGTATTCTTACCGTTTGTACAACGATGGAAGAGGGTTTTAGTCCAGAAGAACGAGCTATGATAGAAGAATTAGCAGGCGATATTGGATTTGCAATTAACTCTTTTATGCAAAAAGAGAGCATTGTAAGACTCTCTTATTATGATTCTCTTACAAATCTCGCCAACAAATCATTGCTGATTGAGCAAATAAAACTTTGTATTCATGCAAATAAGCGTAGTAAAACTTATGGTGCATTGTTATTTATGGATTTGGATAATTTTAAATCTATTAATGATCTCAAAGGGCATGCGACAGGTGATCAATTGCTTATTATGATGGCACAGAGATTATTGAATTATACACAAGATAATAATAGTATCGCACGTTTTGGCGGAGATGAATTTGCTCTTTTATTACCTTCTTTAGATACTGAGCTTGAAAATGCGGCAAAAAAGGCTGAAGAAATTGCAATGCAAATTTTGGTTGCAACTAAAGAGCCATTTATGATCGATAATCATCCTTTTTATGTGACTGTGAGTATTGGAATTGGTCTTTTTGATGGAGAAGAAGATGTCGCTACACTACTCAGCCATGCTGATAGTGCAATGTATACGGCTAAAACTGATGGACGCAATACCATTCGCTTTTTTGATCCTTATATTCAAAAAGTGATGGAAGAAAAATCTTTAATGCTTCAACAATTAAGAGATGCCATTGATTCAAAACAATTTTTGCTTTATTATCAACCACAAGTTGATCAAAATGCTCATATTATAGGTGTTGAAGCACTCATACGACTTGCTAAACCTAATGGTGAACTTATACCACCTATGCAGTTCATTCCTTTGTGTGAAGAGTCAGGGCTTATTGTCCCCCTTGGTCAATGGGTCTTAAAAGAGGCGATGATGCAAGTGAAATTTTGGGAAAATGATGCCTTAAAATCGCAATGGAGAGTCTCCATCAATGTGAGTACCAAACAGTTTGAGCGCGAAGATTTTGTGTATAGTGTACGTAGCACACTTGAAGAAACAGCCATTCATCCTGCACTAATTCGTTTAGAACTTACAGAAAGCCTTTTAATTGGGGATAGTACGAAAGCTTTAGAAAAAATTAGAGAACTTAAAGCATTGGGTGTATCACTTTCAGTTGACGATTTTGGAACAGGATACTCAAGTTTGCAATACTTGAAATGTCTTAACGTGGATGAACTTAAAATCGACCAATCGTTTGTACGTGACTTTATGTTAAATCGTAGCGATGCACTGATTGTTGAGACGATTATCTCAATTGGAAAGAATTTTAATATGGAAGTGATTGCTGAAGGTGTAGAGACAGAAGAACAATTTGAAAGACTTAAAACAATGGGATGTCAGAATTTCCAAGGCTATTTCTTTGGAAAACCGACACCACCAACATCACTTTAAGAGATTATTCGCGGACGATGTCGTATCCTCTTGGGATTTCTGCTTTAAATAGTTCGTCATCTAAGAAAAGATTGGTTGTTTGATTAGAAAAAAGGATTTCAACAGCATTGTCCAGTTTATCACGGTAAACAACCTTTTCAATGCTCTCTTTCTGCGTAAAAATAGTATAGGTTGTCTCTTGATATTTTGTAATATATTTATGAGGAGAAACTTCTTTTGCCTCTTGGAGTAATTGCGCAATATTTGGCGTATTTTCAAGTGTTGTAATAATGACTTGTTCTAGCTCAGGTTCAATGATTAAAACACGTGTGTTGTTAAAATAGATTTTCTTTGCTACAGGTTTTTCGTAAATCCAGAGTGCTTTTTTGTCATTTGTAGCAAAGAAAGTACCTTGATAGATAATAGTTTTATTTTGATCGTTGGTTACTTTTTGTGTAAAATCGCTTTGAATAGTCTTGAAATGTTCGATTTTGGCAAAAAGGAGCGTCGTTAAACAAGCAAATATCCATAAAAATCGCATAAAAACTCCTTGTTAAGATAATAAGATATGGAGTTTTATCAAATAGATAGTAAAAGTATGATAAAATCCCAAGCTTTAAGAAAAAGCAAACGTATAAAAGTAAAGAAAATCGAGGTGGAATCACATGATGTTGAGTAATATTATTCGTAAAATTTTTGGCACTAAAAACGATCGCGTTGTCAAAGAACTGCAGGGGCGTGTAAAAAAGATCAATGCCTTAGAGCCAACATATGAAAAGATGAGTGATGAAGCCTTAAAAGAAGCCTTTAATGCATTTAAAGCAGATGTACAAGCCGGTCGCGTAAAATTAGATGATATTTTAAATGATATCTTTGCTCTAACACGAGAAGCAAGTAAACGAACAACAGGTATGCGTCATTTTGATGTACAAATGATTGGTGGTTTAGTGCTTCATGGTGGAGATATCGCTGAGATGAAAACAGGTGAAGGTAAAACACTTGTCGCAACACTTCCTGTTGTTTTAAATGCGATGACAGGTGAGGGTGTACATGTTGTAACGGTCAACGATTATCTTGCAAAAAGAGATGCCGCCGATATGTCTCGTATTTATAACTTTTTAGGACTCAGCGTTGGTGTTGTAACCAATGACCTGGAAAATGACGCGAAACGTAAAGAACAGTATGATGCAGACATTACGTATGGAACAAACAACGAATTTGGTTTTGATTATTTGCGCGATAATATGCGTTATTCTTTAGATGAAAAAGTTCAACGTCAACATAACTTCGTTATTGTCGATGAAGTGGACTCTATCTTAATTGATGAAGCAAGAACACCTCTTATTATTTCAGGACCAGCAAATCGTACACTTGATGGATATAAAATTGCAGATGGTGTAGCCAAACAATTAACAAAAGAGGTTGATTTTACCGTTGATGAAAAAAATCGTACCGTTTTAATGACAGAAGAGGGTATCAGCAATGCTGAAAAACTCTTTGGTGTAGACAACCTTTATAGCCTTGAAAATGCTGTTCTTTCACACCACCTTGATCAAGCCCTTAAAGCACGTTATCTCTTTACAGCTGATGTTGATTATGTTGTAAGAGAAGGCGAAATTGTTATTGTTGATGAATTTACGGGTCGTTTAAGTGAAGGTAGACGTTTTAGCGAAGGCTTACATCAAGCGCTTGAAGCTAAAGAAGGCGTTATGATTAAAGAAGAGTCTCAAACACTTGCGGACATTACGTTCCAAAATTATTTTAGACTTTATAAAAAGTTAGCAGGTATGACAGGTACTGCTCAAACTGAAGCAACAGAATTTGCACAAATCTATAACCTAGAAGTTATCTCTATTCCTACGAATGTTCCAATGCGTAGAGAAGATATGAACGATCTCATTTATAAAACAGAACGAGAGAAATTTGAAGCGGTTATTAAAGACATTAAAGCATGCCATGAAAAAGGACAACCTGTTCTTGTTGGTACTGCCTCTATTGAAAAAAGTGAACTTTTACACGCACTTCTCAAAAAAGAGAAAGTGCCACACTCTGTTTTGAATGCTAAGAACCATGAAAAAGAAGCTCAAATCATTAAAGATGCAGGTGTTAAAGGTGCTGTAACCATTGCAACAAATATGGCAGGCCGTGGTGTAGATATTAAGCTTACGGATGAAATTAAAGCACTGGGTGGTCTGTATATTATTGGTACAGAGCGTCATGAGAGCCGCCGTATCGATAACCAGCTTCGTGGACGTTCAGGACGTCAAGGTGACGTGGGTAAAAGCCGTTTTTATTTAAGCCTAGAAGATAACTTATTACGTATTTTTGGAAGTGATCGTATTAAATCGATTATGGATCGTTTAGGAATTGAAGAAGGTGAGCACATTGAGTCAAAAATGGTTACACGTGCTGTTGAAAATGCTCAGAAAAAAGTTGAAGCATTGCACTTTGAATCTCGTAAACACCTTTTAGAGTATGATGATGTTGCTAACAAACAACGTAAAACAATTTACAATTTTAGAAATGAATTGTTAAATCCAAATTTTGATATTGACAGCAAAATTAAAGAAATTCGTTTTGAATTTGTAACAAATTTGCTCTTTAAAGCGGAAATTTATGAGGGAATTGCTCAAAGTGAATACAACATCGAACGTCTCATTTCTATTCTTCAAGATGACTTGAATGAAACATTTGAGATTGATGCCCTACAAGGCCTAGAATTTGAAGATTTACGTGCATTGATTGTTGATACTCTCGATAAAAATTTTGATGCAAAAATGTCTGTTGTTGATGAAACACAACGTAAAGAAATTGAACGTATTTTATATCTCCAGGTACTTGACAATGCATGGAGAGCACATTTGTATCAGATGGATATTTTAAAAACAGGTATTGGTCTTCGTGGCTATAACCAAAAAGATCCATTGACTGAATATAAAAAAGAGAGTTATAACCTCTTTATTGAACTCGTAGAACAGATCAAGTTTGAAAGTTTTAGAACACTTCATATTGTTCAATTGCGTGATAATAAAGAAGAAGAAGAAAGACGTGCTATGGAAGAGATGATTCGTAGAATGGAAGCAGCAAATGCTAATGCAACACTACAACATCAAAGTCCATACAATGACGAAGATGAAGATGATAAAGATAAAAAAACAGCACGTAACGAGCCATGTCCATGCGGAAGTGGCAAAAAATACAAGCAGTGCTGTGGCAAGAGTGGTCCTAAAAAAGGGCTTTTAGCGTAAGGGTTTTGAGTGCAAAAGAATCTTAGTATCTATCTTGTCAAAAAGTATTTACGATTTGACAAGTCTCAACCTTTTATTACGGTTATCTCTCTTTTAGCCTTTTTTGGCGTTGCTATTGGCTTAACCGTACTCATGGTCGCTATGGCAATTATGAATGGATTTGATAAAGAGTTTGAAAAAAAACTCTTTACCATGAATTATCCTCTCTCAATTTATTCTCGTAGTTTTTCCCCTGTCAATCAGACACAACTGAATGCGTTAAAAGAGCAGTTTCCAAAACTCCAATTTAGCCCTTATATTTCAACTCAAGTGATTATCAAAAAGGGCAATCGTTTGGAAGGCGGCATGTTATTTGGTGTTAATTTTGAACAAGAGGCAAAGATTAATTCCATTATTGCAGAAGCAATCAAGGGTAAAACTCTTGATAAATATGACCTGATTACAGGTAGTGAAATCGCTAAAAATCATCAGTTTTCATCGGATGAAAAAGCAACTCTTATTTTCACAAAAAATGATCCTGGCGGTATGAGTCTTATCCCAAAAATGAAACGCTTTAATTATCAAGGTTCATTTCGTTCTGGATTGAATGCGTATGACAAAGCCTATATGTATACCACACTGGATTCTTTAGCACAAGTTATGCAGTATGACGAAGGTCATTTTGATGGTATTCATATCTACTCTGATGATCCTTTTGCGGATATCGAAAAAATTCGAAAAGCACTTCCTGATGATTTGGGCATTGTTGGTTGGTGGCAAATGAATGGGAATTTCTTTGCTGCGCTAGCACTTGAAAAACGTGCACTTTTCATTGTATTAATGCTCATCATTTTAATCGCATCACTCAATATTATTAGCTCACTTTTAATGACAGTAATGAATAGACGTAAAGAAATTGCTCTTTTGCTCTCTTTAGGTGCGTATAAACAAGAGATCAAAAATACGTTCTTCTATCTTGGTTTAGTTATTGGTGGAGGTGGAATGCTCTTTGGGATTATCTTAGGTTCATTGGCACTTTTTGTTTTAGGTTCTTTTGATATTATCTCATTGCCTGCAGATGTTTATGGTACCGCAAGGTTACCACTTGATCTTTCTATGCTCGATTTTGTTCTTATTGTTTTAGGAACAAGTGTCATTGTAGCGCTTTCTTCATACTATCCTGCCTACAAGGCAACACAAATTAACGTTTTAGATACATTACGAAATGAGTAGAAAGTAGGCTTTTTATAAGCCTACTTCAATAAATCAGTAGTGATATTGCAGTTTTCTTCGACGAGTTCACGTAGTTTATGTAAAAGTGTTTTAGAATCCGTTCCATCATCTGGGTAAGTAACGACGTTATCAAATGGTTCTTGATCTAAAAAATTCTGAATTCCAGAGAGTACTTCTGTTGCACCATTCCAATCTGTACCTGTAAGCATAACAACATAGTGATTGCTGTGATTAAAAATAGCATCTGTTCTTCGAAGAATGCGTTGGAACATCTCCAAACTATCCATCTCTTCTCTATCTTCTAATGAAAAAAAGATAAGAGAAAAAGGAACTTCGTCTTTAATACCAAAACGCTCTAAAAGAGCAATATGGTGATCAATCAGATTGGCAAGATTGATTTTTGAAAAAGCAATACCTGACATGGAGACTCCTTTGTGTACCTATTTCTTCTAATTGTACTCTAAAATCTATGCTAACGACTCAATTTTTTCAAAATTAAAATAATTATATCCATCTTTGTGTTCGTAGGTAAAACTAATATGATGTGCTTTAACAATATGATGCACGATATAGAGTCCTAGTCCGAAACTTTGATGCGAATTTTTCTCTTGTACAAAAGGCTCCAAATAGTGCTCAAGTTCGTACTTAAGCGGTTTTCCTTGGCTGATAAACGATATCTTCTCTTTTGTTGCCACAATCTTGATGGTCTGATCAATGGAATATTTAATACCATTGTCGATGACATTTTTCATGGCAGTGGTAAAGAGTCTAAAATCGACATGTAAAATAATCTCATCATCCAGTTCGATCTCAATTTGAGAAGGTGAAATCATTGCTAGGTCAATTGCTTCATCGAGCATATCGACCAAGCGATACGGTTTGACATTTTTGAGCCCTTCTCCTGATGTAATTTGTTCAATAGAAGCAAACTCATTAATTAAAAGTTCAAGTTTCTCAAATGTCCCAATCAGACGATCACGCTGTTTACCATTTTCAAGCATTTCAGCACTTATACGTCCTTTGGTGATAGGTGTTTTAAGTTCATGCATAATGTTACGTAAAAAGAGCTGTCTGGAGTGATTGAGTTTGTTGATTTGCTCAACCGCATTATGAAATGAGTTCGCGACTTGTGAAATTTCATCTTCCCCATCAGTTTTACAGTTAATATCAAGATCCCCTTTTGCAAAACGATCCATTTGTCGTTTGAGCTTACGAAGTGGTTTGAGTTTACGAATCGTTAGAATATAGGCGATAATAATAATGGCAAATACAACCCCGAAAATCATTTTAATGAGATCATATCGGTAAGGTTGAAAATCTTCATCTTTTAGAAGAAGAGAGGAGTATTTAGTTTCGATGTGTAAATAGTGGTCATTGTCATAACGTAAAATTGCACTGGTTCCGATACGATCAGCAATTTTTTGGATAATTTGTGCATTTTTAATGATTTTATCTTTTGTCTCTTTATCCATAATTTCGCGCATCTGATACCCTTGTACCTGACGCTTGAGTTCATCATTGGTAATAAAGTTATTTAGATGAAACAGTGTTGCTCGAGCAATAATAGAATATTTAGTATTGAGTTTTTCCGTATAGGTCTGTTTATCATATTCCAATAAAAAGAGGAGGGCCAAAAAAATGCTAACGATACTGATGGCAAAGATGAAGGTAATACTGTAAAAAATGGAAGATTTTGTCATTGTAAAAACTTATAGCCTACACCACGAACGGCATGAATGTATGTTGGCTCTTTAGGGTTTTCACCGAGTTTTTGTCGAATTCGACCAATGATAACATCGATGCTTTTATTGGTTGTTTCTTCACTAATAGCTTCAATGTTGTAAATAAGCTCTTCTCTCGATACAACGCCGCCTTCTTTTTTCATCAAATAGCCTAAAATTCCATATTCTGCTGCAGTGAGGTGGAGCTCTTTGCCATGCAACAAAATAATCATCTGGTCTTCATTTAAAATCAGATCTTTTGTTTTTTGAACACTTTGTTCTGTTGGAACAACGCCTTTTTGACGACGCAATAAACTCATAATACGTGCTTGAAGTTCTCTTGGGTTGTAAGGCTTAGGAAGGTAGTCATCTGCGCCATTTTCAAGCGCTGTGACTTTATCTGTAATGTCGGTACGTGCTGATGAGATGATGATAGGAATGGTATGACGTTTGCGAATCTCTTTACATACTTCAAGCCCGTCAAGTCCTGGAAGCGTAAGGTCTAAAATCACAAGGTCAAATTTTTTGGTATCAAGTGTAGAAAGCCCTAAATAAGGGTCGTCTGCAATGGTAATGGTTATATCAAATTGCTCTAAATATTCCGTTAAAATTTCAGCAAGTTCTAAATCATCTTCAATCATCAAAACATTCGTCATTCACACTCCTTTCAGATAAAGGATATTATAGCCTATTTAGGAGGCATTTGCCTCCTAAAGGTTAAGGCATAACAAGGATAGCGCGATAGTTTTGACGATTGATAATAACGCGTTTTTTACTGTTTTTATACTCTTTTAAAGCAGTATTCAAATCTTTAAGAGATGTGATACGTGTTTGCTCTACTTGAATAATAATATCACCTTCTCTAAAGCCTATTTTTTCAGCTTTTGATTCATCTTTCACTTCTAAAACAAGTACACCTTCAATCTCTTTTGGAATTTGATATTGCATTCTTGTTTTATCATTGATATCTAAAAGGCTTAGTCCTTCAATAGGGCTTGTGCTTTTTCCATCACTCGCAACAACTTGTTCTGCATCCATCTTAGCCAGTTTGACTTTGGTGGTTTTTACTTTTTTATCGCGCTCGTAGGTGATCGTAATGGTTTTATCTGGCGCTATGCTCGCGACAGTGTTTTTAAGCTCATTAGAGTTTTTGATTTTTACTCCATCTACCTCAAGAATGAGGTCTGAGACTTGTAATCCGCCTTTTTCAGCAGGTGAGTTTTTTTCTATCATCAAAATGAGTGCACCTTGCTTGTTTTCGTACAACTCTTTAAGGTCATTGGTTAAGTCGGCGATGGAAACGCCCATAAAACCTCTCTCAATTTTGCCTGTCTCGACTAACGAAGTAGCAATTTTTTGTACCATGTTAGAAGGTATAGCAAAACCAACGCCGTTATTGCCACCACCTTTTGAAAGAATAGCACTGTTAATACCAATCAAAGCACCACGACTATCCACAAGTGCACCACCTGAGTTACCAGGGTTGATGGAAGCATCGGTTTGAATGAAGTTTTCGTATTGGTTTAGTCCAACATTGTTTTTATTGAGTGCTGAAATAATACCTTGTGTAATCGTTTCACCTACACCAAAAGGGTTACCGATGGCAAAAACAACGTCACCTTCAAGCAGATTGGACGAGTCACCAAATTTTGCTACTTGCAGATCTTTTGCCTCTATTTTTACAACGGCAAGGTCTGTTTTAGGGTCTTCTCCAATGATTTTTGCTTTATATTCTTTTTCATCATCAGGTAATGTGATGACGATTTCATCAGCACCCTCAACAACGTGATTGTTAGTTACAATGTAACCATTTGCAGAGATGATAACGCCAGATCCTAGTGAATGAGATTTGCGTTCTTGTTGTTTGAGTTCAGGTAAACGGTTGCCAAAAAATTCTTTAAAGAACGGATTTTGCATAAGCTCATTGAGTTGGTCATTTTGCTTACTTTTTTTAGTCGTTGCAATGTTAACAACACTTTTTTTAGCATCTTTAATAGCATTATGATAAGAGAGAATCACATTTTGAGATGTAGCATCTTGACGTTGTGAGTCTTTGGGCATTTGGGCGATCTCAATAGTAGCCGCATACAGTGAAATGGATGCGATAAGGGATAAAAAAATCATCTTTTTCATTGTTAAACTCCTTGATAGTTTCTATAAACGAAATTATAGATAACAGAGGTAAATATATAGTAAATATTGAGGAATTAATCATACAAGTTGATTGACCTAGACTAAACTTTTATGTTATAATCACTATAAATATTAATGGACAGAATACCGTCCACAATAAGGTTAATACCCATGAGTAAAAGTTTATATGAAACATTGGATGTTTCCCCAGATGCCAGTGCAGATGAAATAAAAAAAGCGTACCGAAGATTAGCACGCAAATACCATCCAGACATCAATAAAGATGCAGGAGCGGAAGAAAAATTTAAAGAGATTAACGCTGCGTATGAAATTTTGAGTGATGAACAAAAACGTCGTCAGTATGATCAGTATGGCGATAGTATGTTTGGTGGTCAAAATTTCCATGACTTTGCACATTCACAAGGTGGCGCAAATCTCGATGACATCTTACGTAGTATTTTCGGTGGCGGCGGTGGCTTTGGCGGCTTTAGTAGCAATCGAGGTGGTTTTGGAGGATTTGGTGGTTCCAGTTTTGGCGGTGGAGGTTTTGGTGGCTTTGGTGAACCAGACTTAGATGTTAGCGCTAAAATTGTTATTCCTTTCAATGTCGCTATTTTAGGTGGAAAGCATTCTCTCTCTTATAACAATGAGAGTTTTGATGTCAAAATTCCAGCAGGGATTAAAAATGGCGAAAAAATGCGTGTCAAAGATAAAGGAAAATCGTTTCAAGGACAAAAAGGCGATCTCATTTTAAGCGTTGAAGTGGCATCAAGCCCTGAATACACCAGAGAAGGTGATGATTTGATAAAAACCATTGATGTTCCTTTAAAAACAGCACTTTTCGGCGGTAAAATCACTGTAGATACACTTTACAAAGAGATCACACTGAAAGTAAAAGAAGATACAAAAAATGGACAAAAATTTAGAGTAAAAGAGTATGGTGCACTAAATCGTAAAACACAAACAAAAGGCGATTTATACTTAGTGGCCAATATTGTTCTTCCTCCAGTTGCTTCATTAGATAGTTCCTTGAAAGCAATGATGGAATCACATTTACCAAACTAAATTAAAGAGGAGTATATCATGCATCACGGATATGAAGAACCTGTTTATTTGATTAGTGTTGTAGCAAAGGTTTTAACGATTCATCCTCAAACCCTTCGTCAGTATGAACGAGAAGGGCTGGTAAGACCTTCAAGGACAGATGGAAAAATGAGGCTTTACTCACAACGTGATATTGATAAGATCAAAATGATTCAACGTCTTACTCGTGATTTGGGTGTTAATTTAGCAGGTGTTGACATCATTATGCAGCTCAAAGATAAGATCGATGAATATGAAGCATTGATTGAAACACTTCGTTTAGAAGTGAGTGGTCTTTCTAAAAAAAGTACACAAACTAAAAACCCATTGGTGAAACATAAAAACAGTTACGAGATTATTTTATTCGGGGAGTAAATGTGGATAATTTATTAGCGATCATTTTAAGTGCAACCGCTTTAGC
>Ga0302238_1002750_pt1 | contig 11955 bp, 8 predicted proteins | sample AAG_UR_Asn_MG_FD_193527 | JGI IMG/M metagenome (GOLD analysis project Ga0302238, IMG submission 193527) | Enriched activated sludge microbial communities from anaerobic digester in WTTP, New Holstein, Wisconsin, United States - AAG_UR_Asn | ecosystem: Engineered > Bioreactor > Anaerobic >...
CCATTATAACGGCTATAAAGCCTATTGGAATGATGGCTCTCAGGTCGTGCCTCCCCATGATAGTGGTATTATCGAAAAGGTATTAAAAGCAAAGTCTGCAAAGCAGATGTCTAAAACAGAGGCTCGCTCAAAAGGGCTCTTGGTAGAGATTAGCCAAGAGATAGACGATGATTATGTTGCCATGGTGAAATCGCATCTTTTGCGTTCATATCTTTTCTCCGAAATGGGTAAATCGGTCAATATCGTTTACTCTCCTCTTCACGGCACTGGGGCAAGACTATTAGAGCGTATAATGAAAGAGCTGGGTTTGAATGTCCTTACCGTGCCAGAGCAACGCGAACCGGATGGCGAATTCCCAACCGTGTCTTACCCAAATCCTGAAGAATCAGCAGCGCTTGCTATGGCAATTGAGTTAGGCAAGAAAACTCATGCCGATGTGGTAATGGCTACCGACCCAGATGCAGATAGGCTTGGCATCGCCGTTCCGGACAAAGCAGGAGAATTCGTATTGGTAACAGGAAATCAGCTCGGGTCACTGCATCTCGATTACATTGCGCTTACTCTTAAGGAAATCAATAGCATGCCACCTAGACCGGCGGCTATCCGCACCATCGTTACCACCGAATTACAAAAGGCTATAGCTGAGAAATATGGCATAGAGAGCTTTGAGTGCCTTACTGGATTCAAATGGATTGCAGATCTAATGCGACGCTTCGAGACCGAGAATATCGATTTCATCTATGCAACGGAAGAATCCTATGGTCATCTCATCGAAAAGGAAGTGCGAGACAAGGATGGTATTTCCGCAGCGGCCCTTACTGCTGAAATGACCCTCTATTGGAGATCACAGGGCAAAAGCCTCCTGGACCGCCTTGAGGATCTATACAAGGAACACGGTTATTACGAGGAAAAAGGACTAAGCTTCTATTTTGAAGGTGAACAAGGCATGAGGATAATGAATAGCATCATGGAAGACTATAGAAAGCAACAGCCAGATCAATTTGGAGAGCTTGCAGTAATCTGCACTCGAGATGTCAAAGCCGGTACCGAGTGGGATAGAGATGGCAGAATTCGCAAAATCGATCTGCCTCAAAGCGATGTGATCCAATGGCGCCTAGAAGACGGCACGCTACTCACTGTAAGGCCATCTGGAACTGAACCCAAGATAAAGTACTACATTCTCTGCCACGATCAGAGCAGCGAACTTAGCTTAAGCAAAGAAATCACACAAAAGAAAATAGCTCTTATAGCAGAAGCAATTACTGCAATGGTCGATTCGCATCGCAAATGATCAATAATTCGACGACCCTCTAAAAGCAATGATGATCTTGAGAGATTGACCTTAAAGGCAAGCCCGTGGATTTTCGAATAATCAAACATGTAACGATTTCGGTTATATCAATTGTTTGCTTATTGGTCTTTCGTTGCGCGATGCTTTCGCTTAATCCTTATTCTGACACGAGGCCTATATCGCTTTCAGAAATTGCTGCTTATCCCAATAATAATGAGCGATCTTTTATGGAGAACGATTTCTATCATAACCTCTCTATGTTGAATAGCAGTAATTTCTCATTGCTTTCGATGAAACAAATTGAACAACTAGCGTCTAGTCTTTGCATTCAAGGCATGACTATGGATTTAGACAATAGGGCAATGGCTTTTTTGTTCCTTCCATCTTCTGGTCATGTTCTTGCCATGCTCATCGACGATCAAGACTCCGAAGAATATCAAAATCTAGATGGAATATCCTTGCCTGCAAGACTCTCATATGATCGTATTGCAGCATTGCATCCAGAGATGAATGCCCTTCGACCTCGATATGAAGCATTTATCGATGTTTTTTATCGAAGATTATTAGAAAGCGGTATATCTGACTTCCCTGCAAAATGGTTCGAGCAAAATGCACAAACATGGAATGGCAATGTGACCCTTCCTGGCCTTTCCTCACTGCCTCGGCTTGATGAGCTCGACTATTCGCATACATTCGCGCTGGATATTTTTCTGCAAGATGTGGAGTATCTCTCCTGGAATATTCAGCGTGGCCCTGTTATCCATTCATTGAGCAATGGTATCGTAGTGGCTGCTGAAAGCGGATGGCTTGGGTTTCCTAGAAAGAGTGCTGCTCTTTCCTATATAAAAGGAGGAATATCTCCAAAATCGGGTAATGGCGTAATAGTATATTCACCTGAAGAACATAGGTATTATTTATATTTCCATCTCTATGATCTCTTTGTAAAAAAAGGGGATATTCTCTTGAAAGGCCAAGCCATCGGTCATGGGGGAAATTCGGGCATCAATGCACGCAAAAAAGGAGGGGGAGATCATCTTCATCTCGAAATCTTCGATTCAAAGAGCGGACGTTTTCTAAGAAATACACAAATTATCGCGCTTTTGAAAGACTCTTCAAAGAACAAGACGGCTGTTTCACCAAAATAATTTCTTCGCTATAGTATAGCAATGAACAAATTATTCCTCGTTGGCGATGTTGGAGGGACAAACACTAATCTAGCCTTAGCCAGACATGATGAGTCGGGCATCGAATTGATCGAAAAGGCGCAGTTTTCAACTCAGAATGAAAAGTCCCTCTTGGATCCGATCAAGCGTTTTCTTGAATCAAGGCGCGGAGGCGGAGCTAACCATAAAATCGACTTTTGCTGTATTTCGGGGGCCGGTCCTGTTCAGGCCAATAATAGCATTCAACTCACCAATGCACCTTGGGGTATCAAAGCCTCGGAGCTTTATGAATTCCTTAGAGTGCCAGTCAAATTGATAAATGATTTCACGGCCTTATCATATGCCGTGACTATTCTTGATCATAAAGATAAGGATAAGGTTACACAGCTTCCACATCCGGATGGATCTATCTATGAGCCCCAAGACGGTATTATGCTTATCATTGGGGCTGGAACAGGTCTTGGTGTCGGCTTTGTGGATAGGAGAGGCGACAGTGTGATGGTTTTCCCTTCCGAAGGTGGACATTCCGAATTGTCCTGTTTCGATAGGCTGAGCGATTCCTTTTACGCGTGGCTTCGCAAGAAATATGATTATGTGCCTGGTGCTGAACTAGCTATCTCAGGCCAGGGCATTGCAAATATATTTGAATTTATATGCACAGAAGATCTAGCAATGAGTATCGTGGAAGGCGACTATGAGATTTCGCAAAAAGCGCTGGAAGAGGGCCTCTCCGATACTGCTCGAAATATCCTTGATTTACCACGATTTGAGTGGCCGGCTCTTATTTCACAAAATGCCAGGTCTGATGCATTTTGCAGCTTGACAATGGAACTGTTCGTTCGGCTATATGCGCTCAAGGCTGCCAACCTCGTGTCCATCTTTTTGCCTGCTGGAGGAGTCTGGCTTGCAGGCGGTATATCATCCAAAAATGAGGATTGGCTCATCGAAAAGTCAAGATTCATGCGATGGTTCGAGAGGAATTATGCCACCCATATTCGCGATATACTCTGTAGAACTCCGGTTTTGATCGTGAAGAATTATGACATCTCTCTGATGGGTGCTGCCATAGCAGCGCTTCAATTCTCCACACATCACTAAGGAAACTCTAGATGAAAGAACAGGATTTGCACATCGAGCTACTCGCTGACATGAAGAAAAAGAACATCGACATTACCCTCACGCTGGATATTCTCAATCGCTATAATGCTGGCCAATTCGATCACTATGAAAAGGTTATACCTTCGGGAGTGCCGCCTCTGGATGGTATCCATGTCATAGATATAAGGAACAGAAGCCCTAACAATATTCTTTTCAAATATCCCAAGCAAGAATCCATTTTGAATCTAGAGCATAATGACATATTCCTCCATTCCGCATTTCCTGCTGGTAATAAAAATATCTTCGAAATAAGAGAAATGGGAAGGGAAATGCTTTGCTTTACCGAGAATGCCCTCGAAGAGATAGGCAAACATCTTTTGCCAAAAACCGCCTATGGTGTTTTGAATGGTGGTTCTGCTACAAGTTATATCGACATCAAAAAGAATGGCTCTGTAGATGAGTCTCTATTCGAAGCAGTAAGGCTGACTTTTGAAGATCTGGCAAAAGAGATAGAAAACAAACCAAAAGGATTGACTCCTGCTTATATCAACCCTGATGGCAGTGCTGGAGCAAGTTTTCTAGAGCTAAAGATGCGCTCTCGTCTTCTTATTGCAAAAGAACTTGGTCATGGTAGATTGTCAAGAAAACCTGGAGCGCTTGCATCCTCTGCATATCAAAAACAACCTGATTTCTTGCCTCTTTTTCAGATGACAAGTGTGGGCAACCATGAAGAACTTCTCAGGGCTTATGAAGAAATGCGAGTCTCGCCATATCTAAGCGACCTTGCACACGTAGTTGGTCTAGAGCCCTGTGAATGGGTAAGCGGAATACAACCTCTAATAGCTGCATATACCCATTCGGCCGAGGGGCTCCCAAAGCGCGTTTTTGATCGAGCTTATGGAAAGCATAATTCTTCTCTTGCGATTCCAGGTGGTCATGGCCAGAGCTTCATGATACTTGCCGACATATATCGAACTCTTCTAAAGCAAGGAATGCGCTATGCAATGCTCAGCAATGTGGACAATACAGGGGCTTATCTAGATCCAATAGAGCTTGCTATCCTGGCTATCTCAGGAAAACCCGCGGGTTTTGATTTTGCATTCAGAACACCTGTGGATGTTAAGGGCGGTATACTAATCCTTGCCCCCAACGGTTCAAGAAACGTAGTAGATATCGGGCCTGCAATAGGACTTGAGGAAGTAGAATGCCTAGAAAAATCGGGTTCCGCCATCCTTTTCAACTGCGCTACAGGTATTTTTGATCTCGAATGGCTAGTCCCACATATAGAAGAGATCTCCAGAGCCCTCCCTATTCGCTTTTCTGACCAGAGCAAAGACGCAGGAAACTATTCACAAGCAGAACAGGTTACCTGGGAAGTAGTATCCCTTTTGCCAGATTTTATCGCTTTTGCAGTTCAAAAAGATAGGCGCTTTCTTGCCGCAAAGATGCTTATAGAGATGCTTCTCGCAAGTGGCTTTGGTATAGACAAACCTTCTATCGACCCAAGCCTAAAACAGCTAGGAATGACTATGCATAATGGACAATCCTGGCTATTAGAAAATGTATATGGACTAACAAAAGTCAATGGCCGATGGTTGCCTCAGGAATCCGCCCTATGCATATAGGTATCCCATGCATGATATTCGATATGCTCTCAAGTGTTCCTTCATCCGAGGTGAGCATATTGGGGTTTCCGCAAAGATCAACTTCATCGATAGGCATTGTCCAGATGCCTTCTTCGATCCATACAGTACCGGGCTGGACCCAGTCATCGGCTAGTGCTGAAGCCATAAGCGTCCCGTTTTTATTCCAAACCTTGAGGATTTCGCCATCTTGAGCACCAATATAGGACATATCCTTGGGGTTGATATGAATTTGAGCGCATTCGGATCGGTCTTCTTGGCCAATGCGCTGAGAATGGATGAAGTTCGATACTTTTGGCGTCAACAGCCGGAATTCTCTGAAAGATTCTTCTGTCGAGCCTTTCTTCATTAGACCTTGCCAATGCAAGGTCATATTCTGGTTCCATAAAGGACTTGCAAATTCTATTTTGCCACTGTTCGTTCCGATCGGACAATGCACAGGATCGGCAATAAAATCGTCCAGCCCACCTCGCAATAGGCCCTTCTTAAGAAAGATCCCCTCGATCCTAAAGGCTTCTATATCTGCAATTTCCGATTCAGCAAGAAATTGTTCTATCCATTGGGATTCAGTTCTCCCTTCTGTAAAGACAGATCCCAGACCAAAACGCTCAGATAACTGTGAAAAGATCCAATAATCCGAATGCGTGCCTGGAAATGCCCTACATATTTCCGGCTTATAGAGCACATAATTGCCTGCCCAAGGAATGCCAATATCTTCCTTTTCGAATCCATCCGAAACAGGCAGAACAATATCGCAATACCGAGCTGAAGGGGTAAGAAATAGTTCATGACACACGGCAAATTCTACACTTTCAAAGGCCTTGATATTCTTTGTTACATTTGCGCCTTGATTAAGGAAGTTCCCCCCAGCAGAATATAAAGCCTTAATAGAGCCAAGCCCATAAGAAGATGGACTTAGCACAGCATCGGCCCATCGAAGTATAGGCACTGTCTTTGTGAACAACTCCGCTTCTATCCCTTGAGATTGATGGTTGTCCTCCCATAGGTGGGCCTCCTTAGTAAAGCCCTCTTTGATAAAAGCTCCCTTAGTCAAAGAGGAAGGCAATTCCTTTAGAGTCCCAACTTTGATTCCTGGAAGGCAGTTGTTTATCGATCCTGTCGATGCACCAAGCAGGCCACTATTGCGAGTAGCAAGCTGTATAGCCATAGTCAGCCGAAAAGCTTCTTCGCCATATGCTACCCTTTGAATGGAATAACCCGGAATAATCATGGCTGGCTTCTCATCCCAGAAGAAGGAGGCTAGTCTAATGATCACGTTAGCATCGACACCACAGATAGAGCTTGCCCATAGAGGAGTCTTTGGGATTCCATCGATCTTCCCAAGCACATAATCTGTTAACGATTCGAAACCAATCGAATATTTAGAGATAAATTCTGCATCGAATCGCGCATCTTGGAGCATTTCGAATAGCAGAGCATAGCCCAGGACGGCATCTGTACCCGGAATTATGCCAATCCATTCGGCGTTTAGAATTCTTGCCGAAATACTCCGCCGTGGATCGATAGCGATGATGCGCGCTCCTCTCTTTTTTGCTTCAATCAAATAAGCAGGAAGTTCGGCGCCAAGTCTTGCCTCGAATGGATTTGAGCCCCACAGAACTATAAGATTGGAATATCTAATTGTCTCTGCATCAAATCCGCTATTCATCCTTGATGCGCCCAAAAGCCTCGAAAGCGCATATGTTGCCGCATTACATGAATAATTTCCTTTAACATTTACGCATCCGCCAATGGAGTTGAAAAATCGACGAGCCAAAGTCTCGCTATTGTGCAGGGCTCCAGTCGAACCACTGCTGGCTATGCAGAGTACAGAACCAGGCCCGTCTTTGGCTCTGATATCAATAAGTCTTTGCACAATATACGATAAAGCTTCATCCCAGCCAATTTCTCTAAATTGGCCTGAGCCTCTTAGCCCTGTTCGCAGAAGAGGAGTCTTCAATCTTCTTGGCGACGCATGGTTTTTGTGAGCGCGAAAGCCCTTGCCGCAGGGCTTAATATATCGACCCGCAAGCGGATTGAGATGCATACCCCTTATATGGCCATCTTCAACTTCGGCCAAAAGGGGACATGCATCTCCTCCACAATCTTTTCCACAGAAAAAAGGCAAGAGTGCCATGTTTTGTTATTCTATCATGAGCCAAACACTATTTCGATCACTTCTTCCATTCGAGATACCGGATGAAATACAAGTCCTTTCTTGACATGTTCAGGGATTTCATCTAGGTCCTTCTCGTTTGCAGCCGGTATTATTATTTCCCTTATTTTGTTGCGCTTTGCCGCAACTGTCTTTTCCCGCAATCCTCCAACAGGTAGAACTTGCCCGGTGAGGCTCAGCTCCCCAGTCATAGCTAATCTATCTCTTATTCGCTTGTTGATCACAAGCGAAAGAAGAGCTGTGGCCATGGTAATTCCCGCAGAAGGTCCATCCTTTGGAGTGGCTCCTTCTGGGATATGGAGGTGTATCTGCCTTGATTCGAAGAATTCAGCCTGGATTCCATACTTCTGAGCGGCAATATTCCTTACATAAGTATAGGCTATTCCCGCCGATTCCTGCATAACAGGCCCCATCTGACCGGTCAGTTTGAATCCTTCCTTACCAGGGTTAGCTACGGCTTCAATGAGCAAAGTATCCCCTCCCAGGCTGGTCCAGGCCAATCCAATAGCCATGCCCGGCTTGCTGGCGCGCTTTAGCTCTTCGTCACGGAATATAGGTTTGCCCAGGTATTTTTCTACCGCATGCTTATCTATTTTAAATTCTTCTTCTTGTCTGTTCTCGATGACTATGCTCTTTGCGATTTTTCTATGTATTTTGTCGAGAGACTTTTCAAGATTCCGGACACCAGCCTCGCGAGCATAGCCATCTATGATTGCGAGCAGAGCACCTCTTGTGTACTTCACTTGATTCTTTCCTAGTCCATTTCTTTCAAGACTCCTAGGGATGAGAAAGTGCCGTGCAATCTCTATCTTCTCAACGTCTACATAGCCGGGAAGCTGAATCACTTCCATTCTATCGAGCAGGGGCCTGGGAATAGTGTCCAGAGTATTTGCTGTAACAATAAAGAAAATGTTCGAAATATCGAACGGCAGATCGAGATAATGATCCCTGAAACTGAAATTTTGCTCCGGATCGAGAACTTCTAGCAGGGCGCTGGATGGATCTCCTTGGTAGGAGATGCCCATTTTGTCTATCTCATCTATCATAAATACGGGATCTCGGCTTTTAGCGATCTTGAGACCTTGGATGATCTTACCCGGCAAAGCCCCCACATAGGTTCTGCGGTGTCCTTTGATCTCAGCTTCGTCGCGCATTCCTCCCACAGAGAATCTAAAGAATTGCTTGCCTAGAGCACGTGCTACAGACCTACCAATGCTTGTCTTACCAACACCTGGCGGCCCAACAAGACATAGAATAGTCCCACGCGTATCTTTTTTGAGCTTGCGCACGGCTAGATATTCTATTATCCGATCCTTGACATCCTGTAGACCATAGTGGTCCTCTTCGAGTACTTTCTTTGCATGCTTGATATCGAAATCAGCAGTTATTGATGTATTCCAGGGCAATGAACAGACAAGATCTAGCCAATTCCGAGTCACCATGTATTCACTGGAAGAAGGCTCCATGAGGTTGAATTTTTCCAGTTCCTGCTCGACTATTTCCTTGATCTCGCCTTCAAACTGAAATGAATCGATCTTTTCTCTGAAGCGCTGATAGTCAGAACTTCTCGCATCCGGGGCCATTCCAAGTTCTTGTTTGATAGCCTTGAGCTCTTCCCGAAGAAAGTATTCTCGCTGGCTTTTTTCGATTTTTTCATTGATCTCAGCCTGGACTTTTTTTTGAATCCTAAATAGCTCTTTCTCTCTGTTGATATGAATAAGAACTTTTTCCATGCGCTCGCGGACATCTAGAGTTTCGAGGATGTCTTGCTGGTCTTTTTTCTCGATATTGAGTATGCTGGTGATAAAATCGGCAATCTTACCTGGATTGTCGATATTGATCATGTTGAGGCGCATCTCTTCAGAGAAGAGAGGGTTATTTTCGCTAAGCTGCTTCATCTCACTTATGAGTGCTCGAGTTAAAGCCTTTACTTCATCGTTGTCATAATTCTCGTCGTCCAAATAACTGACTGCCGTAATTATCGGCGGCTCCTTAGAGATGAATTTCTTAATCTTGAAACGCTTGAAAGTCGATATGAAGATATTGATGCCACCGTCTGGAAGATTGATTTTTTTTATGATCTTTGCAGCAGTACCAACATGAAATAAATTATCCGAGGACGGCTCGTCAGAATCGTCTTTTTGAAGCACAAGACCAATCATCCCATCAGCCGATATGGCTTGTTCCACAAGCTGAATGTCCGGCTCCTTGCCAACCATTATTGGCGTAAAGATGCCCGGGAATATTGGTTTTCCTATGAGCGTTATTACGGGCAGTTTACCAGGCAGAATTTGATCTATTGGTATAAGCTCGCTTGCCGACATATTGTACCACCTAATAGAATTATAATGAAAATATATTAATGTTTGCATTGCGGAATAAGAAACCGCATTACAAATGTACGGAAAAATAAGGCTATTCGGCAAGGATTCTGTGAATCCATTGCCTTTAAGGTCATTTTGCTTGACTCATCTGGCTGGCTCATGCTAGTGTTCAGCCGCTATATGAATGGATTTTAGGGCGCTTGGCTCAGTTGGTCAGAGCGGCTGGTTTACACCCAGTAGGTCGGCGGTTCAAATCCGTCAGCGCCCATAAGGAATCATAAGATAACGCATAATCCGAATTTGACTGTCAATGGGAATGAAAGACAAAGAGAATTGCTAAATCACAGTTTTTCATAACATGGGGATCATATATGGATTATGGATTGGCATTGGACTCTGATTCATTTTTGCGCTATTGAGTACCATCAAATGCTGAATGAGATGATAAACTTTTAATAGGAAAAACAAGAACTATTGGCGTTGAGATCATTCCAGAAATCGGAATAACGAAAATCACCTTAAGGCACATGAACATTAAAGATATAAAGCAGATGAGGAAATAAGTCTTAATGTGATTTTCGTTAGAGAGGAGTACAGGCTGGATTTTGTCCAGACTTTTTCGCAATTTGCTGCTAAAAAGATCATTGGGAATCGTCTCCATTGAGCTTATCAAGATGCATCGATTCGCACTTCATGAAGCAAAAAGAGATACTCGAATCTCAAAGCAGTAGTTCGTCAAATCATACTATAGTAGGCCGTATCTCTCTTATAATGAGCTGTCAGAGCTTCGTGTAGATGCTGAAGGAGCGCTGGATTCTATTCGAGGAAATGATCGAGTGCGCGGTGCACATTTTCATTCGAATAGTCAGTATTCTCAGAGAATATACCCCTATTCTCCCACTAGCCATGCCCAGAATCGAAAAAGGTACTCTACCAAGGATGAGTCTCTTAAAGATAGCCTTGAGGTTCGCACCATAATTTGCAGAGAGCCTGCGGTTGTTGAGAAAAATCCTGATTCCCATCTTGAGGTAGAGTGTCGAGAGTACGGCCTAGCCTAGATTCTTGCGATGCAATCTAGCCGGATTCTTTCCTCTTTCAAATGTATCATGGTTGCCCTACTGTGGGAGCACCGAGTATCCTTGGAATGGGAGGACTAAAAGAATGAGATATTGTTGGACTACAATTATCGTAAAAGATCTGGAACGTTCCCTTGCATTCTATTGTGATATAGTAGGATTGCCTATCGTTAGGCAACTCTCTGGAGCCCATGGTAACATTGTGTTTCTTGGAGATGGCGATACAAACATTGAACTAATTGAAAATCCTCATGCGGCTGTCGTGACAGGAAACAGAATCTCCCTTGGATTCGCAGTTGATTCACTGGATGCCATGCTCGAATTCGTCGCTTCGAAAAAGATAGATGTCGAGAGCGGTCCTTTTCGACCAAATGAACATATAAGATTTTTCTATGTGTTGGACCCAGACGGGGTACGTGTTCAGTTCTCCGAATCCATGTAGCCAGGAAAAGCATATAGAAACATCAAATTGGCCCCTGACTTATAGTTCCTGAGCCCGACTTCATGCTAGGGCGCAAGGCTATCCCCGTATCCCCGGAAAACGGCTCCCTCACTTCCACAACAACCTGGCTACGCGCGCCGATTTTCGGAGAATATACGAATTGCGATGATCCTGTATTGGAATTGGTGCTATCTCCGCATGGTAATATTATCAGTAAAGCACTGAGAGCCATCAAAACTGACAAAGCCATCAATACATATAGGCCTTTAGAAACAGCTAACGGACGCAAGAGTGCATGCATAGCAAGAGTCTGACGACTTAGAACTTATCCTTATAGTTCAGGTCTGAGTCAGAACCCATCATATGGTCGAGATGTGACACAAAGTAATGGCTCGGAATCAAAGTAAATTGTATAAGAGGCCGTGATCTCTCACCAGGTTTTTCAATCGATCGGAGTTTCGCCACCCTTCCGACTCTGGAGTCTTAAGGGCTGATGAAGTATGATTAATTGCAACATTGTGAGGAGTGTATGTCATGAACAATCAATCTGATGAAAAACTACTGAACGACGTTCTTCGCTTTCAGGGCGAGGAAATCACCGGCTCTCTTCTCTACGAAAAACTGGCAAAAGAATGCAAGGATGAGCACAATGCTGCTGTCCTCTTCGACATGGCCGAGGCGGAAAAACGACATTACGCATTCTGGAAGAGCATCTCGGGACAGGAAGTTGCTCCCAGCAGAG
>Ga0302238_1002752_pt1 | contig 11948 bp, 8 predicted proteins | sample AAG_UR_Asn_MG_FD_193527 | JGI IMG/M metagenome (GOLD analysis project Ga0302238, IMG submission 193527) | Enriched activated sludge microbial communities from anaerobic digester in WTTP, New Holstein, Wisconsin, United States - AAG_UR_Asn | ecosystem: Engineered > Bioreactor > Anaerobic >...
CCCTTTGCCGTGGTTTCTGGTGCAAAGTTGCGGGAGTTCACATGCAGGATCGTCCTACAACCCATTTTTCTGAGATCCCTGATCATCCCAACACCGTCGCCGAACTCATCATGCCAGTCGAAGTCACGGCTGATATATTCCTTGCCCATGCAGTAGCTCTTCACGAAATCCGGACCTCCGCGCCAAGGGCCGTCCAGCACGATCGCATCACAAGGATATTTTTCCCTGTGCAGACGCTTCATTGTATCGACCGCCTGCCTTGCCGTTTCGAAAGTCAGGCTCGAACACCAGAATCCGAACCACCATTTCTCCGGGAGAGGAGGACGGCCTGTCAAGGAAGTGTAACGCTTCAAGATCTCCTTGAATGAAGGGCCTGCGATGATGAAGATATCACAGTCGCCGCCTGGGGCGTGGAAGAACCACTTGCGCGGATCCGTCTTTCCCATGTCGAAATACACGTGAGGCCAGGGATTGTTATAGAAGATACCATAGCCTTTTGAGCTGATGAAGAAAGGTATCGGGCAACCGCCGTAGTCACCGGATACGATCCCGACCTTCATCGTGAAAATGTCCACGGTTGATCCATTCCGGCAGGGAGGCATGATCCTTCCGCCGAATCCGAAGATCTTCTCATCTTCAAGTTTGAAGGAAGCGAACTGCCTGTGACCGGAATATTCTGCGGGTTCCTTGCTGAAGCGGAGCCCTCCGTCGAGGCTTTGGATGAACTTCTTTCCTTTTCCATCGCGGATTTCAATTTCTCCGCTTGATGTGTCCAAGTTTCCCTTAAAGCATGGAGTCTCAAAGGAAATTTTTCCATCTGAGGATTTTGCCTTGATGGATGATTTGGTCTTAGGAACATTTACGAGACCGAGTTGTTCGGTGACAGGCAAAGATATCGGTTTGTTTTCTGGTATGGCCTGAAGTCTGAGGATACCTTCAGCCGGCGAACTTATCCTAAGTCTGGCGGACGGGCTCTGGATTTCGAGACTGTTGCTGGCTTTTGAGATTTTTGGTTTGGCAAATGACATCTTCCTGAATCCCGAGATATCCAGATCCGTCTTTTCGTACGGCCTGTCATAAAGGGCGTCCGGGTGCAGGTCTATCTGAATCCTGTCTTGCATTGCATTCTTCCTGTCTGTTGTTACAACTGTTTATCGTATAATATGCAACAGTTGCATTAACTGTCAAGGCAATTCGGAGATAAAAGATGCAAATATCTGCAAGCGACTGTGTTTCAAGGTAATAAGGTTAAGTCGCTATGGAAGTCCGCGAAGAATATTGGCGTCCATTCTTAGGAACATATGGTCGCATTCCCTGAAACCATTGCAGATAATGGATTCTTGAAGTCCTGAGAAGTTCAGACTGTTTTCATTTTTTTAAAGGGAATTTGAATTCTGCCGGATCCGCTCCGATGGAAGGTTTGCCTTCAGTCTTCAGGAGTTTTTCAAAATCATCTTTTGAGAAAGGCTGGCATTTTGAATTTAAATCAGTCTGAGATGTTTTCTGGAATTCCTGGAAGTCCGCGGAAGAATATTTCTTCCCTTTGAATGTGAGATTCGTCAGATAATAGTTGTTCTTGTCGGATTCCCACTTTGAATCGGCCGTGCATTCCACTGACTGGGCGGAAATTATGCTGTCGGTGATCTTTGCACTGCCATCTACGAACCATGGCGTGCCTACAGATGTCATGTTCTTTGCTTCCAGGATGCAGTTCTTCTTCACCTTGATCTGAAAGGAGGTTTTGCCTTGAGCGGAAAGCTGCACGTTTTCCATCTTGACTCGACAGTACTTGTTTTCTTCAGGTCTTCCATATCCCATCATGAAAGGTTCCGGACAGTCAACAGCAATTGCCATGTTGCGGATTTCCCATACGGAATTGTATCCGGCAAGGAATTCAAAGGCGTAGTTTCCTTCGAGTGAAATGTTGCTTAACTTTGTGACAGATTCATTGATGTTTGCGATCCCTGTCGAGTTTCCGGAAGCGCGGAATCCGTTAACAGTAGTATCGCAGTTGTCATGGGCGCTGTATCCGTCATCACCGTTCTCATACGCCGCGATATTCTCTAAAACAACATCATGGCATTTTCCATGGAAGTTGAACCCGTCGTTGATGGCATGAATGCAGGTGAGATTTCTAATAATGACATGCATCACACCACCTTTGCCACCGTGGATTGCGACTCCATTCATGCGGTACGGTGCTTCGACTTTTGCATCTTCGAGCTTTCCATCGACCTTGATATAGAAGCTCTTGCTTTCATCGTCAAATGTCCATTCGCCCGGTTGGAGATCCTCCGGTTTCTTGAAAGGCAGCTTCTTTCCTTTGCTCGTTCGCCCCATGTGCTGGATCTTGCCGTCGAATATGAGAAATACACGCATTAGCCTGGCGGGATCATCGGATTCCTGCAGCTGGGACAGGAACTTTTCACTCTTATAAAGTCCCGAACTCACTTCCGTCCATACATCAGTGCGAAGAGGATCACTGCCATTTATTGTCGCACCATGCCCATCGATGACTATCGGTTTCCCTTCTTCACCGGCAGTATCGTTGAGCTGCAAGGTTTCACGATATGTCGTCGGAGCCAGATGAAGGGTGTCGCCGGCCTTCACAAGCTTGAGACCTTTGGAGAGTGTCTTTACTGGACCATTGCCTTCAGCCAGTTCTGCAGCAAGACCATTGGCCTTGTCATCACCTTTTTCCGGATTGACATACAGGTCCCTTGCGGCAAGATGTAGCGAGAAGGAGAAAATTGCGATGAGGATAAGGAAATACTGGTTCATTTTATAATCCTTTTTCTGAATTGCTATATCTATTCTGACTTCTGGCTTCCTTTGGTTGTGGTCTGCGGACTTGGCTTTCTCAGTTTGAATTACACCAGGCGGCCATGAGACTGTCCGGATAATTCGGATACTTGGAAAAATCCACATGACCATCGAAGTAGACCCAGTTGCAGCCGAAGAAATGGTCGAATCGTCCGTTTGCGTTGTCGCGCCACTGGTTGTATTGCTGGTAGAGGGTCGGACTGATTGTCCCGGTGATGGGTGCGGTCCCGTTCACGGCATCGCTTATCATCACTGTCTTTTCATGCTTCTTCACGTCGGCAGTCATGCTAAGGCAGAAGTACTTGCCATTGTATGTCCCCCCATAGGTGGTGATGCGGTTGTTCAGGCGTTCCCATACATATTGCGGAGTGCAATAGCTTATGCGCGTGAGCTTGTTGGTGGCACCGACATAATGGGTGGCGGTGCCGTTCTTGTAGTTATCGGAGGGACATATGTATATTTCACTCTTGACGATTCCTCCAGTGTCACCCCACTGCGAGATGTCATATTCATAGAAATATCCCTGTATGAATGACATGAACGCTCCACGCGGATTTGACGAACCTCCAGGATTGTAGGCATCGCAGGAGAAATGTCCGGACTGGCTCCCCGGATCATAGCACAGGTTTGGAGGTATCATGGTATTATAGTCTGCACCGTAGTTCTGGACGACCAGTCCCTGCTGTTTCAGATTGCCGGTGCACAGGATCTCCTTCGCCTTTTCCCTGGCGTTCTTCAGTGCCGGAAGGAGCATTGCCGCGAGGATCGCAATGATGGCGATCACGACTAAGAGCTCGATCAAAGTGAAGAGCTGATGCTGGATGCTTGATGCTGGATGCAGGATTTGGAATTTTGAATTACTGCCTGATCCATTATCCAGCAACTTGGATCCAGTATCGAATTTATTGTTGGCTTTCATGGCATTTCTCCGTTAAGAAATCATGCCGGTACTTTATCTGTCTGGCGTTTTACTGCTGGGGCAGGGCCCGTTGATTCCCCTATGAACAATGGTACGTCTTCGGGTTCTAATCTCAAAGGGCGTGACCAGTTCCTGCCTTGATGCTCTATCCAATCAAGCCCCATTTCGAGGAAAGGCTTTCTTTCGGCTGGTTGTACGACCGTCACTGTCGGCATCAGCATGGTTGCGATATCCATTTCCCCGAAACCGCAGATCGATATGTCCTTTCCTATTATCAATCCTTTGTCCTGGCATGCGCGCATTGCCGCCCATGCCTGTGAAGTCGTCACGCAGAATAGGGCGTTCGTCTTGAGTTCCCCGTCATCTATTATTGAAGATACGAAATCCCTTGTGGGCTGGAGTCCGGGGACGAATGGGCGGGGGACCGAATGGTGGAGGCGACCGTATATCTTTCTTTTTTCTATTCCAAGGTTCCAGTGCTCGATGCGTTCCCTGACAACTGATTCCTCCCTTTGCGTATTCAGGCAGTCGATCCTTCTGTGCCCGAGTCCGGCAAGATGATCGAGGAGCTTGCCTATGAATCTCGGGGGTGCGTTCTCGATGCTGGGGATGCCAAGGTGCGTCAGATCTCTCCAGAGTATTACGATCTTCTTGCGCTTCTTCTCAAGGCGGTCCAAGAGGAGTGTCGGTATTTCCGGCGGAAGTATCACGAAGAGACCGTCGAAATCTCCATCAATAGCCTCGAAGATGACAGGATCAGAAACATTGAAATAGGTAATAGGTCTTAATATGCCGCGCTGTTCTCGTACAAGTTCAGTAACTTCATAAAGCCATGAGTGCTGTGCCGCCCAAATTGAAGGTGGCATGAGGAAACCTATGCTCAGCGAGCGATGTTTTTTGGAAGAAGTGGAGTTGCTGGCGAGGCGTCCGTTCCTTGAATTCCGCTGGAGGACTCCTTCTTTGATCAGGCTTTGAACCGCCTTCCGGGCGGTCAGATAGCTGACCCCGAGCTGGATCGCGAGCTTCCTTTCGCTGGGGAGGGCGTTCGGGGAATATGTCTTGTCGCTGATCCGCTTTTCCAGTATTTCCGCGACTTCCATGTATTTTTTCTTTGACATTCCGGCTTCCCCTGTCTTGCGATAGTTCTTCCTTTTTCACCATTATTTTATACGGGGGAATTCCCCTTGTCAAGTAAAATTATAGCAAAATTTGATAAATATATTGCATTTATGCTATAAGTATGTTATTTTACCCGTAGAATAATATTTTTTATGATGAGGTAATTTCAAAATGAACGGAGGGCGGACTTTCCAGTCCGCCAATTGAACTTAAATTTCGCGGGTAGGAAAACCCGCGCTCCTTAAAAAACTCACATTTTGAAATTATCCCATGATGATATAATAAAGGGGATCTAAAGAAAGGTATATATGAAAAAGCAGTTCATTGCATTGTCAGTGTGCTTCCTTGTATCAGCAGCAGTTCCCTTTTCCAGCAAGGCAGAAAACGAGATCCAGAAACTGATCAATGATGCTATTGCCAAAAAAGAGAAGACAATAACTCTGCCTCCAGGAAAGATCAGGATCAATCCGGAAAAACCGGACAGCGACTACCATCTATATGTGGAAAAGTGCAGCGATCTGAAAATACAGGGCGACAATACTGTGCTTGTTTTTACGAACCCGATGGCTGGAGGCATAAGGTTCGAGGATTGCAGGCAAGTGACGCTTACAGGTGTCACTCTTGACTGGGATCCCATACCCTACGCACAGGGCAGAATAACCTCAATAAATACTGAAGGTCCATGGCTCGAGATAAAACCCGACAAGGGATATCTGGATGATCCAGCAATGTTCAAAAAAGAAGGCGGGGCGATGATCTATGACGGTAAAACACGTCTGCTCAAACGCGGAGTATGGGATATTTTCGGATCATCTTTGTCGCGCAGTGGTGACGGCCTTCTCAGAATTACTTGCGGAAGCAGCAAATTCCTTGCTGAAAGCGGAGCCGAAGAAGGGGATTTGCTGGTACTGAGGGGGACATCGGGGAAAATGGGAATCAGGCTGATCGACTGCGCGGACATGACAATATCAAAGGTGACAATCTTGTCTGCTCCGGGGATGGGACTGCAGGAGGTTGAAGGGGATGGGAACAACAAATATCAGGAATTCATTGTGACAAAAGGACCTGCTCCCGAAGGCGGAGCGGAACGGCTTGTCAGCACTTCAGCCGACGCCTTGCACAGTTCAGGGGTCAGGCATGGTCCTCTCGTTGAAAACTGCACCTTCGAATACCAGGGAGACGATGGTCTGGCGATACATGGGGCATACATGCTTGCAGCTGGCTCATCGGATTCCGATAAGATCCTTTTCACCTCGAAGCATACGATGCCATATCGCGCCGGCGACCGCATCAGGATATATGATGCAATTGATTTCCACCTTAAGGCGGAACTGAAAATGCGGGCCTTCTCGCAATCCAGCATGCCGAAAGATGCTGATCCCGTCGAAAAATTATGGAAGAAATATAAAATAAGCGATCCGCGGAAAGCCAGATATTATGAAGTGACGTTTGATTCTCCTGTCAAGATCGAGTTCGGGGATTTGATGATCTCTCCCGACTGGATCGGAAGCGGGTTCACTGTCCGGAAGAACGTATTCCGCCATAATCGCGCACAGGGGATGAGGATCAAGTCAACCGACGGCATCATTGAGGACAATCTTTTCGAGGGATCTTCGGCATGCGGAATTGCACTCGGGCCTGAGCTTGACTACTGGCTTGAAGGGGATTTTGCAGGCAATATCACGATAAGGAACAATACAATCCGCGACGTAGGGACCGGAGCAAGGACAATTAAGCATGACAAGGCAATACTGGTCGGAGCAATCTCGGTTTACTCCCAAGTGCCTGAAAAGGTCCTGTCTTCTTTCAAAGGAAACCGCGATCTCCTGATCGAGGGGAACCGCATCGACAACTGCGGCGGAATAGGGATGCTGCTTACTTGTGTAAAGGATTCTGTAGTGAAGAACAATACCATTGGCAATACGAGGATAATGAAGATCCTTGAAGGTGGAAAGGTCTTCGGGATCGATCCGGACGCATCTATATATGTCGACGAGGCCGAGAACATCAAGTTTGAAGGCAACAAGTTCTCCGGAAAGGGCATTGTGTCCGGTGGGAAGGTCAAGAATATAGACATGTTGCCATGAATGAATAAATTCATTACATAAGTATTTGATCGGCAAGCCGTATTAACAATTTCAGGCTGCAGGTTCGCCTGTTATTGTTTTTCTTCCCTTCGTTAATCAGCTAAAATGCCCTTCTAAAAACAATCCGAGTATTTGACTAAAAAGATTTCCACTACTACTCATATACCTGGAATATTTTAATTTGAACTACTAATAATGGAGAGGTACCTGATGAACATAATCTACATCCACACTCATGATACAGGACGCTTCATAAGACCATATGGTCATGATGTTCCGACTCCGAACCTCATGGAGTTCGCAGGGAACGGGGTGCTTTTCAGGCAGGCTTTCAATGCCGGGCCCACATGTTCGCCCAGCCGGGCCGGACTCCTTACTGGAATGTCGGCTCACTCATCAGGGATGATCGGTCTTGCCCACAGGGGTTTCTCACTCAATGATCATTCAAGGCATCTTGCTTCGTTCCTCAGTAAAAACGGATATGAGACCGTGCTCTGCGGGGTCCAGCACGAGGCGCATGGAGAAAACTGCAAACTCCTTGGATATGAAAAAATCATCATATCCGAGAAGAACCTTGATGATATTCCGGACAGTGGTAGGCGGCTCATGAAACGCGATGAGGTCAATGCAGATGAAACTGCAAGGTTCATCAGAGGAAGAAAGGACAGAAGACCGCTTTTCCTGTCATACGGGATGATCTCCACCCACAGACCTTATCCTGAGATACCCGACTCAGAAATCAATCCCGACAACGTGGCTGTTCCTCCGTGCATTTTCGACAATTCGGAGAACAGGATGGACATGGCGAGTTTCATGACCATGGCCAAGACGGTTGACAACTGTTTCGCAAAGGTCATGTCCGCGATACGCGCAGCCGGGCTCGAGGATGATTCACTGATAATCTTCACCACCGACCATGGCATCGCTTTCCCGCACATGAAGTGCAATTTATACGATACCGGCATCGGAGTCGCCCTGTTGATGAAGTTTCCCGGAGGAAAATTTTCAGGAAAGACGGTCGATGCGCTTGTGTCGCAGACGGACATCTTCCCGACGATCTGCGATCTTGCCGGTATTCAGAAGCCGTCATGGCTTGAGGGGAAATCATTCCTGCCTGTCCTCAACGGGGAGAAGGAAAAGGTGCGAAACGAGATATTCTCAGAGGTGACTTATCACGCCGCATACGAACCGATGCGCTGTATCCGCACCGAACGATATAAGCTCATAAGACATTATGATTCCGAATTCCAGCAGGTCGTCCTTCCCAACATAGACAATGGCCTGGCGAAGAAATTTCTCATGAGGAACGGGCTCAAAGGAAGGAAGAAACAGATGGTTCAGCTTTTCGACCTCTATTTCGATCCCGCAGAAAGGGAAAATCTGGCTGAACGTCCAGAATATGCAGAACTCATGAAGGATCTTTCGGCAAGGCTGGAAAAATGGATGAAGGATACTGATGACCCTCTCCTGAAAGGCTATGTTCCAAAACCGCAAGGAGCGATAGCGAATATCAAATACGGCTATGAGCCTGGAGACAAGGAATACGAGTAAAAAGGTATTAAGATATGAAAATGCTTACGAGGAAATTCGGACGTGAGGACTGGGATGTATCCGTGATCGGACTCGGTACATGGAACCTTGGTGGTCAATGGGGAGCGATCTCGGATTCCGAGGCTTTGAAAGTGATCGATACTGCGATAGAAAACGGGATTAACCTAATCGATACTGCAGACGCCTATGGGGAACCACCGGGAAGATCGGAAGCTCTCATCGGCAGGGCCCTTGCAGGCAGACGCGACAAAGTCTTCCTTGTTTCCAAGGCCGGCAACTGGGGGAAACGTTTCGGACACGAGGTTAAAGTTACGCATCCTATGCACATCCAGATGTTCTGCGATGCAAGCCTCTATCGTATGAAGACGGATGTTATCGACGTCTACCTGTGCCATCTTGCTTCTCTTGCAGATCCGGATATGTGGCTGGAAGGATTCCGGAAACTTAAGGAGCAGGGGAAGATCAGGTCGTTCGGCATATCCTCCGATTCTATTGAAACAGTGAAAGCCTTCGCCAAAACTGGAGAGTGCAGCGCTGTGGAGCTTGAGTACAGCCTGGTGAACCGGAAAGCAGAGAAGGAACTGCTGCCGTTCTGTCTGGAAAACAGGATTGCCGTCATTGTCAGGGGACCTCTTGCGATGGGAGTCTGCGCCGGGAAATACACTACTGAGACGAAGTTCAGTGATTCAGTCCGCAGTCGTTTCAATGAAGGAAAGGATCGCGAACAGTTCCTCAGGAATGTCGGGATGATTGATAAGCTGAAGTTCCTGGAGAACAGCTCACGACCGATGGCGCGCGCGGCATTGCAGTTTGTGCTTGCGCATCCTGCAGTGACATCCATCATCCCTGGAGCGAAATCGCCAGGGCAGGTAATAGAAAATGCTAGGGCCGGCAGTGATCCTCAGCTCAATTCAGAAGAGCTTGCAAAAATCCGTAAGATAACCGGATGAAGATTACCTCAGCACGAGATCCACATAGAGCGTTGCGCTCCAGCCATAGTCGAATATGACCTGGTGATAGGGACTTTCCCCTGGAGCATTCTTTCCCTTGCGCAGGAGTTCCGGAGGATCAACCTGCTTCCTGTCGTCGTAGAATTCAAAGAATGTGCCATGCTTCATATATTGCTTTTCAAGCTCACACAGGGTCTCTTTCTTCAGTTTCCTTGCTTCGGCCATGAATCCGTATCTTTCCAGTCCCCGGATGATCAACCAGTTGGTGGCGATCCATGTCGGACCACGCCACATATCTTTGGAATAATGTTCCTGGTTGCATCTTGCGATGCTGGGGACACGGAAAGGAGTTCCGAATGTCTTGGGGTTGTTGAGATGTTCCACAAGTTTTTCAGCCTGTTTTTTAGATGGGGCTCCGCAGATGAGAGGGAGGAATCCTGAGACTGCATATATCTCGGAAAGATTCTTCTCCTTCAGATTGAAGTCGAAGTAGAATCCTTTCTTTTCAGACCAGAGGCGCTCGTTGATCAGTCCACAGATCTTCCTGTGTAGCTTTTTCCAATACTCGATGTCCCTGTGATGACCGCTGATCTTTGCGAATTCAGCCATTATCTCGCATTCGAGGGCGAGGTATGAGTTGAAGTCCGTAGCGTCAAGTTTCTGTGCGCAGTCGAAACGGGATGAGTTGTCGAGTCCGCTTTCCCCACATCTGCAGTTCACACTTCCCTCGATGAACCATTCGCAGAGTCCGGCGCCGTCGGAATCGCGGTTCGCCAGATCCCATTCGATGTATTTCTTCAGTTTCGGATAGAGCTTCCTGATAGTTTTTTTCTCGGATGATTTCTCGTCCAGAAGTCTTAATCCAATGGCGATGATCGGAGGCTGAGTGACCTCTGAGGACGAGGAGGGCTTCATCATGTGCGAGATCATTCCGTCCTTTTTCTGCGTATCGAAAAGTGCGAGTATCGCATCACGGGCAAGATCCATGTCGAGATGACGCAGGCCGATGGCGTGGTAGACGCTGTCCCAGAGCCACATCTGCCGGTGCGGCCAGCGGTCGGGTGTCGTCCAGTAATGCCTGATCCTGCCTTCAGGGCTGTAGACCTGGGTCTTCATCTGGGAAAAGGCCTTGAAGAGCGTCTTGCGCGTCCTGGGAGTGACCTTTTTCGGGATCTTTATTCCGGCCAGCCATTTTGAACGAGAAGCCACGACAGAATCAATATCTTTATTTATCAGCGAAGGCTTGAAGAACTTCTTCGAACCAATTAGCGTCTTGTCGCTCTCGCTGATGCTGACAGTATTCTGGTCATTATGCTCAACGATGCAATTCCCCTGTATCAGCAAATGATAGGCATCAATATAAGCACCTTTTATTTTTCCACCGTTTAGGATGAAGAAATCCCCAGCGAGAAGGATTCCGGAAGGTTTTCCACCAAAATTGATCTTTCCAGTGCCCGGCAGCTTGATGTCCATTCCGTAGGAACCTCGTGAAGTCCGCAGGACGAGTCCATTCTCAAAGTCAGTTTTTCCGTCAATACCTGAAAAAGCGAGGAGTTGTCCCTCTCCCCATACATCCAAAACACCACTTAATTTCATAATTCCTTTGATATGTTTATTAAATTCTTTGCTTAACACTTAAAACTTTGGTGGCTGTCCACTGACGACCGAAGACCGGCGACTGACGACTATTTCACCGCCTTCATCACCACGTCGAAGCAGAGGAGACCGCCGCATATATATGCCGGTGCGCTGAAAAGAACTGACACCGCCTTGGCGATGTCGGCATCATCGTCGCTGATCTCCGGAAGCTTTACCCCCATCTCATCGAACTTGCCCCAGACCGTGAGGTAGAATTCTATTGCAAGAACGCCTGCAAACAAGGGTACATGTATCAATCCTACTGCAGGTGTGATCTTCGGATTCCAGTAGGCGGTCATCAGGAAGGCGATGTAGATACCGCTGAAGAAATCATACATGATTATCCACAGCTTGCTCCGGACATAGAGCAGATAGCCAAGGTTCGATACCACGAAAAGCAGGTATACTGTCACATAAATTTTCACCCATAAGGGCATGAACATGTTGTGCCTGCGTCCTTTTAATGTATTTTAGGCGGAATAATAATTAAATAGAATATATAAGAGTTCGAATCTAATTCAAAGATAAATTTTCCATGAGCGGAACGATGGGAAAATTTAAGGTGAACGGAATAGTCCTGGCTGCAGGAATAGGGGTGCGGCTGAGGCCCGTCACGGATTTCATCCCGAAGCCCCTGCTTCCTGTCGACGGCAGACCACTCCTTGAGTCCATAATCATGAAGATGAAGTCCGCCGGCGTTGCGAAACTCGCAATAAACACCCACCATCTGGCGGAAAGGATCGAGAACTTCATCGGAAATTCACAGTACTCCGGTTACGCCGCCTTATATCATGAAAAGGAAATCCTCGGTACCGGAGGTCCTCTCGTGAATGCCAGGGAGCTCCTGTCGGAGGGAGACTG
>Ga0302238_1002753_pt1 | contig 11948 bp, 12 predicted proteins | sample AAG_UR_Asn_MG_FD_193527 | JGI IMG/M metagenome (GOLD analysis project Ga0302238, IMG submission 193527) | Enriched activated sludge microbial communities from anaerobic digester in WTTP, New Holstein, Wisconsin, United States - AAG_UR_Asn | ecosystem: Engineered > Bioreactor > Anaerobic >...
ACAATCCTGCCGTACAACGGAATCTCCTCCCCTTTTTTACCTCGCGCCGAGCCATCTTCCTGCTCGTAGCCCGGTAGCGGTTTGAGGGTTGCCAGACTGATATGGCCGGGATACCCTTTGCCGTCCCAGCGCTCATGGTGGTTCAGCGCCACAGTGGCGGCAGCCTCGTCCAGTTCCGAGTACAGGTCGGGGAAAAGTCGGGCACCGTAAACTGTATGCAGCTTCATGGTGTCGTATTCCTCAGGCGTAAAGCGTCCCGGTTTTTTGAGGATGCTGTCCGAGATGGCCACCTTGCCCACATCATGCAGCATGGCTGCCATCCGCAGGATGTCGCGATTACGATCCACCTCAAGCTGCTCAAGCCCTTTCCTGGCTGCCCAGGCCTCATACAATACCACCGAATAGGCTGCCACCCGGTTAACGTGGGGGCCGGTCTCCTTGGGGTCGCGCAGCTCCGCCATCCGGTTCATTCGCAGGATGATCTCGCGGGTCATCTTGGCCCGCTCTATGGCATTGGCCGCGGTGACGGCAAAGTAACTGATTCCGTTCTCATCGAAGTTGTCAAAGGTACTCACCTTGCCGTCGGTATCCTTGGCGTTGATCAGCTGCAGTACGCCGACCGTCTCGCCGCGCATGCTGGTAAGCGGCAGTACCAGCTGTGAAACCGTGCGGTAGCCGGAGGCATCGTCGTAGAGCCGGTTGAAGGAGTAGGGCAGCTTGGGGTCAAGCTGGTAGACGTCGGGAATGTTGAGTTGCTGGCCGGTAGTGGCGACATAGCCGGCAATGGAACTGTTGTCTACCTTGATGACGATGTTTGAGTAGACGGACCTCTGGTACGGAGCCAGTTGGGCATTGACGGTGTCGTTCTGCAGGTAGCGCGCGGACAGCACATTGCCATCCTTAATGTAGATGGTGCCGGCATCGCAGTCAGTGAAACGGCGGGCTTCGGACAGGATCTTTTCCAACAGAAAATCAATATCCTTGATTTGGGAGATGTCCAGGCCGAAGTTGAGCAGTTGCTGTAATGTGCTGTTATCATTCTTCATACGCCACCTCCCGCAGTGCTTGCGCCAGCTGTTATTGTAACCGAAGCACACGGATTGACAAGTGGCAAGATGGGGACAATTTTTGATTGCCGCACGGCTCAGGATGCACTACCATAGGGCACTTTTTCTGGAGGTCCTTCGCATATGTCCCGCCTGCTTGTGCACATCCTGCTTGCGCTTGCGCTGTTTGCCGCTCTTCCTGCATCCGCCGACCAACGTAACGACCCCCGTGAACAGGCCCTTTCAGACACCCTCGATCTCTGGCGCGAGGGTCGATTTGCCCAGCTCTACGATACCCTTTCCCATCGCAGCATGACCCGTGAACGTTTCGTTGCCCTGATGCAGGACAGCCAGCAGAAACCGGCCTGCTGTCACCAGAAGCTGAACCATTTCAGAGTCATTATTGAAAAGAAAACCACTGCCAAGGTCTATGCCAGGATCGGTATGGAAGGCGGCCCCGGCAGCGATGCCAGCCAGAGCAGGGAGTTTACGCTCGACCATGAGGAAGGACAGTGGAAGATGCGGCTGGCCGACCTCAAGGTGCTGGCCGGTGTAAGCAAAAAGAAGAAAAAATAGCAACAACAAGGAGCAGCAGGATATGTCAGATCATGCAGCAGCACTGCAGGTTACCCCGTTACACGCCCGACACCAGGCCTTGGGAGCCCTGATGGCCCCCTTTGGCGGCTGGGATATGCCGATCCAGTATGAAGGGATCATTGCCGAACACCGCTGGTGCCGTGAACAGGCCGCCCTGTTCGATATCTGCCATATGGGTGAATTCCTTTATAAAGGCGATATCGTGGCCGGCGGGCTGGAGGATCTGTTCACCTTTTCCGTGACCGCCATCCCGGTCGGCCGCTCCAAGTACGGTTTTCTCCTGAATGAACAGGGCGGGATCATCGACGACCTGATCGTGTTCCGGTTGGCCGAGGACGAGGCCATGATCGTGGTCAATGCCGCCACTGCTCCCAATGATTTTGCCGTCATGCAATCGCGTTTGACCGGCGGCAGCTTTACCGACATCTCCGCTACCACGGCCAAGCTGGACCTGCAGGGGCCCACGTCCCGCGAGGTGCTGGTGGAGCTACTGGGCGGCTGGGTAGCCGAGATCCCCTACTTCCGTTTTGTACAGCAGGGTGTGCTGGGCAGCCCGGCCATTGTCAGCCGTACCGGCTATACCGGCGAGCTGGGCTATGAGCTGTTCCTGCCGGTTGAAAAGGTTGGTGAACTCTGGGACCGGCTGCTGGCCGATGAACGGGTCAAGCCGGCCGGGCTGGGGGCCCGTGATGTGCTGCGGCTGGAGGTGGGGTACTCCCTCTACGGCAGTGACATCGACGAGCAGACCAGCCCGCTTGAGGCGGATCTGGCTGCCTTTGTCAAGTTGGACAAGGCCTTTGTCGGCAAGCAGGCCCTGCTGGCGCAACAGGGGCAGCCGTTGTCACGCAGCAAGGTTGCCTTCAAGGTCAGCTCACGGCGTACGCCGCGCCATGGCTTCGGCATCTTTGACGGTGAGCGCAAGATCGGCGAGGTCACCAGCGGTGTCTTTTCCCCCATGCTGGGCTGCGGGATCGGGATCGGCTTTGTTGAGCCGGGCTATACTGCCCTGGGCACCAGGCTGACCATTGCCCAGGACCGTACCAGCATGGAGGCAGCGGTCTGCAGTCTGCCGTTCTATCAGCAGGGTTCCCTGCGCGACTGACACGTACGCAGTAATAAGGAAAAGGGGAAAATCATGAAACAGCTGTTCTTGATGCTGGTGCTGGGTGCCCTGCTGCTGCCTGCCGAGCTGCGCGCTGCGGAGGGTATGCGGGAAGGGTTGTGGGAGATCACCTCGTTGAGCGAGATGTCCGGGATGCCGATGAAGATACCGGCCACTACCATTCGGCATTGCTACAGCAAAGAGGATGTCAAGGATCAGAAAAAGGTGATTGCCCGTGAAAAGAACTGCACCCTGACCGACTACAAGGTCACGGGTAACAAGGTGGTCTGGGCTATGAAGTGTACCGGCCAGAACGCTGGCAGCTTCAAGGGGGAAACCACCTTTGGGCCTGACGTCTACAGCTCGATCATGAAGATGAAGTCCAAGGGGTATGACATGACCATGCGGGTCAAGGCCAAGCGGATCGGGGCCTGCCCCTGAAGCAATAGCATGGTGTGTAACGACAGAAAACAACATGGAGGGATAGTACAATGGCTGAGATGTATTTTACGAAGGAACATGAGTGGGTCAAGGTGGAGGGCGCAACGGCGCTGGTCGGCATCAGCGAGCATGCCGCCCACGAACTTGGTGACGTGACCTTTGTGGAACTGCCCGCCGTGGGCAAACAGGTCAAGCAGTTCGAGGTGTTGGCCGCCATCGAATCGGTCAAGGCCGCCAGCGACATCTATGCGCCGCTTTCCGGCACCGTCACCAAGGTCAACAGCGAGCTGGACGATGCCCCGGAAAAGGTCAACGAGTCGGCTGAAGAGGCGGCCTGGATGGTTGAACTGCAGCTTGCCGACGCAGCTGAGTTGTCCCAATTAATGACCAAGCCCCAGTACGACGAGTACCTGAAGAGCCTGTAGGAGATACCAGACCATGCAAACCAGTCATTACTGCCCGCACACCCCGGCGGAGATCCGGGAGATGCTGGCTGCCATCGGGGTGCAGAGCGTTGAAGAGCTGTTTGCCCCGATCCCGGCCGAGCTGCGTTGCAGCACCTTCAACCTGCCCGCCGGGATGTCGGAGTTCGAGACCTATGCCAAGCTGCAGCAGTTGGCGGGTGACAACTGCCAGAACCTGTCGCTGTTCATCGGCGGCGGTTTCTATGACCACCTTATTCCGGCCGCCATCGACCATCTGGCCGGACGGGCCGAGTTCTACACCGCCTACACCCCCTATCAGCCGGAATGCTCCCAAGGAACCCTGCAGGCCCTGTTCGAGTACCAGACCGCCATCTGCCGTCTGACCGGGCTGGATGTCAGCAACGCCTCGCTGTATGACGGCGCCACCGCCCTGGCCGAGGCCGCCCTGATGGCGATGCGGGCCACCAACCGTAACAAGGTGCTGGTGGACGGTTGCGTCTCGCCGATTGCCCGTCAGGTGCTGGCCACCTACCTTTCGCACCATGATGCGGAGCTGGTGGAGCTTGCGCCGCTGGATGGCCTGCTGAACCGGGCCGAGCTGGCTGCCCAGTTGGATGACCGGACTGCGGCCCTGCTGGTGCAGTACCCCAACGTCTTCGGCTGTGTGGAAGACTTCTCCGGCCTGGCCGGTCAGGTACACGCCCAGGGGGCCCTGCTGGTGACGGCGGTCTATCCGATCGCCCTGGGGATGCTCAAGTCACCGGGTGAACTGGGGGCCGATATTGCCGTGGGCGATGGCCAGTCACTGGGCAACCCGCTCTCCTTCGGCGGTCCCTCCTTTGGCTTCATTGCCGCCCAAAAGGCCCACATCCGCAACATGCCGGGCCGGATCGTCGGTGAGACGGTTGATAAAAACGGCAAGCGCGGCTTTGTGCTGACCCTGCAGGCCCGCGAACAGCACATCAAGCGTCACAAGGCCACCTCCAACATCTGCAGCAACCAGTCGCTCTGTGCCCTGCGGGGCCTGATCTTCCTGGCTGCCATCGGTCGTCAGGGGCTGGCCGATCTGGCGCGCCTGAATTACGACAAGGCCGAGTATGCCAAATCCTGCCTGGCCACGCTACCCGGCGTGACCGTGCTGCAGACCGCGCCGACCTTTAACGAATTCACCATCTCGCTGCCAAAACCGGCGGAAGCTGTGGTGGCGAGCCTGCTGACTCAGGGGATAGCCGCCGGCATGCCGCTGGGACCGCTGTACGAAGGTTCGGAAAACCTGCTGGTGGTGACCGTGACCGAGAAGCGCAGCAAGAAAGAGATTGACCTGCTGGTGAAGGAGCTGGAGGTGGCGCTATGCAACTGATCTATGAAAAATCCGTGGCTGGCCGCCGTGGCGTGATGCTGCCCAAATCCGATGTGCCGTCAGCGGCAGACCTGCCGCAGGCGCTGTTGCGCTCGGAGTCCGCGGCCCTGCCGGAACTGTCCGAGCTGGACCTGGTGCGGCACTTCACCAACCTGTCCCGCCGCAACTACTCGGTGGATACCAACTTCTATCCACTGGGTTCCTGCACCATGAAGTACAATGCCAAGGTGCTTGAGAACGCCGCCAACCTGTTTGCGCCGCTGCATCCGCTGACCGCCCTGCTGCCGGGGGGGGAAGAGCTCTGCCAGGGGGCCCTGGGGCTTCTGTATGATCTGGGCCAACTGCTGGCCGATATCACCGGCATGGATGAGGTCACCACCCAGCCGCTGGCCGGCGCCCATGGCGAGATGACCGGCATGCTGCTGATTGCGGCCTATCACAAGGCCAAGGGCAACCGGAAGAAATACGTGGTGGTGCCGGATTCCTCCCACGGCACCAACCCGGCCTCGGCCGCCATGGTGGGGTACGAGATCATCACCATCCCGACTGCTCCCTACGGCGACATGGACCTGGAGCTGTTCAGGCAGGCCATGAACAACGAGGTGGCGGCGGTGATGATGACCTGTCCCAATACCCTGGGGCTGTTCAACCCGCACATCAAGGAGATCGCCGATATTGCCCATGCCCACGACGCCCTGATGTACTATGACGGCGCCAACCTGAACGCCATCATGGGCAAGGTGCGTCCCGGCGATGTAGGCTTTGACGTGGTGCATGTCAACCTGCACAAGACCTTCGGCACCCCCCACGGCGGCGGCGGTCCCGGTTCCGGCCCGGTGGGGGTCAAGAAACAGCTGATCCCGTTCTTGCCCATGCCGCGTATCATGCATGATGAGGAGAGCGGCAAACTGCGCCTGCAGACCGGCGCTCCCGAGAGCATCGGCCGCACCGCCAACTTCTTCGGCAACTTCGGCGTAATGGTCAAGGCCTACAGCTACATGATCATGCTGGGCCGCGAAGGCCTGATCCAGGTCTCGGAGCAGGCGGTGCTGAACGCCAACTACATCAAGGAAAAGCTGAAGGCCTACTATGACCTGCCCTACGACCAGACCTGCATGCACGAGGCGGTCTTCTCGGCCTCCAAGCAGCTGGAAAACGGTGTGCATGCCATCGATATCGCCAAGTTCCTGATCGACCGGGGCTATCACCCCCCCACGGTCTACTTCCCGCTGATCGTCAAAGAGGCGATCATGATCGAGCCGACCGAGACCGAGAGCAAGCAGACCATGGATGAATTTATCGAGGTGATGATCGAGGCGGCCAAGCAGGCAGCATCAGACCCGGCCTCCTTTGCAGCCATGCCGGTCAGCATGCCGGTCACCCGGCTGGATGAGACCAAGGCGGCCCGTAGCCAGACAGTCTGCTGTATAGGCTGATTCTGTATGCATAGCGTATGGCGCCTCATCGATACCGGCCCCTGCTCCGGCAGGGAGAATATGGCCATCGATGAGGCGCTTTTCCGTTCATTTGATCCGAGCAGTTCCCAGCCGGTCCTGCGCCTGTACGGCTGGCAGCCCCCGGCGCTTTCCCTGGGGCGTTTCCAACAGGCCGGCAGTGATCTGGACCTGGCCCGCTGCGCAGCGGACAACCTGACGATTGTGCGCAGGATCACCGGTGGCGGCGCCATCTATCACGCCGATGAACTGACCTACAGTCTGGTCTGCAGTCCCTCCCAGATTCCGCCGGCTACCTCCGTGAAGGATTCCTTCCGGGTGCTGACCGCCTTTTTGCTGGCGTTCTACCGTGGCTTGGGGCTTCAGGCCGCCTATGCCGTTGACCTTGCCCCGCCGGGAACCCGCCTGGGGGCCCGTACGCCGCTCTGTTTTGCCGGTAAGGAAAGCTACGATATCCTGGTGAACGACCGTAAGATCGGGGGTAATGCCCAGCGCCGCTCCAGAGAGATTATTTTTCAACATGGCTCCATTCCACTGTACAACCGGGTGGAGCAGGGGCTGGCCTATCTTGCCGTCAAACCGGTGGGGGTGCAACAGGCCACCACCTGCCTGCTGGACGAGGGGATTGCCGCGGAGGCGGCTGTCTTGAAGCAACAGTTGGTTGCCTGCTTTGAGGCATGCCTGCAAACCGCTATGGCGCCTGATGGCCTGCGTCCGCAGGAGCTGGCCTTGGCCCGCAACCTGGTAGAACAAAAGTATACCAGCACCAGCTGGAACCTTGAGGGTGAAGAAGCATGAAGATCGAACGTAAACCGGAATGGCTGCGCAAGAAGGTGGTTGCCGGCGAACAGACCGCCATGCGGGCCCTTTTGTCCGAATTGCAACTGAATACGGTCTGCCAGCAGGCTCTGTGTCCCAATATCTCTGAATGCTTTGGTTGCGGCCAGGCAACTTTTCTGATCCTGGGCAGGGACTGCACCCGTCAGTGCAGTTTCTGTAACGTGGAAAAAGGCGTCCGGCCTCTGCCGCCTGACCCGGATGAACCACGCCGGGTGGCCGAGGCGGTGGTGCGTCTGCAACTCACTCATGTGGTCATCACCAGCCCCACCCGTGATGACCTGCCTGACGGCGGGGCTGGGCAGTTTGCCGCCACGGTGGCTGCCATCCGTGCCGCTTCCCCCACCACCAGGGTCGAACTGCTGGTACCCGACTTTGGCGGTGATCTGCAGGCGCTGCAGACGGTGCTGCAGGCAGGGCCGGATATCCTGGCCCACAACCTGGAAACGGTCCCGCGCCTCTACGAGGTCCGTAAAGGGGCCGACTATGCCCGCTCTTTAACCGTGTTGCAGACAGCAGTCAAGCTGGCGCCGGATATTCCGGTCAAGTCAGGGCTGATGCTGGGGCTGGGCGAGACGGAGCAGGAGGTTGTGGCGGTCATGCAGGATCTGCGACAGGTTGGTTGCAGTTACTTGAGCCTGGGGCAGTACCTGGCCCCCAGCCGCCGTCATCAGCCGGTGGCGGCCTTTATCCCACCGGAACGTTTTGAGGCGTTGCGTGAGCAAGCCCTGGCACTGGGGTTCAGGCATGTGGAGAGCGGGCCCTATGTCCGCAGCTCCTATCATGCGGCCAAGTACGCTTAGCAGGGCTTTGAAAAACTATTGCGGAGGCTGTCTACGGCGTTGCGCGGTGCTCGCTCCATCGCCTAACTATCTGTTATGTCTCTGTCGCTGTGCGCCGCGCGCCTGGTATCCAGCCTTCCTCATAACATTTTTCAAAGCCCTGGTAACATTCAGTGACTGGGGGGCATGCCTTCCAACCGTCATTCTGCACAGCAGGAAAGCAGGCTGATATCCCGATCAAACCCCTGCGCGCACAGTTTCAGCCCTTCGCCGATTGAGGGATACACATGCATGGTGGAGGCAAGGTCTGCCACGGTGGCGTGCATGTGCAGCGCAAGGGCTGCCTCATTGATCATGTCTGCCCCGCGCTGACAGAGCAGGTGGACACCAAGAATGCGTCCCGTGGCACTATCGGCGATCATCTTGATGACGCCACTGGTCATGCCGGTCACATGGGCCTTGGGAATGGCGCTGACCGGCATGCAATTCACAACACAGTCAAAGCCGGCAGCCCTGGCGCTTTCCTCGCTGTACCCCACCATCGCTATTTCAGGGTCGGTGAAGATGGCCATTGGCGCTGCCAGATAATCCATGGCACAGCGGCATCCCGGATTGAACATGTCATCCGCTGCAATAATCCCCTCCTTGGCGCCGACTGTGGCCAGCATCATTTTCCCCACCGCATCACCAGCAGCCCAGATGCCATGAACTGAACTGCGCATCTGCAGATCGGTGATAATGAAACCTTTTGCATCCACAGCTACCCCGGCGGTTTCCAGGCCAATATCAGCGGTTGCCGGAACAGTACCGACCGCAAGCAGCAGTTGCTCAGCGGAAAAGCTACACTGCTGCCCTTGAACCTCGGTGCAGACCACGGTCATACCGTCGCGCCGCTCCAGCGCCTTGAAGGTGACATTGGTAACCATGTTCAGGCCTTCTTGCTCAAGCACCTCTTGCAGTGATTGTGCAAGTTCCTGCTCGATGGCCGGCAACAGGCGTGGTCCGTGCACGAGCATGGTGACCTGACAGCCGAGGCGCTGATACATCTGGCCAAGCTCAACCGCAATGACCCCGCCACCGATGATGACCATGGAGGCGGGTACCGTCTTGAGCAGCAAGGCGCTCTGGCTGGTCAGGTAGGGGCAGGTGTCTATTCCCGGCAGATCCAGGATGCGCGGTTTGCCGCCGACAGCAATCAGGAAACGTTTTGCGCTGTAGCGCAGGCCATCACATTCAACCGTGTGGGAATCAACAAAACGCGCAGTTCCTTTTACCAACGTAAGGCCGGGCATGTTGTTCAACACATCAAGATACCGTTCCTGGCGTAACGTGGCTACGACCTCTTCCCTATGCTTGGATAGCCGCGTCGCATTAACTGCCTGCTCGTCTGAAGCGTTGTCCACGCCCAGTTGACTTCCCAAGAACGCTTCATGCTTGAACAGAGCGGCGTGAATCAAGGTCTTGCTGGGGATGCACCCCCAGTTAATACAGGTGCCCCCCAGCATGCTCTTTTCAAACATCAGTACCTGTGCGCCGTAGCTTGTGGCGCGTAATGCTGCTGCAAAGGCAGTTGAGCCGGAACCGAGAATGATAAGATCATGTATCGTTTTCATGGCTGATACCTGCATGCACACCTTGCAAAGGCTGCCTCATCAGCAGCCTTTCGGAACACTCAACACTCATTTTATGAATCAACCGGGTTGCCTTTTGTCTCAGTATCAAAAATGGCCATCAGGGTTTCAGCGGTATACGGACAGATCTCTGTCGTTATGCCGTTTTTGCCTTTATGAACCCATCTGACCTTGTCTCCGCCAGCATCATGCAGCAGCACAACCCGGGTGCCGCCAATACGTTTTAGTTCTTGCCACATCTCATCCATATTCAACAGCGAGATGCCGCCAATCTCTTCCGCCCCGCTGAAATTTGCCATGAAGCGATCAACAAGGTCGTAATCAAGGAAATCTTCCTCTTTTCTCCACCACTTCACAAAGCAGTCTTTTTCGTTCCGTTTGTCTTGCAGGATGGTGATAATTTCCTGTCCTCTCATAGCGCACCTCCCTACAGATGTTTTGGAGGGCTTACCGATTCCCTCTGCAAATTATTATACGCTCTTGCGGAACTAAGGGGGTATCAACTTTTGCAATGAGAGCCTACCATTACTACTGGACCGGGGAGAGCCATGGTTAGAGTCTTTAGGGAAGGCTGTGGGGAGAGCAGGGGGGTAAAAAAAGACTCCTGAAGCTGGGCTGTTTCAGGAGTCTGAAGGGTCTGTGTTTATCTGCACATGACGTACTTACGCGTAGGTGGAGAAACCGTAGTCAGGACTCTTGGCCGGCTGCGGCGCCTGCTGGGAGTTCTGCTGGACCATCTGTGCGATCTTGTTCTGCGAGTCGGCATTCATCTTGATCATGGATGCAGACAGTGTCTGCTGCGTCTGGGATGCCTGCATCAGGGTCGCTGCTCCTGCTATCGAACTGATATCCATGGCTGCACCTCCTTCCTTTTTATTATTATTTCACCAGAGTCCCTGAAATGCAAACGTTTTTTCCGACTGAAATGGTGCGTTACTTTTCATCCGGTAAAAAACTGCTATAGTGCTACCCAGCAGACGGTCATGAACGGGAGGAACCATGAGGATAGAATGGTGGCACTGGATTCTGGGCGGTTTTGTGCTGATCGGGTTGGAGTTGATCATTCCATCCTTCACCATCATCTGGTTCGGTCTGGGGGCGCTTTTGGTGGGTCTGCTCGTTGCCGTAAGCCCGGCAATGCCGGACTGGCTGCAGGTGCTGCTCTGGGCCGTGGCCTCGGTGGCCTTTACCGTGATGTGGTTCAAGTATCTGAAGCCCAAGGGGGACCGGACCCACGCCGGCCTATCAAAGGAAGGGATCGTTGGCGAGACCGGCATCATCATCAAGGGGACCAGCGACAGCTTTGCCAAAGGTGTGGTGCGGTTCCGCATCTCGATTCTGGGGGCGGATGAATGGACCTGCTTTGCGGATGAACCGCTGCCGGTGGGCAGCACGGTCCTGGTGGTGGATATTGAAGGGCAGATCCTGAAGGTACGTAAAATCTAAGGAGGGCATCATGCCGGCTTTGTTCGTCGTCGCAGTCCTGTTTGTGGTGGTTGCCGCCACCATTTTTGCCGGAGTCAAGACCGTGCCCCAGGGGCAGGAATGGGTGGTCGAGCGATTGGGCAAGTTTCACAAAACCTTGAAGCCCGGCCTCAACTTCATTGTGCCGTATATCGACAATGTCTCCTACCGGGTCTCCACCAAAGGGGATGTGCTTGCCATCGGTTCACAGGAGGTGATCACCAAGGATAACGCCGTGATCATTACCAATGCCGTGGCCTTCATCAAGGTGACCGACCCGACCCGGGCGGTCTATGAGATCCAGAACTACGAGTATGCCATCCAGAACCTGGTCATGACCTCCCTGCGGGCCATCATCGGCCAGATGGATCTGAACAGCGCCCTTTCTGAGCGGGAGCATATCAAGGCCCGCCTGCAGGACAATATCTCCAAAGAGGTGGCCACCTGGGGCATCTATGTCCAGTCGGTGGAGATCCAGGATATCAAGCCGTCCGAGTCGATGCAGCGGGCCATGGAGCAGCAGGCCAGCGCCGACCGCTTCAAGCAGGCCACCATTTTAGAGGCCGAGGGTAAGCGGGAGGCCATGATACGAGAAGCCGAGGGCAAGCTGGAGGCAGCCAAGCGCGAGGCCGAGGCGCAGGTCCGTCTGGCACAGGCCTCGGCCCGGGCTATTTCAGATATCAGTGAATCGATCAAGGAACGCGACCTGCCGGCGCTGTTTCTGCTGGGGGATCGCTATATCAACGCCATGCAGAAGATGGCCGGGTCGCAGAATGCCAAGATGGTGGTGCTCCCGGCTGACCTGCCGG
>Ga0302238_1002754_pt1 | contig 11945 bp, 8 predicted proteins | sample AAG_UR_Asn_MG_FD_193527 | JGI IMG/M metagenome (GOLD analysis project Ga0302238, IMG submission 193527) | Enriched activated sludge microbial communities from anaerobic digester in WTTP, New Holstein, Wisconsin, United States - AAG_UR_Asn | ecosystem: Engineered > Bioreactor > Anaerobic >...
CGCTCAGCAGGATTCGAACCTGCGACCTACGGATTAGAAATCCGTTGCTCTATCCAGCTGAGCTACCAGAACGCTGATTGAAATTCCCTTTCAGACAGGAAATATTCGGCGCATATAATACAGGATATAGGCGGCAAAGTAAAGAGGAAGCATGAAAAAACGCGTTTTGCATTAAGTTCAAAGAGGGATAACTTATGTACCTATGCATTTCAAGTTAAAATCCAATTCGATTCCGGAGTTCTGCCTCGTAGCACTGCTCCTTCTGACTCATTTCTTCCTCGCCTTCACAAGCTTCATACAGAAATCGCCGACATTTGACGAGACCGTGCATGAGACCGGGGGGTACTGCTTCTGGAAGCTTGACGACTATCGGATAAATCCTGAGAACGGTAATTTTCCTCAGCGCTGGGCCACGATTCCGCTGCTCTTCTCCAGGAACATCAATATGCCGGTGTTCACGAAGAATCCTATCATCGAGTCAAATGAATGGCTTACCGCCTATGACTTCCTTTTCAAGAGGGGCAACAATCCGGATAGGCTTTTCATGCTCAGCAGGACCATGATGGTACTATTGAGTATAGGTCTCGGTCTCGTGGTTTACTTCTGGTCAAAGAAGCTTTTCGGGATCGAGGGTGCAGCCTTGTCCCTGATACTTTATGTCTTCTGTCCGACGATCCTTGCGCATTCGCGGCTTGTCACATCCGACATTGCCGCTGCACTCGGTTTTATAGGTTCCGTCTGGGCGATATGGCGGATGCTCGAGAAGATCACGATCACGAGGGTACTCGTGTCATCTCTTTGGCTTTCACTCCTTTTCCTTTCAAAGATGTCTGCTTTCCTGATAATCCCGATGTATCTGATAATGATTGCCGTCAGACTGAAGTTCAGTTCCGAGTTGGAGGTTCACCTTCCCGGGCGGACACTGAAGTTTGCCAGACAGTCGGAACAGCTTGTTGCATTCCTCTGCGGAGCCTTGGTCAACGCCCTGGTGATAGTATTCTTCATATGGATGTCTTTCGGATTTAGATATTCGATGCTGAATGACGATACAGGAAAACGCGAGATTATGGAGAAGAACTGGCAGATGCTATTGAAGGGGAGCGGACTTCCAGGCAAGGTCATTGATTTTTCCAGGCAACACAAGCTTCTTCCCGAAGCTTATCTTTTCGGTTTCCAGTTCGTCCTGAGGAAGTCGGAGATACGCTATGCCTATCTGAACGGTGAACAGAACTTAACTGGCTGGTGGTATTTCTTTCCTTATGCGTGCCTTGTCAAAACTCCGCTGCCAGTACTCGGTATCTTTGCCCTGCTCCTCTTCCTAGGAGTAAGGAGGGGAAGGCAACTTGCGCACGATGAGCTGATAGCCAGGATTTATCCTCTCACGCCACTAATCGTTCTCACGACGATCTTTCTGATCTTTGCGATTGCCAGCAATATGAACATCGGCCACAGGCATGTCCTCATGCTTTATCCCATAGGGTATATTCTTGCAGGTGCTTGCTGGCGTCTCCTAAAGCATACCAGGTTCCTGCCCAAACTGCTGTTCATGCTCTGTTGCATATGGATGATCATGGAATCTTTCTGGATCTGGCCGCATTATCTGGCGTATTTCAACCAGCTGGTCGGCGGTCCGAAGAACGGATACAAGCATCTCGTGGACAGTTCTCTTGACTGGGGACAGGATCTGAAAGGGCTTGGCAAATGGCTCAGGAAAAATAAACTTCCGGGGGAAACGGAGAAAAACGTATATATATCCTATTTTGGGATTTCCAGCATCGACTATTATGCGCCGGGACTTAAGAAGCTTCCGAGCTACTACGGACAGGAGGACGATGTGCCATTTGAGCTCAAAGGTGGCATTTATTGCATAAGTGCAACAATGCTTCCATGCCTTTATCTTCCGGAACTGCAGTCTCCTGAAATGATAGATCCCACTGTCACCAGCAAGGATGAGCTTTATGCAAACCTGGAAGTGGAGATGGCCCAGCTTTTTGCTGTCGTGAACGACAAGGAAAAACTTGAGGCGTATATGAAGGAAAAGGGGGTCAGGCGTGTGATCAACCGTTATCGCCTTTATCAGCTGCTGAGGTTTGAGAAACTGGCGAATTTCCTGAAGGAGCGAAAGCCTGTTGAGGAGATAGGCTATTCGATCCTGATCTACAGGATCACCGATGAGGATGTGGAGAAGGCATTAAAGGTGAAATTTGAAGATTGAAACTTGTCCCAGCCCTCTGATAACTGCCTGAGGGACATTTACTTTTTAAACAAGCTTTTCAATCCGCTTATCTGCTCCCACTGGAGATCCTTACCTTTGCCGTGGAGCCTGGCTTCAAGAGCCCATGAGAGGGGATCCATCAGCTTTGATAGGAGCTCGAAAGGAAGTACGTTCTTGAATACTTTCGCCCTGACCTTGAAATCGCTTTCGCTTGTTGTCCAATAATATTTTCCGTTGGCAGAAAGTGCAATGGCATTTCCATCAGTCTGAATTGAGTTTGACTGGAAATGATCTTTTTCCAAGGTGAATTCGCAGTCGGCCTTGCTGATCTCGCCCCATTCGCTGCTTATCACGCTTTTACCGAGCATGTCTGTGAATCCCTTGAGCACCGGGATCACCCATATGTCGGCGTCGCGTACCGATATTTTACCTTTTCCATTCATCAGCAGTTCATCCTTGTCGGTATAGCTCAGATCGGCCTCTACCTCGCCGGACAGTGTTCCAATCTTCTTGCTGGTGTAGTCGGTATATCCCAGGTTCTTGACAAGTGGAGCGAATTCCGCATCATCGACAGACATCGCAACTTTGCCTGTATTGTTTTTGATGTCGTAGGTGTATGAGCAGGTCAGATCTCCATTGAACGCCTGTGCAGTCATATCCTTGATCGAAACGATCTGCTTTTTCATTGAGAGTTCGGTGCATATCTTGCTCAGAGGGATGCCATTCCATTCACCCACCGCATCGGTAAGGCTGCCATTGAAATAAGTGTTATCGTCATTGGTGAAATCAATCATTCCGCTGAGCTTCAGCGGGGACCTGCCTGAAATATTGAGGGATTCATGCTTCCAGTCGGGGATCATGACTTTCAATATGCTGTTGCCAGGCAAAGTACTTTCGATCTCGAAATACAACTTGTCAGTGCCTTTGACCGGTTTTGTAAACAGTTCTGATGCCGGGAAGATCTCCTCTTCTGACTGGCGGTTGTCATAAGCAAGTGATATCTGGGCACTGTCCTTCGCTTGCTGGAGGATTATCTTGGGAACGCTGGTGAGATTGTCGGAATCGGTATAATAAGTGCAGGTGCCGTAGTCGAAATGTACACCGTTGTAGAGGAAGTCACTTGCGACCACGGTTCCGGCAAGAGTAAAGAAAGGAGTTGACTTGTTGAAGAAGTTTATCCTTGCGGTCATTTCGACAAGATCGTTCTTTTCAGGCCATTTGACCTGGTCATATAAATCCTTGAGCATCTTGCGCAGATCACCGGAAACAGTCTTGTAGACAAATGCCGGATTTCCAGATGAGTGCAGGGAGACATAGACATGGTCGTCGGGCATATAATATTCAAGTTCCCCGTCTATTGAATTGCCTTCTGGCGTTGAGAATTCGATATTTGCCAGTTTGATCGACTTGCCGTTCATGGATGCGCTGGCGGTAAGTGTCTTATATGTTGAATCCTGCAGTTGGAAGGAAGGCAGGGATATGTCAAAGGTGGCGACTGTATCCTTCAGGGAGGAAGTCATCTTGTCGATGTGTCCTTTGAAGGCAAGGATGTCATCACCGAGTTTGACTCTATCTCCAAGCTCCTTTCTGATCTTTTCATCAAGGGCCCGAAGGAATCTTCTCGGGACCATGCGCCCTGAAACATCACCTGAAAGGAGCTTGGCCTTAGAATTGAAAGTTCCGCTGAAATCAAGCGATTCATCGCCGTTGAACGTGAGTTTCACCTTGTCGATATGAAGAGACTGTTTTTCAGGTTCGTCGATGGAAAGAGATGCGTTGAGCTTGAGGTCCTTGACGTCGATGTTGAATGCCGAGACTCTGGGTATGGAAAAAGACGCCCTTAGGTTTCCACTGCCGGTAAGTATGGAATATCCTCCTATCGTTATGTCGATTTCTGATATGCCGTCAGGTATAGAGATCCCTTCAAGGAGATCGCTTCCTGCAGACTTCAGGTATTTTGAAGGATCCGCCTTCCCGGTGGCAAAGCCATTGAAGACCATGGTCGTAAGATCGAGAGCACCGCCCGTCTTCAGCTGTCCGTCCTTGCCGAGACTGATGCAGATATCTGATAGGTTCAATGCCTTCTCTTTCAGAGAGAATGAACCGCTTATCTCGTCAACCATGAAGTTCTTCAGCTTGAAGGAGGGTATCTTGACCCGGCACTGCATGGAACTCGAGGCGACATCCTTCATGTTAAGATCGAAATGCAGCTGGAGCAGTGGCATGGACTTGAATCTGCTCTTGTTCAGGTCTTTCATCTCAGTGTAGAAATAGGATCTGGCGTCCAGTGGAATGACGGAGAGCACCGAAGAAGGGGTCATTCCCTTGCTGTTGATATCATCCTTGTTCTGGAAGACAAAGACGTTGTTCTCGAAAACATTCCTGATGCTGCCGGATATGCTCACCTGGAATCCGTTGAGGGAGCTAGTCGCGTATTTGACCTCCAGGTCGTCCCCCGTCCTCAATACCTCTGATTCGATGTTCTGGAAATGCAGGATGTCGCTGAGCCCTTCGGTGCCGGCCTCAGGGAAGACTGAAAGTTTTAGATTGCCACCGTGTATAGAGAATTTTTCAATTTTCAATCCATTGAGGGACAGGTGGAAACTGAGCTTTACACTTTCAGCGGTCAGGAACTCCCAGTTGCTGAGTTTTGAGTCCATGAAAGAAACCTTGTTGAGTACCATGCCCTGGAAGATGCCGATCCGGGCGTTCTTGATCTTGATGGTGATACCCTTTTCAAGGAACTTCCTTTCTATCATCCTTTCTATAGATGCGGGGAGTCCTTTGGTCTCGCAGTAGATATCGAATATCAGGAACAGGACGACAAGAGTAGCAAGAGAATAGAAGACGATCCTCTTCTTCACATGCTTCAGCTTCCGCTTCCGCTTTGGTTCAACATCTAATTTTACTTCAAGCGCCATATAAGGTCTCCAAGAAAGCTTCCACCCTTATCCTGAGCTGTTCGGTGTCTTCAAGGCTGTAGTCGGTCCTAACATCAAGCAGAGGGATATTGTTCTTCTTGAGTATCTGGTGGAGACGGTAGTTCTCAAGATCGCACAGCTGGCATAGGCGGAGCGCATGGTTGACAACCCCTCGGGAGGAGGTTTCCTTCACAAGATCCATCAGCCGGTTGAGCTTTGTCGACTGTGAGATGAAGCACGGACATATTGAGCCGAAGATATATTTCATCGCGAGCGAGCGCAGCATATATTTGACGCTGGATTCGTCTCCGGCGGAAGGATCGTTGCAGCTCTGCATTCCAGTACAGAGGGTATCGGCTACAATGACACTGTCGCTTTCCTCTATGACAGCAAGGACCTTGAAGTTGGGCCAGATGATCGGGGCACCTGTCAAGACTAGCCTAATCTTCTTCCGTTTGCCGGCAGGAGTCTGCATTTCTTTGGAATACCATTCATGGATCATCTGCATTTCGGCGTTCCATTCGTCAAGAGGGACACCCGCATAACTGGACTGTATGATGATGAAAAGATCCCTTATCGAAAGTATGTCGGGACGCTCAATCCTGAGTTTGGATATCTCGCGTATCAGAGAGCTTCTTTTGTTGGCAAGCCTCATCTCCTCCCGAAGCAATGACTTGTCCATCTTGTGCCCCAGTGTCCTGCCCAGGAAATCCGAAAGGCGTTCCAGCTCCTTTGCAGTCTGATCGAGATAGAGATATGAGTTCTGTTCTGCCGGGAGGTTCAGCATGAAGACTGGCTTGTAGTCAGACAATATCTCACCGAGTTTCTTCTTTGCGTCGCATGATGTTGGCAGCACGAAGCAGTCGCATTCCGAAGACAGGGAGCCCGGGCAAAGCATCATTCCTATGGAACCCTTCACAAGCGGGCACACGTCGCCTGTGATTATCTCCTCCCCGACCGGGACGGCTGCGGGATTCCCGCAGCCAAGTCTAATCGCCCGGGCACCGAATGCGTTTATAAGCTCATAGGGGATCATGTTACAGTATATCCCGACCTTAGGTCTGTTGCAGGATGGGTGGGATGTGAGGAGATTTTCAAAATAATGTATATTAGGAGGCCTGTTCCTGAGGTGTGAAAGCTTTTTAAGCTGGTCTTGTATGACGGCCTCGATCCGTTTGGAGGCGTTCGCATTGGTCGTCTGGCGCGGTGGAACGCCATATGGTCCGCTGAATTGTGTGCCTGTAATCTTATCCATTGAATTTGGACTCCGTTATTTTCCTGCCTGTGAACTCAAGGCTCAGACATGAATCCTGGGGGCATTTCTGTATGCATTTCAGGCATAGCAGACAACTGTATGAGCTTACATCGGTGTTCTTCATTTCCGCTCGGACTAGATCGATGTGCATCGGACAGACCTCGTTGCAGACTCCGCAATGGTTGCATTTCACCGGTTGTTTCCTAAGAACCATCATTCCTCCCCGGTTGAATATTGCGGAGATCATTCCCATCGGACAGAAGTAACACCAGAGTCTACGGCCTAATGCGAAGCTCGCAATGAAGAAGACGAGCATGATCACGACCGCTATCCTGTATGTACCCCATACCCATTCCCAGCCGGGAAGGGACGGATATTGAGAAAGTCCGGATGACATTACAGGACAGACCTGTTGTCCGGGGCAAATCTTGCAGAACGGATAGAGTGGGATCTTGCAGCCCATGAACTTCCCGCTCTCATCAACATGCGGGTAGAGCTTTGCAAGTGCAAGCCCGAATCCGGATATCCCTGCACCTGAGAATATGTATGCGAGCTTGACAGGTTCCGAAGGTTTCAGGTGCGGCATCTTCAGAAGGCGCCTGATCTTGTCGACAAGATCGCCGATGATTGAAAGGGGACAGACCCATCCGCAGAACCAGCGTGCAAAGATAAAGGAGAATATAAGGAAAAGCGTCATTGTCGCCAGTATCTTCGACATGAACTGCATCTCAGTTACATCTCCTCCTGATACTTTCAGGAAATTGAGCTGCAGGAAACGCTGCGCCATTTCCATGTTGCACCCCTGCAGATATCCGCCATCGGCGCTGAAACGGCAGGGGGCGGAAGGGAGATATGAATAATTCCTGTCCCCTTTTGCGGACATCACCGGAGAGGTCTCCGAAAGATTCAGAACACCGGAACTGTAGTTCTTCCTGCGTGAGAGCATCTCCTTGTAGTCCAGGTAATCCTGTCTCAGGGCGAATCCGCCATACATGAGCATCAGGAAGGCTGTGAGTCTTACAAGTGCCCTGAAACCACCGAGGGACAAGAGCGGTTCCATGACTATCAGGAATGAGACTGTGCCGGCAATCATCATCTCGGAAGGGATGAGGAACCAGTAGAAATTCCTTTCTCCGGAAGGGATCGCCCTGTACTGCAGATAGACGGATATTGTCGCTGCCAGGATGATCATTGCAGTGAAGATTAGAAAAAGGAGGTAATATTTGTTGCGAGGAAGGAAGAGGGCAGGGAATACCAGGAGGAATATTACAGGAACAAACGGACTTGACATCCCCTCGAGAAGATTGGCGATCTTTGGATTCATCGAAGCAATCATATACACCAGGAAATAAACTGCTGTTGCTGAAGCGATGACCAAGAATTTCCTTTTTGTGCTGGTCTTGGCGGTGGTCAGCATGGTTGTACCGATTACAAGTATCAGGAGCGGGGATGAGAGCATCGCCCAGCATAAATGAAGAAGATATGAAAGTCCGCCGGACATTATTTCTCCACCTCCGGGATTTTGCCTATTGAAAGCTTGCGGACAGTGAGGACTATGAAGATGATGGCCATCGGCAGGAGATACCATAGGAAATAATAGTCGGCGTTGCTGTCGGCTATGACCTCTATCCTTGCGAATGATGCGCTTGTGTCTTTCTTGCGCCAGGTGAAGGTCCTGTATGATTTGGCTGATGCCGGATCAAGCTTGATGTTCTTGACCTTGGTGTTGGTTGATTCAACATCCTTACCCCATTCTATGGTCAGGGAGTTGTCCTTCGAGAATTGTTCATCTGGCACGTCGAAGGAAAGCCATAACGATACAATTCCACCGAACTCCTCGACCAGGCTTGATTCCTCGATCCTGAGCGGGAGGATTTTTCCAGAGGAATCCTTCACGGTGATGTTGTTGATGGATGGAATAGAAAAGGACGGATCCGCCAGATTCCCTATGAACCTGGTCATGCCGGAAGGAACTGGGGTGTCCTGGCCGGCAAGCAGGTTGACAAGCTTATCGTTCATTTCCACTGGGACAATGGAAAGTGACTCGGCCGCATTGACGGCGCATGTGAGGATCAGCGCGGAAATGCAGGACATCAACAAGCAAACAAACCGTTTCAACATAAAATTCTCCACTGGCCCGGATATTGTAAAAAACATTGATGTAAACTATAAAAATAACTGGGAAAAGCTCTAAATTCAAACCAATTACCGAAGTTCGCGGTTAGCAGAACATGTTATGTTTTGAAAGTTTACTGAATTTGAACGTTGTTAAACTGGAACTGTTATTGGAATTGCATCTGGAAATATCAGCTATCTCAGTGTAATTTTTCCATAATGAGATCGATGTGCAACATGCTAATTGTTTCAGTGATGCTGATTGCTTCAGGATGCAGCACCATGTATGACTGGCTCAGGGCCGATCCTGCACCTGAAACTTCTTTCCTTGACGGCACCTGCAAGCAGGTCGTCCAGTCACCAGAATTTCCTTTCAGGAAGATGTGGATCGACAAGGATGCTGATCTTGCCAAATATAAGAAGGTGATGATTGTCCCGGTCAATACCAAGTTCCTGATGAGTGAGTCAGCCTGGGACAAGATGAATGCGGAGAGTGTTGCCGGTGACAAGAAAGGGGATTCAACCGAGATTGCCGACTATATGCGAAGATCCTTTGCTAATGCGGTTGTCTACGACAAAAGACACAGGCTTGCCTTGGTTGATGCGCCTGGTCCTGGCACCTTGAAGCTTGAGCTTGCTCTTGTACAGCTAGTTCCATCCAAAGCTGAACTGAACTATGTCGAGAACATTGTCGGGATAGTGATATGGCCTGTGGCTTTCCTCACTGTCTTCAATTCAGGTTCGACCGCTTTCGAAGGAATCCTCAGGGATTCACAGACTGGGAAGATCATCTGTACGATTGCCGACCGCGAGATGGATGAAGCAGCGATCTTCAACATACCCGGATTCACTTATTACGGCAACGCAAGATATTTTATCGACAGGTGGAGCTCTCAGTTCGTGGATTTCATGAACGCGAAGGACTATAACAAGCTCAAGACCGATTTTCCAGCCAAGCTGATTGTCTGGTGATGGAGACAGCTATTGGAATTATTCTGAAGGCTTTCGAGGTTTAAAATGAGGGATGGGAATCTACTTCGAATACTCCTGCTTTCACTCTTGCTGCTCTGTTCCGGATGCTCCACGATGTATGACTGGCTACGGGCAAATCCTGCACCGAGCACTACGTTCCTCGAAGGCACTCCAAAGCAGGAGATGCAGACGCCAGACTTCCCTTTTCGGATGATGTGGATCGATAAATCTGTCGACCTCTCAAAATATAGGAAGATCATCATCCCGCCTGTCACAACTAAATTTCTCATGGACTACAACATGTGGGAGAAGATGAATGTCGAAAGCGTTGCAGGTGACACCAACAAGGCGGCCCTTGAGATTTCAGGTTACATGAGGTTCTGTTTCGAGAATGCAGTGATATATGATCAGACAAGGAGGTTCAAGCTTGTCGATGATCCCGGACCGGACACGCTGAAGCTGGAACTTGCGCTTGTGCAGCTCATTCCCTCCAAGGCTGAACTGAACATAGCTGAGACCGTTGTTGGAATATTCATCTGGCCGGTTGCTCTGCTCACTGCCTTTAACTCGGGCTTTACTGCATTCGAAGGGATACTCAGGGATTCGCAGACCGGCAAGGTGATCTGTACCATTGCCGATCGTGAAATGGATGAGATGGCAATCTTGAACAGGCCAGGATTCCAATATTACGGGAATGCAAGATATTTCATTGAAAGATGGAGCCAGCAGTTCATTGACCTGATGAACTCTAAGGACTTTACAAAGCTAAAGACCGATTTTCCGGCCAAACTGATCGTCTGGTGAATCTTACTGGACCGCCATCTCGGCGTAGACGACCGGATTCTCAACTGAAATTGAATTCCCCCTCCAGTATGCAACGGTGTTTCCACTGTTCACCGAGAGATTGGCAAGGAAACGCTTCGCATTCTTGATGCCGGCTTCCGAGAACGGGATCTTCACTTCAATGTTCTTGTCGCCTTTTTTGACCACGATGTCCTTTGCATCTCCCTTGGAGGATGTTACTTTGCCAGTTGCATCGATAGTGATCTTAACAGGAGAGGAATCATTGTCGGAAGCAAGATATATCGTCGAGTCTCCGGATGATTCTGCAAGCATGCAGTAGAGGTTTTGGGCATCGGCCATGAAACGGAACCTCGGTTGTACCTTCGCCGGAGAGGTTCCCATATACTTGTTTTCCTTCTGGTAAGTGTAGAATGATGTGCAGAGCAGGGAGTTCTTCCATTCGGTGTCAGGGCAGTTGCCGTCAACAGTGACCGATTTTGCAACTGGTATGGCCTGGATGTCGGCGGCCTTTTCAAGCTCGAGTGTCTTGAACTGGCGTTTGTCGCCGGGGTTGAAGAGGACGAGGTCTATCTGATATTTTCCGTCTGGCTTGCCGGCCTTGCGCTTGAGACTTACCTCGAAATATTCCTTCTTGCCGCCCTTCTTGGCTGTCTTGAGGGCGGGAAAGCTCTTCCAATCAGGAGATTTCTTCACTTCAGCGTCGAATGCGTCGGATTCAACCTTGAGATTGATGTTGGCGATGTCGCGGTCCATTGTATTCAGGAGATAGACCCTGAAGGAGGCTTCCTTCGCGATCCTGAGCTGTCCATCGCGGATGTCGACTTTCACGGCGAGATCGTCCTTGGCCTGGTCGAAGACGTCGTTACATAGATGTGCAGCGGCCTGGTATGCGATTGTCGCAAAGATCATGAGCATGGTGATTCGGAAACTATTTTTTATCAGAAGGCTTTTCATCTTTATCCTCCTCCTTGTTTTTTTTCAGATGATTTTGTAATAATGTAACCAGAAGCAGTATAGTGCAAGCCTGCAATAGAGAAATTATGGTAGTTCTTAAGTCCCCCCACATCAGTGGCAGGACGCTTAGCCCTATGGCGATCTCCAGGAGATGTACCATCATCACCGCCTCCTTGCGGGTCAGTCCCATGTTCAGGAACCGATGGGAGATATGATTGTTGTCACCTATGTAGATTGGCTTGCCAGCCCTGATGCGAATCACGACTACTGCGCACAGGTCGAAGAGTGGTATGGCCAGTATGAAAAGCGGTATGAGGACCGGAAGATATGTTGATGCCATCGAAGGATTATAATAGGTGGCCATGACTCCCAGTACAGCCATGTTGTATCCGAGGAAATGACTTCCAGAGTCACCCATGAATATCGTTGCCGGGGTGTGGTTGTAGAACCAGAAGCCGAATGCGGCACCTGCCGTAGCGGCGGAGAGAACAGCTATGAAATACTGGGAGCTTGAAGCTGAGACAACCGTGAAGAAGCTGAATGCTATTGCCGCAGTTCCAATAGCAAGTCCGTCCATGTTGTCGAAGAAGTTTATGGCATTCATCACAAGCACAATCCAGAAGACCGTTGCCACCCATGCAAGAATAGGCACTTGCATCAGGAAGTTGATCTTGACGCCACCCCAGGTCACGGCTATCGCAGCGATTGC
>Ga0302238_1002759_pt1 | contig 11925 bp, 6 predicted proteins | sample AAG_UR_Asn_MG_FD_193527 | JGI IMG/M metagenome (GOLD analysis project Ga0302238, IMG submission 193527) | Enriched activated sludge microbial communities from anaerobic digester in WTTP, New Holstein, Wisconsin, United States - AAG_UR_Asn | ecosystem: Engineered > Bioreactor > Anaerobic >...
GAATGGCAGGTGTGCATCAGCCGCAGACGCGGTCGCAGCAGAAACAACAACACGGCATACAGCAGGGTCTTGTCGTCATGGCTGTGGATCACCTGCACGTGGTGGGTGCGGACGATCCACAGGAGCTGTTTCAGGCAGCGCAGGTCCAGCAGACCCCGATCCACCAGGGTGGTGCATGCGACGCCCAGCTGCCGGGCCATTTCGGGGATGCTGAACTGCTGGTCGTTCGGCTGGCGCAGATAGACCACCTTGATATTCACCTTGAGCGGATCATGCTGGGCAGCGCTGTTCAGCACGGTCTTGTCCGGCCCGCCGCCTCCCTTGTAGGTGCCGCGGAAATCCAATACGCGGGTGATATGACGGATGTCGGCACGGTGTGCCGCGCCTTGGTCCTGGGCATGCCGCGCGATGCAGCGCGCCGGTGAGCCGACAACCACCGTATCGGCTGGGATGGAACGGGTCACCACCGTGTTGGCGCCGATGACGCAGTTGTCGCCCACCGTGATCTCCCCGATCAGTTTGGCGCCTGCGCCGATCAGGACATTATTGCCCACCGTGGCAGCCTTGCCGCTGCCGCCGCGGTCGCCGATGGTAACGCCGTGGTAGAGGGTGCAATTTTCCCCCAGGACTGCGCTGGGATGGAAAATGACCCCACCGAAGTGGTGAATCCTGAAGCCTTTGCCGATGCAGCAACAGGCCGGTATGGAGATGCCGGTGGTGATCTCGATGAACCGCTCGCAGACAAAACGGAGCGGCTGCCCCGACATGCGGTGACGGTGCAGCCAGTTGAACAGCCTGAAGACCAGGATTGCCTGGAATCCCTGCGAAAGCAGGCCGGTCAGCAGGTTTCGCAAGGCTGGCGGTTGTCCGTCTGTCGAGAAGCGTCCCAGATCTGCTTTGATGGTTTCAAACATGGCTACACCTGATATTCATGCTGCCAGAGCGCGAAGGAAAGCAGTGACCAGAGCAAAGTGCCGTGCTGGTGGCTTCCCTGCTGGTGTTCCTGCCAGAGCTGACGAACGCTGGCTGGAGCGAAAAACCGGCCAGACTGCGGCGAATCAAGTAGCAGCTGTTCCCCCAGGCTGCGCAACTCATGCCGGAACCAGCGGTTGAGCGGTACCGTGAAGCCGTGCTTGGGGCGCCAGCGGATGAGGGGCGGCAGCTGGTCCCTGAAGGCATGCTTCAGGATGAATTTTTTACTGCCGCCTCTGATTTTGAGGTTTGAGGGGAGGGCAGCGGCAAAGCTGACAACCCGGTGATCCAAAAGCGGTGCCCGTACCTCCAGGGCGTGGGCCATGCTCATCCGGTCCACCTTTACCAGGATGTCGCCCGGCAGGTAGGTCTTGATGTCGGTATAGAGCATCCTGGTCAAAAGGTCGGCTCCGCGGGTGCGTTCCCAACTGGCCAGCGTGGGGGTGGCCGGATCGTACCCCCTGCAGAGCTTCTGCATTTCCGGTGAGAACAGGCGGTTGAGCGTGTCTGCTGCGATACAGCTGTTGGTCTGAACATAGGCCCTGCCCTGATCGCACAGCGCCGATGCCGCCAGCGAGTGGGCCCGGCGCATGAGGCGACCGCCACTGCCCGCGGTAAGCAGGCTGACCGCCTCCAGCAGGAAGCGTGGCACACCTTGCCGTACCAGGTCCTGCTGCAGATCGGTCCGGTATTTGCTGTAGCCGCCGAAATTCTCATCGCCGCCGTCTCCGGCCAGGGCCACCGTGACCTGTTGCCGCGCAAGCCGGCAGAGGTGGTAGGTGGGCAGCGCCGAGGAATCGGCAAACGGCTCGTCAAAGTACCGGGGAAGTAACGGCACCGTTTCAGCCAGATCCGGGCCCATCCGGTATTCGGTGTGTCTGGTGGCAAAGCGTGCCGCCACGGCGCGGGCATGGGTGGATTCGTCATGTTCCCGATCCGGGAAGCCGATCGAACAGGTGATGACCGGACGCTTTGCTGCGGCAGCCATCAGGGCCACCACAGCGCTGGAGTCGATCCCCCCGCTCAAAAAAGCGCCCAGCGGAACGTCGGCCACCATCCGGCAGGCAGTGCTGTCCCGCAACAGCTCCAGCAGCTGATCGGCCGCGTCTTCAATGCCGATGGTGGCCGGATGCTCCGGCAGTGCCAGATCCCAGTATTCCGTGACTACCGGTTCGCCGCCTGCCTGCAGGGTCAGACAATGCCCCGGCTGAAGCTTGTAGATGTTCTTGAAGATGGTGCGGGGCGCCGGGATATAGAGGTAGGTCAGGAAGTCGGCCACGGCGGTCGGCTCAATGGATGGACAGCTGTCGAGCAGCGGCAAAAGCGCCTTGATCTCAGAGGCGAAGGCCAGCCGGTCGCCGCCGCCGTGATAGTAGTAGAGCGGCTTTTTGCCGATCCGGTCCCGCGCCAGAAACAGCGTCCGTTCCGCGCGGTCCCAGACCGCAAAGGCGAACATGCCGTTCAGCTGGTCCAGACAGGCCTTGCCCTGCCGCTGGTAGAGCGCCAGGAGTACCTCGGTGTCGGTATCGCTGGAGAAGCAGACCCCCTGCTGTTCCAGTGCGCTTCGGAGGGCACTGAAATTGTAAATTTCTCCGTTAAAGACGATCCAGTAACGTCCGTCTGCCGACCGCATGGGCTGGTTTCCCCGTGCGGACAGGTCGATAATGCTGAGGCGGCGGTGTCCCAGGCCGATCCAGTCATCCAGATATTCACCACTGGCATCGGGGCCGCGATGCATGATGGCTTCACCCATGCGTCGCAGCGTGGCGCGGTCGGCCGTTGGTGCGCAACTGCGCATGAAGCCGGTTATTCCGCACATGGAGTCGTACCTCTGCGCCAGGTGACCTGCTGGCCACCGCCCAATTCGCGACAGAGCCCCACCAGGGAGGCCAGTGCCAGCATGAAGAAATAGTGCAGCATGTTGACCGGGGCGATCTTGCGGAAGGTCGGCACGAGGTGGCCGCAGAGTGCCAGCAACAGGGCTGCGCCCAGGGCGTACAGTGTCAGGGAGTACAGCGGCTGGGCCAGGCGGGGGGTGGTGTGGATATGCGCCAGCAGCAGCAGCAGCGGAATGAAGAGGGCGCCACTGAACCAGCGCAGCAACTTGTGCGAGACGAAGTTGAACAGCAGCAGCGGCTGTGAGAACCCCGGCAGCATGTCGCGGCGCAACAGATATTGGAAGCCGCCGGAGATGATGCGGGCCTTGCGTCTGAACTCGTCCCGCAATTCGTGCAGGTTCAGCTCGAAGCCCCGTGCCCGCGGCTCATGCATGACGCGGTATCCCTGTCTGGCCACCGACATGGCGATTACAAAATCGTCCAGCACCGTATCGTCAGGCGGGGCCCTGAACAGCTCCCGCCGCACAGCGTACATGGCGCCATCAGCCCCCACCAGCGCGCCGAGCGCCCCCTCCTGCCGCTGGATGAAATGTTCGATCCGGTAGTACAGCCGTTCAGAGTGGCCGTAACTCAAGGTGTTGTTCAACAGTACCACCAGGCCGGAAACCGCTCCCACCCCGGGGTCGGCGAAATTGCCCAGCAACCGGCGCAGCGCCTGCGGCTCATAGCTGACATTGGCATCGGAAAAGATCACGATCTCTGTATGGATGTGCTTCATGGCCTCGTTGAGGGCCGCGATCTTTCCCCGGTTTTCGTCAAAGGCAAGCAGCTGGACCCCCTGAGGGGCGTAGGCGGCAACCAGCTCGTTGGTTCTGTCGGTTGAGCCGTCCGATGCCACGACAATCCTGAGCCGGTCGCGCGGATAGTCCAGTTGCAGTGAGTTGTCCAGTTTGTCCGCGATCACCTGCTCTTCATTGTGCGCAATGATCAGCAAGGTTGCGGCAGGGCAGCAATGCTCGTCATACCGGACAGAGACCGGCACGAGCCGGGCAAGCAGCGCCAAGAGCAGCGGATAGCCGAGGTAGATGTAGAGAATCAGTCCGATCAAGAGCAGGGCGGCCATGTGGTGCAGTGTGGCCGGCAGCGGGGGAAGCGGCAGCAGTACAAGCAGGCATACCGTTGCAAGCCCCGTAAGCAGCCAGGGCAGCAACATCATGGAATGGTCACGTGAGGGTGCCGCAGCCCGGGCGGTTTCCCAGGTGGCGATGACATCCCCCTGTAATCGCCGCAGTACGCCGATTAAGGAGGCTAGCACCATCAGCATGCCGTAATAGGGGATGGCGCAGTAAAGGGGACAAAAGCCGCCACGGCGGTCGCGATGCCAGCCTGCCAGTGCCAGTAAGGCGCCGATCCCGTACATGGCCACCAGCAGTGTGATGGATGGTGCGGGGCGGGGGGAGGAAGCGACGGCCAGGGCTGCCAGCAGGTTGATGCCGAGTATGAACGGCGAGAACCAGCGCAAGAGCTTGTGGGAGATAAGTTGCCAGGCAAACCAGCCTGTCTTGAGCGGGTTGCAGGCGGCTGGAACCCTGAGCAGACCGTTCAGGCTGCGGTTCACAATCCGCACCTTGCGGGCAAACTCACGGTTGAACCGGCCGGCTGGCCGTTCAAGACACCAGGCCTCGGGATCGAAGATACCCCGGTAACCTTGGGCGATGATCTGGAGCGGATTGACAAAGTCGTTGATGTCGTTGGCCTGTAGCGGTTCATAGAGCTCCCGCCTGATGGCGTAGATGGCGCCGTCGCCGCCCACTATCGAAGAAACGGCCGATTCCCAGCGCTTGAGCGCCACTTCAAGGTCCCAATACCCCTTTTCGCTGATGCCGGCAGCCGTGGCAGAGGCCTCGTGATAGCGAGCATGTCCCACAACATAGCCCACATGCGGATCACTGAAATGGCGCACAAGTTTCCGGAGCGCCTGCCGGTCATAGAGGGCGTTGGCATCGGAAAACACCACCAGTCCGCCCTGCACCTGTTCCATGGCCAGGTTTAATCCGGCTGTTTTGCCGCGGCGTTGACCGGTGCGGAGCAGCTTGATCCCGCGATCCGCGAATTGCCTCACCTGCTCGTCGGTGCGATCCTGGGAACAGTCCGATACCACCAGAATCGTCAGGTGCTCCTTCGGGTAGTCCAGCTCCAGGGCATTGTTCAGTTTTTCTGCAATGACCTGCTCTTCATTATAGGCAGAGATGATCAGGGTGAGCTCGGGCGTCAGCAGCTCGTCCCGCTGATGGGAACGGGGGAAGAGGTGTGCCAAAAGATACACCAGCGCCGGATAGCCAAGGGCGGTATAGACAAGCAGGCTAAGGGTACTTACGACGAGTAGGGTGGCCATGGGTGACTCCGTTCCTGTGGGGTGGTCCGGGTTGTCATTCAGGGGATGCTGCGGACGATATGGGGGCCCAGCAGGTTGGTCAACGGCAGCGGCAGCCGTTGCCAGAGCTGAACCGCCAGCCGATATTTCGGGTTTTTCGGGCTTAGGTCAGGCGGTTGCCCGCCATCCGGCAAGAGGTATTGCCAGTAGAGCGGCACCGGCATGGCTCCCCACTGCCGTTTGAAGAGAAAGGTCCCTTCGCCGGGGGTGGAGCGGCCGAAATCGAACTGTTTGGCACCACGGCTGATGGCAAAACGGATCGCCTCCCAGTACAAGAGGTTGTTGGGGCAGAGCGGTCTGGACTCACGGATCGAGGCTGCCCACGGTACCTCCAGGGTCTGGCGATGCCAGCTCAGGAAACCTGCAGCCACGGTCTGATCGCCCTGTTTGACCGTGATGATCCTGGTGCTGTCCGGAAAGGAGTCGAGCATGTTTGCAAAGAACTTCCTTGCATAGACCGGAGTACCCAGATCACGCATGTTGCGGGCAAAGACCCGGTAGAAATCATCCAGCAGTTCCGCATGTCCTGCCGTGGCTGTAAGCCCGCTCTTCCAGGCCTTGCGGATCTGGTTGCGTACCTTGGGGTCGAGCCATTGCCATTGCTGCTGCTCGGTTTCGGCCAGCTCGAGCAGCATGCTGACCTTGTGTTGCCTGGTGGCGGTGATGGCAGCGCTTCTGGTCAGATGCCGCAGCTCAGCATGGGTCAGCTGATGCTGTTCCAACAGCGTGCGACAGCTGTGCAGCAGGTGCTCCTCGCTTTCCTGTCCGTGGCAGAGCATGCCGCCGTAATTAAGGAAAGGTAGAGAGACCAGAAAGCTGCCAAACAGCCTGCTGCGCATCAAAACTGCCGGAAGAATGCCGCAGATGGCCCCTGACCGGTCCCGGGCCGCCAGGTACTGGGTCTGGTGGCCGAAGCTCCGCTCGATCACCTGACGCCAGCGGTACTGGTGATAGTTGGTGCTGTCAGGATGGGAGGCCACGAAGGCATCCCAGCTGCTGCCATCGCCAAGATAGGGACCGACCGACAGGTGCATGGTAAACCTTTCAGCTGTGTGATCGTGCAGCATGTCTGCAGGTGCTGCTGCCAGACGGTTATCATGGAACGTGCCAAAAGAGAGTGTTTGTTATTCTCGTATGTTACGGCGTAGGTGTGCTGTGCGGCATGTTAGCGTCGTACCAGCGTGAGGGGACCAAATTGACGGGAGTTGCCGATTCAACGGAGCTTGAGCAGTGTGTTAAGAAAATTCAGGCTGCTCTGTTTTGACAAGCCGGCCTGGCAGAGTCTGTGGCAGGCCGCAGACGGCAGCAGCCAGGTGGCTTGTGGCACGGGATTTAGTGATGATTCTGACTGATCGGCACTGTCGAAAGCAGGGGGGTGACTGTCGTCATCTCTGACAGTCTGGTCAACGGGGTGCTGCGTGATGCAGGTGAAATCAACAGGTTGTCGCCTGGCTCGGAATTTGCTGAAGGATCAATCATCGTCAGTTGCAGATAGCCGCCCGTCTTGCTTGAACAGTTTGCAGTTCATACTCCCGGAGGTTCCTATGGATGATCTGCGGCAATACCACAGGATTACGTGCGATGCCAAATGTATCCTGTATCATGCGCACAGCAAGTTCAGCGGTACGATTTTGAACATTTCATTGTCCGGTGTGGCGGTGAGACTCTGCGACAGCCAGACGGACCCGATGCAGGTAGGGGAAGCGTGCAGCCTGATCCTGTGTAACAATCCGGCAGTTTGCACCTACAGGTATCCGGTGCAGATTGCCCGTATCGGTTCAAACGTGATCGGGCTGCAGTTTGTTGATGCGGAGGCATGAGCACGGTGCCTGCCGCATTATTTGTGTCCTTGCTGCGTCCTGCGTATCAAACATGCCGTGCCGTCAGGCTGCCTTTGGTGGTACTTAGCTGGGGCTGCAGAAACGGCTCATTTCTGTTTTCCCTGGCAAAAACACAAACAGGAATAATTTTTTTTGTGTAAAGCTAATGATTTCAATCTATTGCGCTTTGTTGGGCTGCTGGGGGGCCTGGATGATATGGAGCAGCGTAGTTGTCGTGTAGGGAGGTGGTGCTGAGTAACAGCTTGTTTTTACAGTGATTGTCTGCAATGTTACAAATTTTGCATCGGTTAATTTTTGAGCCGATATACTGGTTGCGGTTTGCTGCAACTGTTTGAATTGGCTTGATAAAAAATGGCTGATCACTTGACAGGCAACAAAAGACCGGCATACTGGAGCACGGAAGGAGGGCAGACTATGCATTCCATAATCAATGCGCTTCCACCCATTTTGCTGGTTGATGATGATCCAGTGGTATTGGAAATCAGCGTTGCCGCCCTTGAAGCCGAGGGTATCAGGAACGTCCAGACCCTGCACGACAGCAGACTGATCCTGCCGTACCTGGAATCAAATCCGGTTTCTCTCATCATTCTTGACCTTTTGATGCCACACTTTTCCGGCATTGACCTGCTGCCCACCCTGATACGCGATTATCCCCAGATCCCCGTGATCGTGATGACCTCGTCCGAAGACATCAATACTGCGGTCTACTGTATCAAGACCGGCGCTGTTGATTACCTGACCAAGCCGCTGGAGATTGAACGGCTGCTTTCCAGCGTTCAAAAGGCGTTGTTGGTGAATGAGCTGAGCCGTGAGAACATCTCCCTGCGGGACTACCTGCTCAACGACTATCTGGCCCACCCTGAGGCATTTGAGGAGATCATAACAAACAGTAAAAAGATGCGCGCCATTTTCCAGTATGTTGAGGTGGTGTCCGGCTCTGACCAGCCGGTGCTGATTACCGGCGATACCGGCGTCGGCAAGGAACTGATTGCCCGTTCCATCGCTCGTCTGAGCGGCAGAAAAGGGGCCTTTATCACGGTCAACGCCGCCGGTCTTGACGACAATATGTTTTCAGACACCCTTTTTGGGCATAAAAAGGGCGCCTTTACCGGTGCCGACCAGAACCGCGAGGGGCTGGTTTGTGGCGCTGCCGGCGGGACGCTCTTTTTGGATGAGATCGGTGATCTGAACGAATCATCCCAGATCAAGCTGTTACGCCTGATCCAGGAGCAGGAGTTTTATCCCACCGGCTCTGACCAGCTCAAGAAGTCGGATGCGCGGATTATTGTGGCCACCAACCATGATCTGGCCCAGCTGATTCCCATGGGCAAATTCCGCAAGGACCTCTATTACCGGCTCTGCTCCCACCGCATCCATATCCCTCCCTTAAGCGAGCGGCGGGAGGATATCCCCCTTTTGCTGGAGTACTTCATTGAAAAGGCTGCCAAGGCCCTGAAAAAGCCGCAACCGGTTCCATCGCGCGAGGTCGTGGCCCTGCTGTCAACCTATTCGTTTGACGGCAACGTGCGCGAGTTGCACGCCATGGTCTACGACGCTGTAGCTCGTCACAGTGGCGGGCTGCTGACGCTTGACAGTTTTACCGGACTTGCCCGGACTGAACTTTCCCCCCCCGACCTTTCTCCCCTGCTGCCCAAAAAAGAGCTTGATGCAGCCCTTTACGCCCATTTCGGGCGTTTTCCCACCATACGTGAGGTTGAGGAGTATCTGATGACGACCGCCATGGGACTCACCAACAATAACCAGCGTTCTGCAGCCGTGCTGCTGGGAATTGCACGGCAAACCCTGAGTAAGCGCCTGAATAACGGTGCTGTTGATGACGAGCCGTCCAAAAACTAACATCCTGGAAAAAGCGAACATCGATAAAAAGCAAGTAATATTGTGTTGTTGTGTTGGTGATCGGCTCTTTTTTCAACGGAAAGAGGTGGGACGCCGTATGGTTGCCTGGCAGGCTCTTTGAAATAACTATCTGAATCAATTACCGCACTTTCGATTCAGCCCTGTTGGCATATATCGTGATACTGCGACCTCCAGACAGCTCAAGGCACGTCACTGCAGGTAACAGACACTCGTTTTGCCACGGAGGAAACGAACATGTGCGGAATCGTCGGATACATGGGCCATCAGGATGCAACTCCGATTATTATGAATGGGCTGAAGATGCTGCAGTACCGCGGTTACGATTCCGCCGGCATCTGTACGATGGATGAAGGGGCTGCCGAGATTCGACGCAGCTCCGGCAAGTTGGCCAATCTGGAAAAGTTACTGATGAGCCAGCCACTCTCCGGAACGATCGGCATTGGCCATACGCGCTGGGCCACGCACGGACGGCCGAGTGTTGCGAATGCTCATCCCCACCGGGCTGGCTCCGTGGTTGTCGTGCATAACGGTATCATTGAAAACTACCAGGAATTAAAGGAACATCTTCAGCAAAAGGGGCACAGCTTTGAAAGCGAGACCGATTCTGAAGTGATCTCCCATCTGATCGATGAGTATCTCTCTTCCGGTCTGGCCTTTGATGGTGCGGTGCGTGCCTGTCTCGCTCGGCTGGAAGGGGCCTACGCCCTGTGCGTGCTGAGCGAAAAGGACGATAAAACCATGATCGTGGCCAAGTCTGGCTCTCCGATGATTGTTGGCATAAAAGGCTCTGAATATTTCGTGGCCTCGGATATGCCGGCCATCATCTCCAACACCAACGAGATGGTGATCATGGAGGATGCCGAGATGGCGGTCATCCGGCAGGGGTCAGTTACCTTTTCAACGATCCTGGGGCAGGAACTGCTCAAACAACCGCAGCATGTCAGCTGGCTGTGCGCCAAGGCTGAGAAACTGGGGTATCCCAATTTTATGCTGAAGGAGATCCACGAACAGCCCGCCACCATCAGAAACCTGGTGAGCGCCTGTCTGAGCGAGGACCACGAAGAGGTGCAGTTTACCGGGCTGGGCCTGGATGAACAGCAGCTGTGCGCCCTGGACCGGCTCTGTCTGGTTGCATGCGGCAGCTCCCTGCATGCGGCCCTGGTTGGAAAACAGCTGATTGAGGAACATTGCCGGATTCCGGTGGATGTTGAAATCGCCTCTGAATTCAGGTACCGCAATCCGATCATCGCCGAGAGCACCTTGGTCGTGCCCATCTCCCAGTCGGGAGAAACCGCCGACACCCTGGCGGCGCTACGGGAAGCCAAGGCGCGCAAACGGCGGGTGGTGTCAATCTGCAATGTGGTTGATTCATCCATTGCGCGCGAGTCGGACGGGGTCATCTACACCCAGGCCGGTCTGGAAATCGGCGTAGCCTCCACCAAGGCATTTACCAATCAGGTGCTGGCCCTCTACCTGCTGGCAATCCGTCTGGGGAGCCTGCGGGGAGTTATCAGCTCCGCACAGAAGCAGCAGATGATCGCCGACCTGACCGCCCTGCCGGCTCTGGTTGAAAAGACCCTGGAACTTGACTTCAACACCGAGGAGATTGCCTGTGAATACCTGACTCTCTGGGACGCCATCTATCTGGGGCGGGGCCTTTGTTATCCCATCGCCCTGGAAGGGGCCCTGAAATTAAAGGAAATTTCCTATATCCATGCCGACGGCTATCCGGCTGGTGAGATGAAACATGGGCCGATCGCCCTGATCGACCGCGACATGCTGGTCTTCGTGCTGGCCCCGAACGACCGGCACCTGGCCAAAGTGCGTTCCAACATGGAAGAGGTCATAACGCGCGGTGGGAGGGTGGTGGTGCTCTGCAGCGAGGATGATCATGAAACCGGCAATAAAGCTGAATTTACCCTGGAAATACCCTGGGCAGGAGAGAGTCTGACACCACTGCTGTTCAATGTGGTGCTGCAATTGCTGGCATACAATTTTGCTATCTTAAAAGGAAAAGATGTTGATCAGCCGCGGAATCTGGCAAAGAGCGTGACGGTTGAGTGACGTCTAGCCACTACAACAGGCTTTCGGTGGTGGTGCAGGAAGGGGGACGCAGGGGGTGCTTGAACATTCAAAGATCATGATTGTGGAGGATGATCCCACAGCAGCAGAGTTCCTGGCCCGTTCTCTGGCCAGTCTCGGTTATGAAGTGGTCGCGGTGGCGCACAGTGGCCGGGAGGCCATCGCAAACGTCGTGGCTGCCCGTCCCGACCTGATCCTGATGGATATCTCCCTGCAGGGGGGGCTGGACGGGGTTGCCACTGCCGAGCAGATCAACGACTGCCTGGATCTCCCGATCATCTTTCTCACCGCGTGCAATGACAGCACTACCTTTGAGCGTGCCAAACATACCAATGCCTTTGCATATCTGTCCAAACCGGTTGACATCAACCAGTTGAGCCATTGCGTTGACTTGACGCTCCGCCAGCACGGCTATCAGCTTGAGTTGAAGCTGATGGAAAACTCGATCCGGGAGAGCGAGCAGCGGCACTGCGCCCTGCTGCAGGCGATCCCTGATTTGATCCTGCGGTATCGTTGCGATGGCACCATCATTGATGCCAACATCCCGATGAACAGCGATTTTAATTTTTTGCCCCCCACTATTATCGGGATGCAGATCCGTGAGTTGCTGCAGCTCACCCCCAATGAGGGGGATCAGTCAAAGGTGCGACAGTTGTTGCAACCGGGCGAGTTACAGCACTTTTGCGTCAAGGTCAATTCTCTTGGGCAGACACGCCACCTGGAAGTCAGATCGGTTGAAAGTGGGGCTGACGAGGTGATTGCCATGGTGCGTGACGTGACCGAACAGGTCCAGAATGAAGAGCGGATCAAACGCTCACTGCGAGAACTGGAAAAGTCCCGTGAACAGATTGTGCAACAATCTCGTGATCTGATCGTGGCC
>Ga0302238_1002760_pt1 | contig 11924 bp, 8 predicted proteins | sample AAG_UR_Asn_MG_FD_193527 | JGI IMG/M metagenome (GOLD analysis project Ga0302238, IMG submission 193527) | Enriched activated sludge microbial communities from anaerobic digester in WTTP, New Holstein, Wisconsin, United States - AAG_UR_Asn | ecosystem: Engineered > Bioreactor > Anaerobic >...
GCGGCGTGCTTCCCGGAATCGAAGATGCTGCCAGAGTGGCTTCGAGGCAGCGTGGGACTGGCGTTACAGGCGACCAAGGAGTTAGGGTGGGGTGGATTAGGCGACAGAAGCGGGTGGACAACGTATAAGGGGTGGGATGGAGAAGGTCCGGTCCATTGGGGAGTATCGTTGGAGGGGGTTGCCCTCGTGGATGTAGTCTCGTGGCTGAAGTTGTGCCCGGTAGAAGTGCCAGTCATGGTGCTCGATGAGAGTGCGCTGGCATCGGAAATTATGCTGAGCTCCCCATAATTTCCGTCGCCGAACACCTCCCTACGCTACGGCCTCTCGACATACCCGGAGAAGGGCTTGCGCAAGCGAGTCCAGACCCGGAACTGTGGCCAATAGGGTCCTGGTCAGCAGAAGCCGCCCAATCCGGGGAGGGGGCTCCTCTCCGCCGAACGAACACCGATCCGGTCTGGCCCAACCCCCTGACGTAGACTGGGTGCGCCTGCCTGGTGGCTGCTTCATGATGGGCTGTGAATTGGATCTCTTGGGTTGCGAACATGCTCCTTTTCACGAGGTCTGCGTCAGTGAATTCGATATCATGCCGACCGAGTTCACTATCAAACAAGTGGGCGTGGATACGTAGGCGGACAAACACGGCATCAAGGTCGACTGCCCCGATTGCCAGGCAAACGTAGCTTGGGATACCGCTTGGGCGCAGGGTAGACGTGTGGGAGGCCGGCTGCCGACGGAGGCGGAGTGGGAATACGCCGCCCGGGGCGGCACGACCGGACCCTTCTACTGCGGCGAAGACGTTGCGTGCTTGTATGATCACGAGCGGTTTGGTCAGGACTATTCCGAAATCCGCTGCGGCGTCGGGCCCTTCCAGGATGAAACGCCAATTGACCCGATGTCCGTTGGGACCTATACTCCGCCCAGCGTGTTGGATGCTCTTTCGCCCTGCTGTAGTGCGGGCCTGAACCGGTGTACTGCTGCGCCAATTGGCTTCAGACACCACGTCTTGTTCGGAGAAGAAATTGCGTTTTCCTGGTGGTTTGCTTCAGGCGTTGCCAACCGGGGCAGTGCCCTTTATTCTTGTGCTGCTGACGTCCTTCTCAGCCCATTCCGACCCTGCGGAGAGCCTTGGACTGGGCTTTGGCGGCCGTTCGACCGCCGGTGCCATGGCCGGCAGCAGGCAGGGGGAATGGTCCAGCGTCTTCTACAACCCGGCAGGCCTTGGATTTGTGCCCCGGCCCCACGCTGCCCTCTCGGGGGTCTACGTCCACAGCATGCTCAGCCCCGAGGAGGCTCGTTCTACCCAGGGGAGCTTCCTGGAGATTGGTGCGGCCCTTCCTCTCTGGCGGCTTGGCGGGGTACCCGTCTGGTTCGGGGGCGGTGCGCTGATGCCAACCTCGGGGTTCTACGAGATTGATATATATCCAGTAGAGGAACCCACCTATGGCCTTTACAACTCCAGAGAACGCAGGCTGTCGCTAAGCATTGGCCTCGGGGCCAGACCACTCTCCTGGCTTGCGTTGGGAGCATCGATGCAGATGCTTCCAACGGTTACCGCCGAGGTCGACCTGGACCTTGCCAACAGCCGGGGTCCAAACACGCTCAAGGTTGGGGTCGGCTACCGGTTGAACCCCATCGTCGGCCTGATGCTGCTGCCGCACAAGAGCCTCTCCGTGGGGCTGACCTGGCGCGGCGAGAACCGCACTCGTCTTGACCTTCCGGTCTCGGTGGATGCCGAGGGGGTCAACCTTGAGGCAAGGATTGGGGCCATCACCTTCTTCGTACCGCACAAGGTGACGCTGGGTGCGATGTGGGAGTTGGAAGGGACGGGGCTTTCCGCTGGGGCCTCCTTGGCCTGGCACAACTTCTCGGCGATGCCCCACCCCTCCACCGAGGTCGCCCTGCTGGATTCGGGCGGGGCCGACACCCTGGGCACCAAACCCCCCGCCCTGGGGGCCGACGACATTCTCTCCGGGGCAGTCTCCGTGGGGTGGCAGGGCCCCGTGGAGCTGAGGCTGGGATACCGCTTCACCCCAAACCCTCTTGGCGAGGCTACAGGAGATACAAACCTCCTTGGTGGTAACGAGCACCTCTGGACCTTTGGCCTGCGGCTGGCCCTTCTGGGACGAGGCTGTGTCGGACCAGCCGATGAGCCTGACACCGGAGCCGATTCCGCCGGCAGCACCTCCTTGTGCCTGAATACCACGCTCTTTGGAGCCTATGTGTCGGAGAACCGCCACTACAAGGAGATGTTTGAGCCTGAGAATCCAGGCTTTCCAAGCATAGAGGCCGGTGGAGTGCGCATGGGCCTCTCCCTGGGAGTTGAAGCACGCTACTGAGCCCTGAGATGCCCCCTTTGGGCAATTTGACGAACAGCCTGGAGAAGTCGACTTGAAGCCTATATCCAATAAATATTCAACTAGTCTTACACCCTTAGTACTATTGATGGGAATGGTGCTGACATCCTGCTTGGAGAGCGCCGACCGTGACAGCGACGGCGATGGACTGTCGGACAAACAAGAGACTATGTTCGGAACAGACCCGGCGAATCCCGACAGCGACGGCGACGGGTTGTTGGACGGAGAGGACCCGGAGCCTTTGAAGGCACAGGGGAAAGGACGCAACAGAGTGCTGCTTACGGTATCGCCTGCTCTGCCCATGGACGAGGGCGGCTGGCGGTGCCAGGTGCGGGCCTCGCTGTGGGGCCCGTCGGGTGAGCTTCTGGAAATAAAGTCGCTGGATGGCAGCAGCAGTCACGGGGAAATGGGCCCATTCAGCAAGGGCGAGGGGGGGAACTGGCAGAGCGTATTGAAGGCAGAGAAGGCCGGGGTGGCGCTGGTCTCGGTGGTAGCCACTGATGAGGCGGGGGAGAGTTCAGGAGGGACCGCACAGGCATGGTTTGTCGAGTCATCTGTTCCCAAGCCCGGCATCAATCCGCCGCCTTTCTCGGGACAGGGCGGTATAGACGGGCAGCTTAGAGTGTATGTGGTGGATGGGAAGAGTCTGGTTGTGCCGGGGTCTCCACCGCTGCCTGCTTCAGGAGCCTTCGTACTGGTTGAGAAGAGCTGGGACCCGGAGTTCAGGCTCAGTGCCACCACTGGCGATGATGGGGTGGCCGAGTTCACGGGAGCGGACCTGACCGGGCCGGTGAACGTCACCGTGGCCAAGCGAGGCCACAAGGCCTTCACCGTGGTGGGGGTCAACGCATCGACGCTCTCCTTGCCTTTGAACCCCTTGGACCCAGTGAAGGGCAAGGACGACGATAAGATAGGGACCCTGCGTGGCATGGTTCGAGGATTCGACGGCGCCGGGGGCATCGAGCCCTTTACGGCCCAATCCAGCCTGTCGGTTCTCAACATTGGCATTGTGAGCGTTGGTCTGCTCAACGTACCGCTGGTGTCGCTCTCCATGAGTTCGGTGCTCTCTTACGCCGGAATGGCACCAGAGGCCGGGGGCATTCTGGGGCTCATCCCCTCCAACATGGTGCTCTACAACCCGTTGGACCTGACACTATCAGAGTACAGCTTGGCTGAGCTGGCCGAAGGAGAGTACCTGGTGTTCGTCTTCGCGGGAGAGGGTCGAAACGTCGTTGAAACGCTGAACAACCCATACGCATTACAGTTCACCCCCAGGGCAATGGGGTTTGCCACGGCCAAAGTCGAAGGCGGCAAGACAACCACTTCAGACCTCATGCTCACCGTGGACCTGCTGGAGCAGAAAGAGCTGGACATAGAGAAATTCGAGGTGTTCATGGGGCGCTTCCCCCATGACCCGGTCACCGGTTCCACCCTGACCAGCGGTCTGCTGCTTCCCGTGGCCTGGACGGAGACCTACGGCTACATCTGGACCGACGTCAACGGCTCGTTCAACGCTCCAGGATTCGCCAACCCCATCGAGATTCTCTACCCCGACCCCGCCTCGCCCACGGTCTCGGCGCTGGGCTTCGACCTGTTCCACATGCACGTGGGGCTGGCCGGTCGCTCCACCTACATGGGCGCCGACCCCCCGGGCATCAGCACCTGCATCGTGCGCTCCCAGGATCCCGCCGTGCCCGTTCGCATGGATGCAGATTTCGTCTGGCTGGCACTGCCGCAAGGCATCTCCCCGGCGCCGCCCTCCTACGAGCCGGCAAAACCCTGCGTGCCCCTGGCGCAGAAGCCCAAGGTCCCTGGCAGTTGCGCCAACAACTCCAACCCACCAACCCACTACATCCCCCTGGACCGAGTGGGCGGCACCCTGGAGAATCGAACCATCACCTGGAAGCAGGTTGCCACGCCCCGGGCCGCCGACCTCTACGCCGTGAGGCTGGGCTACCTCCTGCCGGCTCAGCGCAATCCAGCGACGCCGGGATACTCTATCGGAGGCCCATCCTCACACAAACTATGGGAGATCCTCGTACCAGGCAGCATCACATCCTTCACACTTCCTCTGCTGCCTGACTCCATCTACGGAGATGAGCCACTGCTTAGAAATCCCGCCCCCAGCATCGATGACCAGATGGCACCTCAGCGCTACGCCGAAGATACTCTTGAGATAGAGTTTAACGCATATCTTATGGGTGACGGTAAGCCATTTAGTTATCATGATGAATTCATGTTTGAAGACATGAATCTATCGAGCCACAGCGTGAGTCAGGAGAGTTATCCCTTCAAGATTCCAGAGGAGGACATGTAGATGAGAAACGCTTCCATCGGCATCTTCGATTCCGGCATCGGCGGACTCACCGTGGCCCGAGAAATCGCCCGGCGCCTGCCCGGCGAGAATCTTGTCTATCTTGGCGATACTGCGAGACTTCCCTATGGCAACAAGAGCGCTCAAACTATTATAAAATATGCGGTTAGGAATATTCAGTTTTTGGCCAAATCTGATTTGAAGGCAATTGTGGTTGCATGCAACACCGTCTCCTCCGTGGCCATTCCCGTGCTCAGGGAGATCGTCTCTGTGCCCGTGCTGGGCGTCATCGAGCCGGGGGCCAAAGCAGCGGCGAAGGCCACCAGGAACGGCATCATCGGGGTCATAGGGCAACCGGGTACTGTTCGCAGCGGCAAGTACGAGATGGGGATCTTGCAGGCAATGCCAGGAGCTCTGGTCTATTCGAAGACCACACCGCTGCTGGTGCCTCTGGCCGAGGAGGGGTGGGTTGGCTCGGGGGTAGCAGAGCTGGCGTTGAAGGAGTATCTCACTCCGCTGCTGGAGCACGGCATCGACACTCTGGTGCTGGGCTGCACCCACTATCCGCTGTTCAAGGGGCAATTGGCGAAGCTCTTCGAGGAGCATTTCCAGCGGGACGTGGCCATGGTGGACTCTGCCGTGGTTCTGGCCGACGAGTTGGCAGGGATTCTGGCCTCGAAGGATCTTCTTAACAGCGGCGCCCAGGGGAAGTATCGTTTCTACGCAACGGATGACCCGGAGACCTTCCAGAAGGTCGGCGCCCAGTTCTGGGGGGAGAGCTTCCCGTCGATCCAGCACGTGGATCTCTAATCGCCAGGAAGGAGTGGCACAACTATGAACCGAACTAAAGCTGCCCAAAGTGGATTTGGTGAGCAATGTTCGGAGCAGGAAGAATTAAGAGTAAGTAGTGGTCTGGTCGCGATTCTGGTGGGGGCGTTCTGCCTGCTGTCGGCCTTTGGCGCCCGGGGACAGGGGGTGTTGTTCAGCGAAATCCATAGCGTCCCGGCACAAGGTCTCGACGGCAACCTTGGGCAATGGTTCGAGCTTTTTAATGGCAGCAACGAGGCCGTTGATTTGGGCGGCTGCAAGATTCAGGCGGGGCAGGGTGGAATGGGGCCGAGCATCTCTGTGGAGCCTGGCACCCTGGTAGCGCCTATGGGCTTTCTGCTCTTCGGGGCCAGCAAAGCGTACGCATTGAACGGTGGAATTCCGGTGGATTATGCCTGGGGAGCAGGCCTGTCGCTGGGCACCACGACGGGATTCTTGAGGCTCATCTGTGGGGACGAGCTTGTTGACGAGGTGGTCTACGGCCCGGAGTGGGGGTTGGTGCCGCTGAGGGGCGTTTCTATATGCCTTGAGCCCTCGGCCTGGGATTCGCAGAGCAACGACGACGTCAGGCGCTGGTGCCACTGCGATGAGCGTTGTGGCAACGAGTTGTTCGAGGTGTTTGGTTCACCGGCGGGGGGTTCTGCGGCCTGTGATTCGGACCTGGATGGCCTCTCGGAGGATGAGGGGGATTGCGACGATTTTGACGAGATGATTCTGCCGGGCATGGTTGAGCGGTGCAACGGCCTGGACGACAACTGCAACGGGCAGGTGGACGAGGATCCGCTCATAGACCGCCCCACGGTCTCGACGCTGGGTGCATGTGCCGAATCGGAGCCTGTCTGCATGGGGGCCTCGGGGTATGGATGGGAGCAGGGTGGCAGCTACGAGGAGGATGAGGTCACGTGTGACGGCATCGACAACGACTGCGATGGGTTCGTAGATGAGTTTCTGCTGAACGCTTGTGGGCAGTGCGGTCCCGCCCCGCTGGACCTTTGCGACGGTGTGGACAACGACTGCGACGGCACGGTGGACGAGGATGCGGTGAAGCCCGAGGGGTTCTCGTGCCCCGGTGCCGGCGTTGGGGTCTGCCTGGGGGTTGCGCCCGTTTGCTGGGGCAGTTGGACCTGTCCCTACCCTTCAAGCTACGAGAAAGAGGAGAGCCGCTGCGACGGGCTGGACAACGACTGCGACGGCCAGGTCGACGAGGGGTTCAACGTTGGTGGACCGTGCACGGCGGGCATCGGCGGCTGCATGACCGTTGGCGCCCTTGTGTGCAAAGCCGATGGCTCAGGTACTGCATGCGCTGCCGAAGAGAACGCCGAAGCCAAGGAGCTTTGCGGCGACAACGTCGACAACGACTGCGACGGCGTTGTGGATGAGGGCTTCGACATTGGCTCCACTTGTTACGCAGGCGTTGGAATATGTAGAAGTGCTGGCAAAAACCTTTGCAGCGCCGATGGGCTGAGCTCTTACTGCTCGGCTGTACCCATGCCGGCCCAGGAGGAGATCTGCGACAACGACCTGGACGACGACTGCGACGGCGTGGTTGACGAGTACCCCTGCATGGCTCCCCCGAACAGCGATGGGGTGGGATGCTCCACAAGGGGAGAGGGCCCGGGTGAGGAGGGGCGGCTGCCTGGAATTCTGCTGGCTTTGGGGCTGGCTCTGCTTTTGGCGGCCACGAGGCTTGTGGCATCGGGGCGGTTCAAAGGGGGCAGCGGCGCGGTGAGGGGCAGAAGGCTGTGAGAGTGTTCATCGAGACAATGGGGTGCAGAACCAACGTAGCAGACTCCTCGCTTCTGGCCACCCAGCTTGTGAGATACGGAGCGACGCTGGTTCAGAGTGCGCAGGAAGCGGACCTGATAATTCTCAACTCGTGCACGGTTACCCACAGGGCAGACAGGGACACGGGCAAGATGCTTCGGCGATTCAGAGCCCTTGAACCGAGGCCCAGGATTGTAGTGCTGGGATGTCTTCCCCAGGCTACCCCCGACCACCCGGTGCTGGCCTTGGCCGACCTGGCCCTTCCCGGGTGGGAACTTGGCGACCATCTTCCGGGACTGTTAGGCGCTGCGACCGTGGACCAGGCAGGCAAAGGCCCCGACCTACCTGGCGCCGGTGCTGCCTTTGAGCTGGAGCAGAGCAGCGGTCTCTCAAGGGTCAACATAAAGATTTGTCAGGGGTGCGCCTACAACTGCACCTACTGCATTGTGCCCAGCGCCAGGGGACGTCCGGCCAGTCTCAGGAGAGAGGAGGTCTTCTCACGGCTGGATCAGGCCGCTGCGGCCGGGTTCATGGAGGTGGTGCTCTCGGGGACGCACATTCTGGACTATGGGGCGGACCTTGGTGAAGGCCACACGTTGACGTCGCTTGTTGAGGGGATGTTGGCGAGGGAGGGAAGCTACCGGGTGAGGTTCGGTTCTGTGGAGCCGGGGCCCCAGCTCAGGGAATTGGCGTTGCTGATGCGAACTTCGCCCAGGCTCTGCAGGCACCTTCATGTGGCCATTCAGCACTCCAGCGACGCCGTCCTGCGGCGTATGGGCAGGCGTCACGGCTTCGACGAGATTCGCCGGTGGTTGAACGAACTGGTGGATCTGGTTCCCGAGGTCTCCCTTGGGCTGGACTTCATCGTTGGCTTCCCGGGCGAGACTCAGGCTCTCTTCGATGAGGCCCTTGAGGGGCTTCATGCGCTGCCCTTCACCTACATGCACGTCTTCTCTTTTTCGCCCAGACCTGGGACGCCAGCGGCCCAATGGCTGAAAGAGGCTCCGCCATCGGCCATTGTCAAGGAGCGGTCGGCGGTGCTAAGAAGTGTTGCGGAGCGGAGGCGGGTAGAGGCAGCGGGCCGCACTGTGGGGAGTTGTTGCAGCGTTCTGGTAGAGCGGGTGGTTGATGGCGTTGGTCCTGTGGGCCACACCGACACCTACTTTGAGGCGGAGATACGGGGCCAACCGGCGCTGTTGCCGGGGGCCATGGTGCAGTGCAGGGTGGTTGGGGTTCGTGGCGATAGACTACTTTGCGAAGTAGACCGGAGCTGAGATGTCGGCGAAAGAGGTTCTGTTCAAGAGGCAGGTGAAGGCGCTTCAGGGGGCCATGGGCTACCAGTTCAGCAGCGTGGAGTTGGTGGTTGAGGCGCTGACCCACCGTTCGTTTACCAACGAGGCCACCTTGGCATCTCGGGACAACGAGCGGCTGGAGTTCCTGGGGGACTCGGTGCTGGGCATGGTGGTTTCAGAGTACCTCTACCGGTCGCACCCCTCCATGCGGGAGGGGGAGCTATCGAGGGCCCGCTCTCAGATAGTTCGTGAGGCCTCGCTGGCGGAGGTGGGTGCCGAACTTGGGCTGGGGGAGATGATTCTGCTGGGCCGAGGCGAGGAGGCGACGGGAGGCCGTGGCAAGGCGTCGGTGCTGGCCAACGCCGTGGAGGCTCTGCTTGGGGCTATCTTCGTGGATGGCGGCATTGAGGCAGCGAGAACCGCTGTGATGAGGTTGCTGGGCTCAAGGCTTGCGGCCTCTTGTGAGGAGTTGACCCAGCTTGATCCAAAGGGTCGCTTGCAGGAGATGGCGCAGTCCATGGGTCTTCCGCCGCCCACCTACGTTCTGCTGGAGCAGGCCGGGCCCGAGCACGACCGCCGGTTTCAGGTTGAGGTTCAGTTGCTTGGGCATCCCCTGGCAGTGAGCACCGGGCGCAGCAAGAAGGACGCTGCTGCTTCCGCTGCCGTGCTGGCAATAGAGCTGATCAACAGCGGGAACGTCGTGTGGCCGGAAGCCCATTGCGAGGAGGTCGAGCCCAGTTGAGCAGCGGACGCCGCATTATCCCCGTCTTCTTGCCCAACAAGGGGTGTCATCAGCGCTGCACCTACTGTGACCAGGAGATCATGGCCGGCGAGGCTCCAAGCGGCCTTGACCCGGGGCAACTGGGGCCATGGGTGCGCAGCCTTGGGGGCGCTGCCCGCTCCGGGGGTGCGACAGAGGGCGAAGAAGCGCCGGGGCTTGCCCTTTTCGGCGCTACCTTCACGGCCATGGAGTTGGGAGAGCAGAGGGCGTGGCTTGCCGCTGCCCGAGAGTTGCTTGACGCCGGCGAGGTATCGGACCTGCGAATCAGCACCCGGCCGGATGTGGTGGACGAGGCCAGCCTGGAGTTGCTGCGAGAGTACGGCGTAGGAACCGTCGAGTTGGGCGTTCAGAGCTTCGACGACGCCGTGCTGAGCAGGGCACTGCGGCCTTACGACGGGGCCAGGGCCGAGGAGGCCATCGCTCGACTGAAGGGGGCCGGCTTTGGTGTGGTTGTGCAGTTGATGTGCTTCTTGCCGGGCTCCACGGAGCAGGGGGATGTAGAGTCGGCCGCCAGGGCCGCCCGATTGACTCCCAGTGCTGCCAGGATCTTTCCCACGCTGGTTGTGAGAGGCACGGCCTTGGATCAAGAGTACGCCGGCGGTGGCTACCGCCCTGCGGGGGTGGAAGAGGCAGCGATGAGGGCGGGGTTGATGATGGAGCCGCTGCTTCGGGCGGGGGTTCCGTTGCTGCGCGTGGGCATCCAGGACTCGTCGAGGCTGCGGCAGGGGCTGCTGGCCGGGCCGCACCACCCGGCTCTTGGTGAGTATGCCTGGAGCGCTGTTGCCGTGCGGCTCATCATGCAGGCTCTGGGTAGCTGCGTGGGCCACTCAGAGGGGTTGCCGCCGCCAACGGTAGTGACCTCGGCAAGCAGCGCCAGTCTTTTGGCGGGGCACGGGGGGTTTGGGCTGCGACTGTTGGAGGGTCTTCTGGGCGCAGCGCCGAAGCTGCACGTGGAGTCAGCGCAGGGTGCGCAGGCGGGCCCTTCTGGGGGAGCCTGCAAGGGGCCCGGAGTGCGGGGCGGGGGCGGAGCGGGCGCAGGAATCCTGGCCCTTGGCCCCCTGCGTGTGCGGGCATGGGAAGGGCATGTGGCGCTGTGGCGGGAGAAGGGAGATGCCACGGGGCGAGGCATTCGGGGAGGGCATTCGGGGGGTGCTGAAGTCGGAAAAAAGCCTTTGACATAGGCTCCTATGCCGCTATCTTGGAGCCGGTTTTGGGTTTCACCAGAGGAGAAAGAGGTCAAAAATGGCTAGTCAGAAACAAAAAGTGCTTATTCTTGGTGCTGCTGGAAGGGATTTCCACAACTTCAACACCTTCTTCAGGGACAACCCTGACTACGAGGTGGTTGCCTTCACTGCGACGCAGATTCCCAAGATTGACGGACGCCGCTACGCGGCGGTTCTGGCAGGGTCTCTCTATCCTGAGGGCATCCCGATCATGATGGAAGAGAAGATGGAGGAGATCATCGCCCAGTTTGGGATCGATGTTGTGGTCTTCGCTTACAGCGACGTGGGACACGACCACGTGATGCACATGGCTTCCAGGGCCGTTGCGGCGGGAGCGGACTATTGGCTCATGGGCGGCAAGAAGACCATGGTCAAGTCGACGAAGCCGATTATTTCGGTATGTGCGGCCAGGACGGGTTGCGGCAAGAGCCAGACGTCCAGGAAGATCACCTCGCTGCTGCTTGCTGCGGGCAAAAAGGTTGTAGCGGTTCGGCATCCCATGCCTTACGGGGATTTGGCGAAGCAGGCAGTGCAGCGGTTCGCCCACGTTGACGACCTTGTGAAGCACAAGTGCACCGTGGAAGAGATGGAAGAGTACGAGCAGTACATCGAGCGAGGAATGGTTGTCTACGCCGGCGTGGACTACGAGGCCATTCTTCGGGAAGCGGAGAAAGAAGCCGACGTGATCATCTGGGACGGCGGCAACAACGACATTCCGTTCTTCAAGCCCGATCTGGCCATCACGGTTCTGGATCCTCTGCGTCCGGGCCACGAGATGGCTTTCCATCCCGGCGAGTCGAACCTGAGGCTTGGCGACATTCTGGTTGTGAACAAGGTGGACAGGGCCACGCCTGAGAACGTGGAGAAGGTTCTGGCTAACGTGAAGGCGGCCAACCCCAACGCCAAGGTGATTCTGGCCGATTCCACGGTTGAAGTTGACAACCCCGACCTGGTGAAGGGCAAGCGAGTTCTGGTCATCGAGGACGGCCCCACCCTGACGCACGGCGGCATGGACATCGGCGCCGGCTACGTTGCGGCAGAGCGTCTGGGCGCTGCGGAGATAATCCAGCCCCGTCCCTACGCCCAGGGCCCCATCGCCAAGGCATACGAGCAGTATCCCCACATGGGCGCCATCCTCCCGGCTCTTGGGTACTACCCCGAGCAGTTGGAGGCTCTGGAGAACACCATCAACGCCGTCCCCTGCGACTCGGTCATCATCGGCACCCCCATTGATCTTCGCCGGTTCCTGAAGATCAACGTTCCCGCCACCCGCGTGACCTACAGCCTGGCCGAGAAGGCCGGACAGCTCACGCTGGACGAAGTGGTTGCGGAGTTTCTGAAGAAGCACTGCTAGAGCGCCGAACAGGT
>Ga0302238_1002763_pt1 | contig 11903 bp, 5 predicted proteins | sample AAG_UR_Asn_MG_FD_193527 | JGI IMG/M metagenome (GOLD analysis project Ga0302238, IMG submission 193527) | Enriched activated sludge microbial communities from anaerobic digester in WTTP, New Holstein, Wisconsin, United States - AAG_UR_Asn | ecosystem: Engineered > Bioreactor > Anaerobic >...
TGTCGTCCTATGAACGCATCCCAAGGCCGAAACCGCTTCGCTCGATCGTCCATGATCCCCTCCTGGTGTTGCTAGCATCTCTGTTCAACCTGCTCCAACGCCCCCCGGCAACCCCAGTATCCCAAATCCTCGACTCGCCTGGGAGAGCAATCTTGGACAGCCTCCTAGATCTTGATCTACGGCAGCCGGTAGCTGTACAGGTGCGAGCCGCTGGCGAACCAGATACGGCCGTCGAGGTAATCGCCGCCGGCGCTCAGCGGGACAGGGGACTTCGCCAGCAGCTTGACGCGCCAATCGGGCGGCTCGATGCGGGCGATCGACCGCGTGAACAGGGCGTAGACTTCCTGGTTCGGCCCCCGCACGAACACGCGCGGCCCCTGGTGCGAGACCGTCCCTCCGAACTCGGCCGCAATCGACTGCTGGTGAACCACCTTGCGGCTGGCCGGGTCGAACACGAAGAAGATGGTCCGATCGGCAAAGCCCCAGACGAGTTTGTCGGGTCCGAGGCACAGGTCCGTGTAGCCCTGCACGCCCGGAAACACGGGCTGGTGCCACTCGACCTGCTTGGTCACGTCGTCCATCAGGTACAGTTCGGCCTGCTCTGCCTTGCGCTCGCCGCCTGTGCCGGGACTGGTCGTGGTCCCGCCCAGCAGCTTTCCGACCGGCAGCGCCACGAGGCTCATTGTCGATTGCTGCGGGAGAACCTGCTCGTGCGTCAGCAGCACGCGCTCGCCGCTGGAACGGTCCCAGAACAGCAACCCGCCGCCGGTCATGCCATAGGCGGGCGTGCCGCCCACAACAATCGTCCGGCCGTCGGAGTGGGCCAGCAGTTTGGCGGGGCGGATGATGGTCGGCGAGCACTTGGTGAGCATGCGGGGATTGCAGTTCTGGCGGCCTTCCGCCGTGTCGCCCCACGGCGCGGCGGGATCCCACTCGAGCAGGTGTCCGCCGGAATACGCACCCACAAAGAAATGGTCGCCTTGACTGCCGACGGTATTCCATTGCCCGAAGGCCGGGTGCCGTACCCACTGGTCGCGGCCCGGATCGTAGCTGAAGAACCGCATCGGAAACGCGCTGCCGCCGCAGATCGTGCCGTTGGGAGCGGCGGCCACGCCCATCACGTGCGCGCCTTCGCTCTGGCAGTCGAATTGGATCGTCTTCTGGCTCTTGGCCTTGGGGTCTTCGACCACGAGGCTTCCCTCCAGGAGATCGAAGTTCCGCACGCGGCGGCCGTCGGGAAACACAGTGTGGAACAAGCCCTGGCTGCCGGCGATCAGCCGTCGCTCGGTGAACTTCGGCCGCTGGCCGGCGGGCGTGGCCTGGCCCCGGTGCAGCACGAGCCAGTTGTCGGGTTTCGAGGAATTGGGCTGCCCGTAGACCTTGCCGTCCGTGCCGGCGAAGACGGTAGCGTAGCCGTGCCCGCGCTCGCTCTCCGGCACGAGCGGCACGGCCTTCCGCGACTTAGAATCGAAGGCGACGATCTGACACGCGGTGCTGCCCACTCCGAGGTATACCCAGCCGTCGTCGTCGGCGGCGACGGAGCGTGGATACTGGGCCCAATTCTGCTTGTACAGGTGCCCGTAGTCGGTCAGCTGCCCCGTCTGCGGATCGAAACTCACCAGTCCGCTCTGCGGATACGTAGCCGACCAGATCAGGCCCTGCTGGTCCTCCGTCATGCTCATGGCCATCTGTGGGGCAGTCTTGCGGCAGAACGTGAAGGTCCGCTTGGCTGGATCGAACTCCACGAAGTGGCTGCCGAAATGGCTATAGAACTTACCCCGGCTGGACAGGACCGAGGCGAACGGGCTGTCTCCCAGGGGAAAGGTGACCGGGTGTACTTGGGCCTGGCCGGCGTCGACGTCGATTGACAGCAGCGCGTAGGCCCCGCGGTGGTCCATGAGCCAGGCGAGGAACACGGCGTGGCCTTGACCGTCGGCCGTGGCCGCGGCCCCCCGATGACAACTGCTGGGCGTGGCCACGGCGTGGTCCGTGAAACCTTGACCAAGGTCCTTGGTTGCGGGCAGAGCGGAAACCGAATGCAGACAGATCAGGGTGGCAAGCAAGAGGCTGAGTCGCATGGGAATCTCCTTATGTTTCTCGTCGCGGCCTGCGGCCGTCGGCAACAGATCATACACCCGTCGCTCGGTCTTTGTCTTGTTGCGCACTCCAAAACTCGGTCGCGGGCGGAATCCGCTACGAAACCGCCTCGATCCCGTACAGCTGGCAGAAGGTGCGCAACTGCCGGCCGTAGTTGCCGTAGAAAATCGCCTGGTGCATGCCTTGCACGTCGCACACGTCGCGCACCTCGTTGATGGTCATCTTGACGTTCGTACGGCAGCCGCCCGTCGGTGGGATCGGCGGGCATTCCACTACTTGGCCCGTGTAGATGACCATCTGCGGCTTCTCGCCCGGCTTGTACTGGAGGATGGTCATCTCCTGCCCCTGCTTGAACAGCACCCGCGGCACGCATCCCCAGCCGGCCTCCGCGTGGCTGCGCAGCTCGTAGGGTTCGGCCGGACCGCTGGGGCCGAGCATCTTGCTGGGCGCGGTACAGTGCGAGCCGAAGTACAGGTTTTGCTCCGTGTCCATGGCCGCGTTCTGCTGGAAGCCGGGACGGCCGAACAGTTGTTGGCCGAGCATCAGGCTCAGCGTGGCGCTCAAATCCGCCTGGCAGCCCATCGGCAGCCCTGCGTCGCGCAGCGTCATGAAGCCCATGCAGGGCGGGCAGTGTTTGCGTGGAAATCTCAGCCCCGGCAGGCAGTCCATCATGGCCGCGTCGCCGTGCTCCTCCTCGACGATCCGCTGGAGCGTCAGCGCCGCCCGCGCCGCGTCCACGATGTCGGCCTCCGACGGCTCGACGATCGCCTTGGCCCCCGTACGGTAGGCCTTGGCCAGCTCGGCGACCGGCCCGTCCGGCTTGGTTTGGTTGAAGACTTCCACGAACCGCGCGTGCGGCACGTAACGCAGCTGGCATCCCCAATTGGGGACCGTCGCCTCGCGGTACTCGTTGCCCGCGATGTTCACCAGCCGGGCGTCCTTCATCCAGCGGGCCGTGCGGATCATCTTCATGCCCCATTGGACGGCGTCGAAATCGTCGCCCGCGCTGATCAAGTAAACGCCGGGGCGCGTGTGGAGGGTGCGGATGTGGTCCGACAGCAGCTCGCCCAGCGTGGCCAGCACAACGGCGGGCAGCTGGGTCTCGTCGATGATCTTCAAGACCAGGTCCCAGTGGCCCTTCTTGAACGGGATCAGCAGCAGTCCGTCGGGCGGCGACTGCTTCACTTCGGCGATGAAGCGGGTCGCGTCGGCCGGCGTGTCCAGCGCCGCGGCTTCCATGTCGATCCGCATGCCGAGCCGCTTTTCGATGCCGGCAATCTGTGCTTGGTAAGATTTCTGCCGGCCCTCGGCGTCGAACGTCGAGCCCGGCCAGCTCCAATAGCCTTCCTGCCTCAAACGCTCGCTGGGCGGATAGAGGAAGGCCCCGCGCACGGTCGGCGTTTTTTTCTTCGGAGCCGACGTCTGCGGGTCCGGACTAGCCGGCACCGCCGAGGCGCCCAGCAGGGCCAGCCCGCCGGCGCCCATCGCCTGGAGAAATCCGCGCCGACAACAACAGCACAGCACGTCGTCGAGTTGTTCATGGTCCATGATGGAGGCTCCCGGGACCGAAGGGGCATCGCCGCTGGCACGTGCCGGCGGCTGTTTTCCGTCGCGGTGCGCGATTCTAACCCCGGCCCGTGCCGTCCGCAAGTTTCCACCCGATCGGCACCGCGTCTTGCCAGCATGCCAGTCCCTTGACGATCACGGGAGGACTTGTACGATGCACCACATACACCACCGTCTCATGGAGATCCGCCATGTTGTTGCGATCGCTGACCGCCGTTCTGTTCGCCCTCTTGCCGGGTCCGTTCTTGGCTGCCAAGCCCGACCACTCGGGGGCTTACGCCGCCCGGTTTGCCGACGGACTCGTGACGGGGCTGCTTTTGGCTGCCGAACCTGACGCGGATCGGGACGGCATCGACGACGCCCAGGAGGACATTCTGGGCACCGATCCGCAATCGCCTGAGCGATTGCAGGTCGTCCTCGACGACACTCTGGAGTCGGCGGCGTCGCGAGCACGCGAGACCTATGACGGCAGCAAGGACTTCAGCCGGGTCGAGTTCTGCCACGTCGGCGGCGACCGCTACCTGTGGCGAGTCACCTTTGCCGAGCCACCCCGGCTGGCGGACACCGTGCTGCACCTGTACGTCGACGCGGACCACGACGCGACCACGGGGCGCAAGAGTCCGGGCAGCGGCATCGCCGGGACCGATTACATGCTGAGCGTGGTCGGCGGCCGCGGAAGCTCCAGCGCCTTTTCGGCCGATGGACAGCAAACACCGGGGCCCGCCGTGCGGCATGTGGTCAGCGGCAACGCAGTACTGCTCTCGGCCGATGTGTCGCTGGACCGCGATGCGGAGGGCGTCCGTTACGGCCTGTACGTACTCTGCCACACGACGACGACCGCCGACAAACCGTCGCCGCGGATGAGCGATTCCAGTGCCAAGGTCACCGTCGCCAAGATCCCGCTGTCGGAGCGACCGAAACTGATACGGCCCGTCGATCATCTGGAGAACCACGGGGTCTCGGCCACCTTCGGCGAGGACCTGCTGCACGCCACGCTGGCGGCCCCAGGGGTGATCGTGGTGCCGCACGACAAGCTCCAGACCGAGGGCTTCGAGGTCGATCTGGAGACTACGCACCGCTGGCCGCACCTGAAACTCACGGCTCCCAAGGGGTCGGCGTGGACGACCGCCCCGCAGGCGGGCAAGTATCACGCGGGCTTCCTGATGTACGACGACAGCAACCAGGAGCGGCTGGGCTTCTACGTTGACGGCTCGTTCCGGGGTGTCGCCGTCGCGCGCGAGAACAACAACCGCACCTGGCTGTACTGGCTCACCGAACCGCAGGAGTTCCGCGGCGGCGAGCGCGTGGAACTCCGCACGCTGGGCGGAGCGGGCAAGTTCGGCATCGCCAACCTGGTGTTCCTGCCGCAGGCCCCGGAGGTCCGCAAAGTTCGGGCCGCCGTGGAGAACGTTACCGTGGTCGCCCCCGTCGGCCGGCCGGGCGTGGTCATCATCTCCTGGACCACGACCTGGCCCAGCCCCACGCGGATGGCGTACGGACTGGATGGCCAATACGGCCAGACGCAACCACGTAGCCCGGTCTCTCCGAGACCGGATTCGCCTCTCGGCCGGATGCGATCACGTGAAGGCCCCGATCCGCCGTGCCTCGTCCATGGCGTGGTGCTCGAAGGACTGGACCCGTCCGTGACCTATCACGGCCAGGCGCTCGGCGTCGGCCCGGACGGCGCGGTCGTGGCCGGCGACGATTTCGTGTTCCGCGCGCAGCCGCCGGACCCGCCGGCTCCGCGCCAGGAAACTTGGTCGATGCCGCTGGCGGTTCGCAATCCGCACGACTTCGCCGTCACTCAATGGCCAATCACTACGGGCGTTCCCTTTGCCCAAGGCGCGCTGAGCAGCGCGGAACAGGTGCGATTGCTGTACGGTGAGGAAGAAATCCCGGTCCAGGTGCAGCTCACCGCCCGCTGGCCGGACGGCAGCGTCAAATGGCTGCTGGTCACATTCCTGGCCTCGGCCCCGGCTTCCGCGCAGGCGGATTACCGCTTGGAGTGCGGTCCGGCGGTGCGACGGGCCGAGGTGGCCGAGAGGCTGAGCGTCAACCAGACGGGCGATGGAGTGCAGATCAGCACGGGCGCGCTCAGCCTGCGACTGGATCGGCAGGGAAACCTTGCCGACGCCGGCACTGACCGGGGACGAGCGTTCACCGGCAACGCTCGGGCCACCACCGTGGCCGAAGATCCGCAGGGCACCACGTTTCTGCCCGGCGACGGCACGCTCCAGATCGAAGAATCAGGACCGATCCGGGCGGTTGTCAAGACGGTCTGCCCCTTGCGCGACGCGAAGGGCACGCATTTGGCGCGAATCGAGCAGCGAATCGAAGCCTATCGCGGATTGCCGTGGATTCGGCTGCACCACACGTTGGTCGTCGATGGGCCGGAGAAGTTCACCTCCTTAAAAAGACTGAGCTATCGAGTGCCCGTGGCAGACGGAGTCTGGACCGTGCCCTTGGCCGACGGGCAGTCAATCCAACTGAGCGCTGCCGCGCCCCGTGCGTATCAGATGTTCGACGACACGGTATCCGTGGAGTCGGCGGGGACCGAGTCGCGCAAGGGCCGCGTCGTGGGCAGTCTGGTCGGCTCCGGTCCGCACGGTTGCGCCGTCGCGGTGCGCGATTTCTGGCAGAACTACCCCAAGGCCTTCCGCGTCGCCCAGGACGCGATGGAGATCGACCTCTGCCCGGCGTTTCCCACAGGCACGTACGACGAGTTCCCCTTCGAGAAAGAAGGGCACCACCTGTACTATTACCTGCTCGAAGGCCGCTATCGGTTGAAGCAGGGAATGTCCAAGACGCACGAGTTGCTGCTCTCGCTGGCGCCGCGTTCGGCGCGGGTCTCCGACCCCGCCGAAACGGCCGACGGCAGGCCTCCAGAAAACGCGGAGACCTTCGCTCAGGCCAGTGGCTCGGTCGGGAGACCGGCCACAGCGGCGGTCTGCGCGTTGTTCCAGCGGCCGTTGCTGGCCACCGCGCCGGCCGAGATCTACTGCCGCAGCCGGGCGTTTTACGACGTCGCCCCGCGGAACACGGAGCGGTTCAAGATCTACGAAGAGGCGATCGACCGGAACCTGAAAGCCTACGCGCAGGCCCGCCAGCGGCAGCGCGATTACGGGATGCTCAACTACGGCGACTGGTACGGCGAGCGCGGAACGAACTGGGGCAATGTCGAGTACGACACGCAGCACGCGCAGCTCTTGGAATACGTACGTTCCGGGAATCCCGAGGCGTTTTTCCTCGCCCATGCCACCGAGTTGCACAATCGCGACGTGGACACGGTCCAGGCGGCGGCCGATCCGCGTCAAATCGGCGGCGTACACATCCACGTGATCGGCCACGTCGGCGATTATTATGACAAGCCCGTGCCCGGCTTCCTGGGCTTCGCGCACGGCGGGTTTTCCGTCTCCCATGCCTGGGTCGAAGGGCACTTCGCCCACTATTTTCTGACCGGCGATCGGCGTTCCTATGAGACCGGCTGCGCGGTGGCTGATTTTTTCGCCGGCCGCGACCTGGCCCGCCCGTACGACTTCTTCGATTGCCGCGTACCGGGCTGGTTCCTGATCATGATGGCCTCAGCCTATCACGCCACGGGCGACCCATACTATTTGAACGCCGCCCGCGTAGTGGTTGAGCGCGTGCTGGAGGCGCAAGACAAGGCGCCGCGGCCGCTGCCCGACTATCAGGCCGCCGGACGGAAGCCCTTCCAGCAAGGCGGCTGGTCGCGGATGATGGTGCCGGGGCACTGCGAGTGCGAACCGCGGCACCGGGGCAACGCCGGGTTCATGGTCGCGGTGCTGCTGTCCGGGTTGAAATACTACCACGACGTCACTGGCGACGCGCGGGTTAAACAGTCCATCATCGACGGGGCACATTACCTGCTGGACGAGACCTATTCGGACGAAGTCCGGGGCTTCCGCTACACTTCCTGCCCGAAGACCGGTTACCGTCCTGGCGCGTCGCCATTGATGGTCGAGGGGATCGCCCGCGCGTATCTCTGGACCCGCGACGAGCGTTTCCGCCGGGTGCTGACCGAAGCCCTGCCGCGCGAGGCCCGCGGCAGCAGCTACGGCAAGGGCTTTTCCATGTACTACCGCGTCGGTCCGCGGGTCCTGGCCGATCTGGAGGCGGCGGGACTGAACTTGGATGCGGCCAAGTGATCTTCAGGCGGCGAAGGGGATGGGGACGAAGACGGGGATGCAGGCTCGTCCGGCGGCGGCAGACGGCGTTGGCCTTCGAACGGCCGCCATCAGAGTTCCGAACGAGCGGAGCATCGGGAAGCGGCCGGAGGAAGACAACTCCCAGCCAATTGGCTACAATCCGTCACCTATGAGTCGAAACACAGCAACAGATGAGAGCGGTTCACCGCCGCCTCTCGAAAGGCAACCGGCGGTTGCGGCAACGAGTCCCCTGGCCGCTCGTGTCGTCGCGCTGGCGGCGATGTTGATGATTTACGGCCTGGCCTACTTCCAGCGGACAGGAATTCCCGGAACGATTTTCGACGAGCTGCAGTACGATTTTGGCCTGAGCGCTTCCGTCGTGACGGCCTTGGGCGCCGTCTTTGTCTACGTCTATGCCGGCATGCAACTGGTCGTGGGGATTGCGGCGGACCGCTACGGCGGCCGGCGAACCCTGTTGTTCGGCAGCGTCATTATGTGCGCCGGTGCGGTGCTGTTCCCCAGCGCACGTTCCACGACCATGCTGTTCGCCAGTCGCGTGCTGATCGGGTTCGGTTCGAGTTTCGTGTACCTGAGCATCGTCAAGGAGTTGGACACCCTGTTCGCCGCTCGCCATTTCGCGGGGCTGTTGGGACTGTCCATGCTGGCAAGCTACACCGGAAACATCGCCGCCACGTTGCCCTTTGAGCGGGCCGTACACCACTTCGGCTGGCGCGACACGCTGGCGGCGGTAGCCGTCGTGTCGGTGCTGGCGGTGGCCGTGGCGTGGGTCGTGTTGCGACGCCTGAAGCAGTTTCCGGTTCGCCGGGGAGGCCCTCCGGTGAAGCTGCTGTGGGACGTGTTGCGCAATCGCCGCAGTTGGGCGCTGCTGGTCTGCGGCGTGATCAATTTTCCCGTGTTGTTCGTGATCCAGGGCGTCCTGGGCAAGAAGTTCCTGCAGGACGTGGTGGGGTTGAGTTCGGCGGGGGCGGCGGCGTTCGTGGCGGTGCTGGCCACGGTCTGCGGGCTTGCCGCGGTCTCCGGCGGACCGGTGCTTCGCCTGACAGGCCAGCGTCGCAAACCGGTGATCTTGGGCGCCACCGGAATGATCCTGGCGTCGACCTTGCTGATGCTCCTCGCCGTACTCGCCGCCGCGCCCGGCTGGGTGTTCCTGGTGGGCTACGTGGTGTTGGCCCTGTCGATCACGGGCAGCCCGGCGACTTCGGCGACCATGAAGGAACTGAATCGTCCGGACGCGGTGGCCGTGACGATTTCCGTGTTGAACACCGTGTCGTACGTGGGAGTCGGCGTTCTGGGCAACGCGGCGGGAGCGATCCTGGACGCCTTCGGCGGCCAGGCAAAGGTCGCCGGGGCGCGCGTGGTGTATCCGACGGCCGCGTATGCCACCGTGTTCGCCTGCCTGACCGGCCTGGCACTGGTCTCCACCCTCGTCATCATCTTCCTGGTTCCGGAGACCCACGGGCGTGTGCTGGCCCTGCCAGAGATCGATCGCGAGCTGACGTAGATCTCTCTTGACCCAGTTCCGCGAACGCGCGTATACTCCCGCATCCCGCAATGCTCGGGGACTTCCCGCGCACGCAGGCAACCATTTCCTCCCGTCCAGATGGAGAAGGCGATCATGGCTGGCAAGGATGCTAGCGGCCGCGCGCCGCGCTTGGGTACTGCGCAATTCACTTCCCTCACGTTCAATGCCGTTATTGGGGTCTCGCTGGTGACACTGGTCGCGCTGGCTGTCCAGGCCGTCGCGACGGCATCAGCTCGCGCCCAGCAGGCAACGCCGGCTGCCGGGCCTGCGTTTCAGGCGAGCACGGCCAACGCGCGGCCCGCCGCCGCCGGCACCCAGAAGTCGCCGGTGATGGCCGTCGTCAATGGCGAGCAGATCACGCGGCAGAGCCTGGCGGACGAGTGTACTCGCCGCTATGCCAACGATGTCCTGGAGAGCATGATCAGCAAACAGATCCTGCTGCTAGCTTGCCAGTCGCGGGGCGTCACCATTACCGACAAGGACATCGAAGACGAAATCCGCAACGTGGCAACGAAATTCAGCCTGTCGGTCGACCGCTGGCTGGACTTGCTCGAAAGCGAACGCAACGTCGACGCGCAGCAGTACCGCAAGGACATCATTTGGCCGACGCTGGCCCTCCGCCGACTGGCCGCGCGCCAGTCCGCCGCGACGCCAGAGGAACTCCGCGAGGCCTTTGAATCGGAATACGGGCCGAAGGTCAAGGCGCGCCTGATTGTGGTCAGCAGCCGGCAGAAGGCCGATTGGGTGCTACAAGCAGCGCAAGCCAATCCCGACAGTTTTGCTCAATTGGCCAAGGAGCATTCCGAGGACCCTGCGAGCGCCAGCGCCTATGGTGTGATTCCGCCGATCCGCAAGCACGTCGGCGATCCGAATGTGGAACAAGCTGCCTTTGCGCTGAAGGAAGGCCAGCTCTCGCCGGTCATCCAAGTCGGGAACCAGTACCTGGTCCTGAAATGCGAGAGACAGATCCCGGAGACCTTTATTTCCAGCGAGCATCTGCCGCAGGTCGAGGCCCAACTCAAGGAGCGTCTGGCCGAACACAAGACGCGCGTCCAATCGGCCGAATTGTTCCAGCAACTGCAGGGGCAGGCCAAGATCGTCAATGTCTTCAAGGACGCCAAGCTTCAACCGCAGTATCCCGGCGCCGCCGCTGTCGTCAATGGCCAGACGATCACCGTCCAGCAATTGTCCGAAGAATGCCTGTCGAGGCACGGTAAGGACGTGTTGGAAGGCGAGATCAACCGCCTGCTGCTGATTCAGGAACTGCGGCGCGCCGCCAAGGCGGTGAACGAGCAGGACATTAACCGCGAAGTCGCGCGGGCGGCCGAGGCCTACAACTTCCTGAAGAAGGACGGCTCGCCGGATGTGGAAGCGTGGCTGAAAAGCGTCACTGAGAACGACAGCACGACCGTCGAGTTGTACGTTCGCGATGCCGTCTGGCCCTCGGTCGCGCTCAAAAAGCTGGTAGGGGAATCGGTCGAAGTTACGGCGGAGGACCTGCAGAAGGGCTTCGAATCGAATTTCGGCGAACGCGTCGAAGTGCTGGCCATCGTGCTTGGCAACCAACGCCAGGCTCAGACGGTTTGGGACATGGCCCGCAACAATCCGACGGACCAGTTCTTTGGCGAACTCGCGAACCAGTACTCGGTCGAACCCAGTTCCCGGTCGAACTTCGGGCAGGTGCCCCCGTTGCGGAAGCACAGCGGCCAGCCGTTGCTGGAAAAGGAAGCCTTCCGCCTGAAACCGGGCGAATTGTCCGGCATCATCGCCATGGGGGACAAGTACGTCATCCTGCGTTGCCTGGGCCGCACGCAGCCGATCGTCAAGGACTTCAACGCGGTCAAGGACGAGCTGTACCGCGACATCCTCGAAAAGAAACTGCGGCTGGCGATGGCCAAGGAGTTCGACCGCTTGAAGGGGACCTCGCAGATCGACAATTTCCTCGCGGGGACGTCACAAGCCGGCCGACTGGCAGGCGCAAACACCGCTTCCCCAACCAGTTTCGAGCAGCCCCTGACCCCGGCGGCCAAACCTGCGAAACGATAGCCTCGTATCCGTAGTGCTCTGCCACCAGGACCCGATCGGCGTCCGTGGTGACGGGCGTAATTGGCGCTGGAAATGGACATGCAGATGATCACGCCCGTGGCCGTCGATTGGGACGGCGACGGCCATGGGGACCTGATCTGCGGCGAAGAAAACGGCCGGATCGCCCTGATCGAGAACACCGGCCGCCTGAAGGACGGGATGCCGTTGTTCCAGAAGCCCGCATATTTCCGGCAGGAGGCCGACGAGCTGAAGTGCGGGGCGCTGGCGACGCCGTTCGCCGTCGACTGGGACGGCGATGGCGACGGGGACATCCTCTGCGGCAACTCGGCCGGCTATATCGTGTTCTTCGAGAACCTCAGCGGTCCCGGCGTCCAGCGCCCCAAGTGGGCGGCTCCGGTGTCGCTCCAGGCCGCCGGCCAGACGATTCGCATTCAGGCCGGCGAGAACGGTTCCATCCAGGGCCCTGGAGAAGCCTGCTTCGGCTA
>Ga0302238_1002767_pt1 | contig 11889 bp, 14 predicted proteins | sample AAG_UR_Asn_MG_FD_193527 | JGI IMG/M metagenome (GOLD analysis project Ga0302238, IMG submission 193527) | Enriched activated sludge microbial communities from anaerobic digester in WTTP, New Holstein, Wisconsin, United States - AAG_UR_Asn | ecosystem: Engineered > Bioreactor > Anaerobic >...
AGCAAAATATTTTTTTATCGAAAGGAGACGGTATGAATCCCCAGAAAAAAGTATCAGCGATGTTGGACGAATTCAAAAATTTTGCGTTGAAGGGTAATGTGGTTGATCTGGCCATCGGCGTTATTATCGGCGCCGCCTTTGGCAAGATCATTGATTCTCTGGTCAAGCACATTATTATGCCGGCGATCAGTATTTTTATTCCCGGAGAACAGGGTTATCTGAGTTGGAAGTGGGTTATCGACGGCAAGGAAATTCTCTATGGACTTTTTCTTGGAGAAATCGTCAATTTCCTTATTATCGCACTGGCGTTATACATTTTCATTGTCAAGTTTCTCGGGTTCATCATGAAGAGTAAGGAGGAGGAAGCAGCCGCCCCGCCGCCCCCCACAAAAGATCAGGAACTGCTTACCGAAATCCGCGATCTGCTGAAGACAAAGTAATTTTTCTGAATCAGACAAACAGGACATCTTACGGATGCAGGCGTGAATGCCTGCATCCGCTTTTTACGAGTCCATAATTTATAGCAAAGTTGGCGGGAAGCGCCGGATGAAATTCGGTTTTGCTTATTGTTCAACGGCGTCATTCGTTTCCGGCTGCTGCTTCACACCGCCGCTGTCCGGCTCATCACTTCCGGGCTTGAGGAACAGATAATAGAGCTTGCCTTCGCGATATGTTTTTCCGGCCTGTTCACCTGCTTTTTCGCCGATCCCCATATAAACGTCGCAACGGCCCGCAGCCCGGATTGCGCCCCCAGTATCCTGATCCAGAGCAAACCCCACGGGTTTTTCCAGGTCAACCGCGGCAAAGGCAAACATCGCCCGGGGATAAATAGACTTATCCGTGGCAATCGTTCTCAACGGAGTTACCGACTCGTTGAGCGAACCTCGGGGATCACCGGTTTCGGTTCTGAAGAAAATAAAACGGGGATTTTCGTTGACGTAGACATCGACTTCATCCGGATGGGCCTTGAAGTAGGCAATCATCGATTTCATATTGATATTTTTTTCAGTCAATTTGCCGTCGGCTGTCATTTTAGTCCTGATGCTCTTGTATTCCCAGCCGTTATGAGCGGAGTAGCCGATCGCTTCGATCCGTCCGTCGGGCATGCGGATCTTGGCTGAACCCTGCACATGCACGATATAGACCTCGAACTTGTCTTCCAGCCAGACCAGTTCGCTGCCTGCAAGCAGGTTGGATTCCTCTATTTCTTTTCTGCTCGGGTATTGCCGGATCTGGTTGTCCGTTGTCTTTTGCCCCAGAATGTTTCCCTCGGAATCTTTCACCAGATTGGCGGGCGCTTTGTACAACGGATACTTAAAGCGGTCTGTGCGTACAGGCGATCCGTTAAAAATCGGCGTGTAGTATCCCGTATACAATACTGTTCCCTGGTCATCGCAGCCCACCGAAACGTAGGTGTCAAATTTTTCGTGCAGGATCGAATTCATCTGCTGCGGGGGCATATTTGCAGAAACAAGCTTGTATAATTCCTGCAGGCTTTTTACAGCGTGCTCGTGGGTGATTTCGCCGTACGGATAGAATTTTTGGCTGGATGGCTTGGACATATAATTCAGGGAGCGGGCGATTGCATCCTTTAAACCGTCGAGATCGGAGCAGGCCTTTGTGTAATCCGGAATCTGCCGGGGATCGGTAATCTTTCTCAGCGCGAGTTCACCGGGCGGCAGTTGACGGGAATAATCTTTTTCGAATTCCTGGATGTCGGTAATAACGGCGCCGCGCTTCTGACAGCCCGCAAGAGCACCCAGAACAATAACCAATATAAAGCATACAAAAATAATTTTTGTTTTCATGAAAAATACATAAAACAAAAGATCATTGTCTGTCAAAAGAAATTTAGTCGTAAAATTGCCCAACGATATGATAAATATTAATTTTAGTTTATTCTTGAAATATAATATGAAACAGAAGGCAAACATTGAAGACTGGTATAAGGATAACAACATGTCATCATACATAAACATCAAAATCGGCAATACTTCATTGCGGGCGGAGCTCTTCGATACGCAATGCGCCAGGCAAATAATGGAAAATATCCCGATCGAAGCGGTTCCCAGCGAATGGGGGAATGAGTTTTATTTTGAAATACCCGTTACGGCGCAGCTCGATGAGACGGCGACAACAAAAGTCAAGGTGGGCGATATCGGATTTTGGCCCCCCGGGAGGGCTTTGGCGATATTCTTTGGGCCAACGCCGATGAGTAGAGGCGACGACCCAGTTCCAGCCAGCGCCGTCAATCTTGTAGGGAAAATACTTGATGATGCCTCTCACTTAAAGCAGGAGAAAGGGGCCAGTAAGATTGTTCTTGTTAAAGAAAGCGCATAAGGAGAGGAAATGATGATTTCACGTATTGACCACGTATCCATTGCGGTAAAAGATTTAAAAAAGGCCTTGCACTTTTTTTGTGACATACTGGGAGCGGTTGCGGGAACCAACTCGGCCGATCCATTCATGAAATATTTCTGGCAGCTACATTCTCTCGGCGATTTGTCGCGCCTGGAAATTATCTCTCCTACGGGCAGGGGAAGTTTTCTGGATGGTTTTTTTAAGTCCCGAGAAGCGGGAGTTCACCATATTACCCTGCAGACGCCGGATATCCGCAAAACCATGGCGCATCTCGAAGCGCAAGGCATTCCCTTCTTCGGCTACCACGAATACCGGGACTGTTTATGGAAGGAAATATACATCCACCCGCGTGATGCCTTCGGCGTCCTGATTCAGATCGCCGAGTTGCGCTCCGATGACTGGCTGCCCGATCAGGTAAAGTTTCCTGCGGGGACAAAGATGCAGGTCGAGAAGACCGAAACCGGAGCGACGCTGACATTTGCTCATCCCGGCGGAGGCAGGGTTTCATTGGGGCTTGATCGTGGAGAGCTTAGGCAACTGAAGACAAAACTGGAAGAAGTGTTGTCATAATATGCAGCTTCTCTACGGCCTCACAGTCAAGTTGACCCTGACGCGCATCCAGAAAAAGATTGTACCGATTGCTCCTATCGTTCCGCCGATCAGAAACGTTGCTTCCGGGCTGATCCTGCTCCAGAGAAAAACAGGAGTGATGTATTCAAACGATAAAACTTACTCAGTATTTTATCGTTGCAGTGATATTTAATCCTGGTAAAAAAAATCCCGCAATAATAATAACGCTGATGACGACAGCCCAAATAATATATTTCAGCAGCTTCCCCGAATCCAGTCTATCTTTGAATCCTGTTGCTGAAAAGAGGCAACCGAGCACGATATATATAACGATGAGGAGGGAGCCGTGTGTCGTCCAGTGATGTCCCAGGATCGCTTTCATCACACTCATAACAGGGGTGCTTATTTCCTTTATGACCAGGATAACAGCATTCAACAGGACTGTTACAACCAGTGACAGACCGAAACCAGCAGCATATTTTCCCATATGTGAATTGTTCATCGTCGTTACCTCCCTAATCCCATTGTTACTCCTTTACTGATAATTCCACCTGCACCTTCCATGAAAAGGCCGAGTAATATTATTAGTGCACAGATTCCAAGAATCAGATTTTTCTTTTTTTTGTTGTTTAAGGGCATCACGCCGTGAACTGCTATCGGCAGGTAAATGCTGAGCAGTAATAATGAAAAAAAGATATGCTCCTTCACTTCCATAAAATAATTGTGCGCCCAAGGCCATTTGCCGGCTTTGATGATTTCCCTGTCGGCGCCGTAATATACAACATACCAATAACCTCCGATCAGAAAGGCCAGAACAATAAGTATGGCCACCGCTGAACTTAGCTTCTTAATCCTCCTGTAATTCCCCTCATGAGCATTCAAGACATCCACAAACAAGGCAACAGCAAACAGGATGCCCAAAACGCCAAACAGTACATGCAACATCATAAATCCCTGGCTTGGCATTTCCGTTCTCCTTTCTCGAATACCTGGTAAACGGGTTTATTTTTTGTCAATATTCATCAGCACAAAGATGCTTTATTCATGTTCATTTTCCTTTATATTGAGCATCAGCGTAGACTTTCCGGTGCTGATATTCCATGAGTTACGGATCGTTGGCAACATAAGAGTAAGGGGTATAGATTTGCCCCCGATTCCCGCCAATAGTAATTTTTTACCCTTTATTTCTCCACCTTAGCGAAAAGTTCTTTGAATTTGGGCGGCACTTCCGCCTTCGTTCCTTTTTTATAATCAAAAAACATGATGCCGGTTTTGGCTCTCGCCACTTCCCGCCCGGTTTTCTTGTTGGTGAGAAGATAGATGAAATCATATCCATAGCGGAAGAAATCGGTGAGGGCGACTTTCATTTCCAGCACATCACCCTGAAAGGCCTGCGATTTATAGAGAATAACTGAATCGTTCATGGCAATGCCCAGTCCTTCTACATTCAGCTCATTCCAGCCGTATTTGGCGAAAAACTGGATGCGCGCCTCGTTGAGCAGAAACATTATGCCGGCGGCACCCACGTGATTGGCATGATTGATTTCGCTTATGTGGACGGTGATTTCGGTTTCAAAATCATATTTTTCCGGTAAATCAAGGACTGCACGAGCCATATTTATATTCCTCCCGTTTTTATAATTGACGACCTCGTAAAAAGGCCGGATGCTGCGTTGCGCTTCATCCCTCGTCACTGCGGCGTACCTTTAAGTACGCTTCATTCCTCAGTATTCGCGCGTCTTGCCTGCGACCTTTTTACGAGGTCGTCTAAAATTGTTAATTTACGACTCACGAGTTCATCATAATTTGTAAACCATGTAATTTTTACATTTGTTTTAACATAACCGGGAACGAAGAACAATTGCAACGATGAACTGCAGAAATAATAAGCGGCAGCCACCCGAACTCCTGCCGGCGGAGGACAGACTCCCCGGCGGGGGCAGGGCCCGCTGCAGCCTCCAAAGTCAGGGAAGGAAACGGCTCGACATGGATATTATTTGACCAGCCGGATACTGCAATTGAGTATTTATGAACCAACTTTCCGGCGGTCTTCGCAATAGAATATGATCAGTTATTGCCAAAATATTTGGATAAACCAATTATATCAACCATTTTTATAATGCTTGCATACCTGGCACAAGATCTGCTCTATACGGATGCAAAAAATCACTAAGTGAAAGGAGAAAATCATAATGAAAAAATTAGCTATGGCCTTTGCTGCAGTTATGATCGTTGCGGGAATGGCGTCTTCCGCTCTGGCAGCTCCGGGCTGGGCAAACGGCCACCGCCACGACAACCACGGACGGTTCGACAGGCCGCCGCAGTACTATCGGCATATAGATCATAACCAGTGGCGGCACCATCATCAGCCCGTAGTGGTGCACAGGGCTCCTATGCTTGCGCCGCGGCCCGTTGTTCAAGTCTACGAACCACAGGCGGCAAGTTTCAGTATGTTTTTACCGGGTTTTAGTATTCAAATACGTTAGCAGTGCAAAATTATTTTGTCAGCCCGCGGGAGCGCCTGACCAGTGGTTTAGCAGTAGTTGAAGAGGCCGGATATGTCATGGTTCAGCCGCATATCCGGCCGACGTCAAAGAGAGCGCAACGCAGCATCCGGCCTTTTTACGAGGTCGTCATGTTTTACTTTGACAATTTCTATTACAATCTTTAAAGTCTTTTCCAGAAAGTCTATTATCTCTTTTAATCATAAAAGCCTGAATAAATGAATACCGCAAAGCTTTTAAGAAAATTGCGTTATGAAAAAAAGCTGAATTCCGGGCAGGCTGAGCTTCTGCTGAATTTGCAGGAGAGAAGAATTTTCTCCGTCCTTCGGGAGCTGCGTTTTTTTCTTTATATCGGCATCCTGCTGATCATCACGGGCGCCGGTCTGACTGTAAAACAATACTTTATAAATCTTGGTGACGCAGCTATTATTTCCGCGCTGACTTTATGCTTTGCGGCGGCCTTTGTTTATTGCTTTGCCCAGGGCAGATCGTATGAAAGAGGTGAAGTAGCCTCACCCAATATTGCGTTTGATTATATCCTGTTTTTCGGCTGCGCGTTTTATTCCATGGATGTTGCTTATATTGAAACGCAGTATCATCTGCTGGGCGAATTATGGGAAAATTATTTGTTGATATCGGTTGCTTTGTTTTTCTTCCTGGCTTACCGGTTTGACAACCGTCTGGTATTGTCACTGGCGCTTTCCACATTGGCGGCGTGGTTTGGCTTTACCTTATCGGCGCACCGGTTTTACTTCGAAAATTACTATCGTCTTTACGCCATTGCTTATGCTTTAATTGTATTCTGCTGCGGAGTCCTTCTTTACCGAATAGACATCAAGAAGCACTTTCTCGACATCTATCTGAATTTTGCCGCTCATTTTCTCTGTATTGCTCTCCTTTCCGGTGTTACTGAGTATAAAATACTATCTCTTTATTTTCCGGCACTGCTTTTGGCGTGTGCCGCTCTGGCATTTTATTCCGTTCAAGTCCGCAAATTTCTTTATGTGCTTTACGCCGTAATTTACGGTTATATCGGAATCAGCATTGTGATTGTCGATCAAATCCACCGGCAGACGTTTTTCCTTTTTATTTATTTCATCGTCACATCGATGCTGGTGATCGGTCTGATATTTAAATTATCGCGACGGTTTAAGGAAAATCAATGATGTTTGTTATGTATCCGCCTCAGCAGGAAGAAAATATATACATCCGCCAACAGACGCAGGCCTGGCGGCGTTCCGGTCTGATTACGGAGGAGCAGCTGAGCGCAATCAACGAACATACGGATATTCAATTACGTCGGACCAACCTGTTTTTCCGGCTTCTCTTTTTTGTCTTTACAATGCTTGGCGCCGGAGCGGTTGTGGGATTGTTCTTCTGGCTGCTGGACTTTAAGGATGCAGATATTATAGCCGTGATGCTGATTTGCTTCGGAGCTGCGTTTTATATTGCGGCGGAATATCTGGCGGGCAAATACCTGTTTTACCGGCACGGCGTCGAGGAAGCGCTTGTTGTTATGGCCATGGTGCTTTTTTGCGCCGGCTGCGGTATTCTCCTTTCTGAAAATCATTTAACGCTTACGCAACTAAGGATAGTCGTACCAGCTTTGCTGGCGATAACCGCGTGCTGGATTTATCTGCGCTTCGGTTTTCTCTATGCTGCGGGAATAAGCATCGTTGCTCTCAGCTTTATTCCTTTTCAATTTAACCTCTCACCGGCAGCGGAAAGAATAATGCTGTTCTCTGTTTTGTGTGTGATATTTGTTTTCAGCCTGCTTGCCGATAAACCGGATCTTGAAGACTTCCGGAAGAACAGATACGCAAAGATCCAGGCCTGCCTTACGACTGCGATATATTTAACCGTCAATTTGCAAATAATGGGACTTTTCGGATTGATTAGCATGGATCGTCATGCTGTGCATCTGAATCCGCAATTGTTTCCTCCATCAATTTACTGGTTGTCTTATGTCCTGACATTTCTGGTTCCGATAGCCGCTATTTATTGGGGGATTAAAAGCCGCAAACGAATCATTATAACCGTCGGCATTGTTATGGCCTGTGTGACGCTGGCAACCAATAAAAGTTACCTGGGCTGGACGCGCTACGCGTGGGACCCGGCAATATTGGGGATTATACTGGTTGGACTTTCTCTGATTATTACCCGCTGGCTCAATTCCGGTGTGGATCAAAGAAGGTTCGGATTCACCGCCCGCAATATTCTGAAGCCGGAAGAGGGCGGCATCACTCCGGCGGATGTGGCCGCCGCCTTGACGCCGGGAGTAATTGAGACTCAACAACCGCCAGCCGGAGCGCAGGAACAATATTTTAAAGGTGGTTCATCGGGCGGCGGCGGGGTGGAAGGGAAATTCTAGCGTTGTGTAACGGCAAAACTGACGGGATTTATAATACTTGCATGTCGATGGCTGAAGTTTTCTTAGCAATGCGTGTAAAGACGAATTCACGTGTTCTTCCTGAAAGCATTATTGTAAAGTATTGATTGGTGGCGTTGATTACGAACGGAAATCATGATAGTTAGAACAGAAAGGTTAAGAAGTATTTACGAGTAGCAGGGTCAGCGAAAATAGATAAATTAGATTTTTTGGGATTAAAATGTTACCAACCTCACAGCCACAATTGCAATTATCAAGGTCAAGTGCTTTATTTCACTATACGAAAGATATTAGCACCTTACAAAATATTCTTAAGTATGGATTCTACCCTTTTTATTGCCTCGAACAGCTTCCTTTTGGCGGGACTAATCCTGAAATTGCATTTCCAATGGTATGCTTCTGCGATATCCCAATTAGTAGAATTTCAGAACATCTCAGATTTTACGGCACATACGGTTTAGCAATGGAAAAGAATAATTGGGGCATTGGGCATAGAATAAATCCTATTCTATATATTTCAAATAACTCAGGATTATCTAAGTCCATTGAAATGACTATTAAAGGAGCAAAAAAGCTTAAAGAAGAATATAATGAGGATCAATATCTTAAAAGCATTCGAAATATTTGTGCTTATATCAAAAAAATTAAGGGTGAAGCTAAAGACATCGATGGAGAATATAAAGATAAGAACTTCTATTTGGAAAATGAATGGCGATATGTACCACAAAGTCTGAAAATCAAACCGTATCTAAAAAAAGAAGAGTATGATAATAAAAAGACATTATCCGATAATAATAAAATAGCCAACAAAGAAGGCTGTCTAGCAATCCATCCCAACAATATTCGTTACATAGTTGTAGAAACGGACTGGGATGTAGATGATCTAATTAAATTTATTGAGAATGAACTCACTGATTACTCAGTTGATCGAAAAAAACAATTAATTTCAAAGATACTACCAATGGAATTCATTCTTCAAGATATATAAATATGTTAGAGATTATTTATTTCCAAAGAAGTTTTTGATGTCGACAGTGTTTCATTCCGTAATAAACAACACTAAAGAGAACCAATTTGGCTACTTTGTAGATGTTATGTTTGTCAAGACAAGACTTCGCTGGACAATATGTCAAGTCAAGTCCGTCCTTGTTACATCTTTCGTGAGCCTTGGAATTCATCAAGAATGTTACCGGCAAGATATTAAAGAAGATGAATGGATTGCCCGTTCGCGCCGGGCAATGACAAAACGGAAAAGGTATAAAGGGATTTGGGCAACACTCTAATGACCGGCTGTGAAAAAACACTCATCTGCTGCGTTGCGCCTCATTTCTTTGTTCTTTCTCTGATGAAGCAGCGGGGGTCTTCGGCCAGATAGTCGCCGCTGTAGGCGTGCGCCCGTCCCCGGCAGCCGCCGCAAACGGTTTTGTAATTGCATTCGCCGCAGACGCCTTTCAAAAGCTCCTCCCGACGGCGCAAATGCTGAAACACCGGCGCGTTTCTGTATATTTCGTGGAAGCTCGAATCTCTTATATTTCCGGCATTGACTTCCACGAAAGGGCAGGGCCAGACATCACCGTTGGCCTTGACGTAAACAAAACCACGGCCGGCGGCGCAGCCGTGGAATACTTTTCCCGCCAGCTTCAGCAGCTTTCCTTCGCGTATGCCGTTCTTTTCCAGCAAGTAGGGCCAGTATTGAGGACCGGCAACGGGTTCAATGATTGTTTTGGCGGTTTTCTGTTTCGTCGCGATGAGTTCGCTCAGGTATTTGTTGGCGCTTTTCTTGAGAGTCGCTTTTTCAATCTTCTCTCCGCGGCCCACGGCGACAAGCTGATACATAAGCATGATGCCCGCACCGGATTTATCGGCAAAGTCAATCAGCTCCGCAAGATGAGGCATGTTGTATTCCATTGCCGTTGTATTGACCTGCAGTAAAATTCCCGCTTTTTTTGTTGCTTCCATTGCCCGCATCGCCAGCTCATAGGCGCCCGGTTTGTTCCTTACGAAGTCGTGGGTGGCGACATCGGCGGAATCAATGCTGATGGCATTGCAGACAACGCCGTGCTCCTTGAGTTTGAAAGCCATTTCTTCGTCGATCAGGGTGCCGTTGGTGGCAATTATGTTGGCCAGACCCGCTTTTTGAGAATGCCTGAGCAGGGTGAAAATATCGGGCCGTACTAAAGGTTCGCCGCCGGTATAAATTAAAGTTCGAAATTCGCTTTCCGCCGCCAGCATGTCAATGAGTCTTTTTCCCTCATCGGTGGTGAGCTCATCCGGTGCGGCTTTGCCGCTCGTTGCATGGCAGTGAATGCAGCGCAGATTGCAGGCTCCGGTTACTTCCCAGACGGGGTGCCCCGGATAGCCGATGCAGCCCATGCCCCATGCTCCGTTGGAAACAGGAATTGAAGGGAAGCCATGCTTCAACAGCCATCCCGGAAAGTGCCGCCACCGGTTGAGATAGCCCATCAGCAGGACGCTGCCCAACTGGCGGAAGAGAAGAGAAGGGGGATCGTAAAAAGGTTTTACTTTATTGTTTTGTCCGTCGGGTTTCATTAAATATACACCAGAATAAAAGTAAGGGTGATGCCCAGGTTAACGACGATGTTCAAGCCGCAAAGTATTTCCAGTTTCCGGGCATCCTCGTGGGCCTTCCGGCAAAGTTGAACGATTATGTAAAGGGAAACGAGAAAAAAAGGCAGGTAAAAATAAGTCACCTTCGCGGGCACTCCCCATGCCGGAGCGGCAAACATCGACAGTGAAGTTAAAACAGCAACGATGATGTAGACGAGCAAGCCTTTGGGCTTGCCGATCCGGTAAAGCAGATTCTTTTTATCAGTGGCAACGTCAGCCTCGTAATCGGGGAACTCGTTGAGCAGGATGACATTAAAGATGGAAAGGCCGATCGGCAACCATAGCAGATTAATGATCGGAGCTATCGTGCCGGTCTGAATGTAGTAAGACGAAGCGACGGGCAGCCAGCCATAGCAGAAGCCGATAAATAATTCACCGATTCCTCTCTTTACCAGACGAACGGGCTCCGTTGAATAAAAAAATCCGGGCAGTGTTCCCAGGATACCCAGCAAAAGAGTACAGGGACCTGTTTTATAGCCGAACTGCAGAAGAATTCCTATGCAAAGGGCGGCAATAACAGCGATTATGCTTGTCCAGAGCGCGATTGCCGGTGCTATTTTCCCCGCTTGCAGTGTACGGGTGCCGCCGGCAAACTGGTTGTTGTGCAAGCGGCTGGAAATGACGTCTCCCTTATAATCAAAATATTCGCCGGAATGGTAAGTTGCCAGCATGATCAGGACAACGCCGGAAAGGCCCAGAGCAAAAACTTCCCAGTTAAACACCGCGTTAAATTTATAGGCAAGTAAAGTGCCCAATATAAAAGGTAAAGCTCCCACGCTGTGAAAGGGAGGCCGGGAGAGGCGAAACCAGCACTGGAGTGTTTGTGCGAAGGATTGTGTCATAGGCCTTATATTTTTTGTATTGATGCCGGAAGTCGGGGACATGGGTTAATTTTTTATGGGAACCGCTAACATAAAAGTTCGTCGCTGTCAAAGAAGTATAGTAATGACATGCCGCCCGGATTTTTTCAAAGCTACATCAGCTCGTGGTCAAAAAAGAAGAAGCGGCGGCGATCACAACCGGTCAATTCCGGAGAAAATCCGTACGCATTAAAATTATTCAGGAAAAATTAATTTTTTCTTGATTGTTGATTTTATTTATGTTAGGCGTAGCGCCAGCTTGCTGCAACATGTGTCCTCCGCATCCCGAGCCCGACGGGGGCGAACAAAGTGCAGCCAAATTAACCTGGTAAACGTTGCGTTTGTAATAGGATGGATACGGAAGCTTACAATGGAATTTAAAGTGATAGCCTTGGAAAGCAGTAAAATATAATTAAAGGTTTATTCTATAAAAGGGGGCAAAGGTAATGACAAAAGCAGAATTGATAACTTTTATTGCGGATGAAGCGGGTATTTCTAAAGCAGCAGGTACGTTGGCCTTGGAAGCTTACATTACAGCGGTGACGAAGAATCTTAAAAAAACCGGTAAATTCGGTCT
>Ga0302238_1002768_pt1 | contig 11887 bp, 12 predicted proteins | sample AAG_UR_Asn_MG_FD_193527 | JGI IMG/M metagenome (GOLD analysis project Ga0302238, IMG submission 193527) | Enriched activated sludge microbial communities from anaerobic digester in WTTP, New Holstein, Wisconsin, United States - AAG_UR_Asn | ecosystem: Engineered > Bioreactor > Anaerobic >...
TGGTGGTCGCTCTTGCAGGTGACTTCCAGGCACGGGTCAGTGGTGGTGCAGTCGTCGGCGGTTAGGCAGCAGCCAACTACGTCGGGTTTCAGGGAGTACTGGCACTCGTTGTTGACGCACTTATCGTCGGTGCATACGGCGTCGAAGTCGTTGCAGTCGTTGTCATTGGCGCAGCAGCCCGGGGGGTTGGTGTTGACGCAGTTGCCATTCTGGCACTTGGGGACCTGGCAGGCGATGGGGGAGGAGCAGTCGGAGTCGTATTTGCAGCAGTCTTCTTTGGGGTTATAGACGCAGCTGCCGTTGGAGCAGGAGTCGATGGTGCAGGGGTCTCCGTCATTGCACTGAGCGGCGGTGCTGCAGCAGTTAGCCTTGTTAGTGTTCTTGCATATATTATTCTGGCATACATCGTCCGTGCATGGGTCGTTGTCATCGCAGTCGATATTGCCCGTGCAGCAGCCCTGGACGTCATAGTAGAAACACTGCTTAGTGTTGCACTCATCGGTCGTACATACATCGCCGTCGTCGCAGTCTATATTATTTTCGCAGCAATTAGTGCCGGTAGTGGTTGAGCACAAGCCGGCGTTGCAGACGGCGATCTGACAGGGCTTATTGGGCTGGGGGCAGTCGCTTGCAGAGTGGCAGCACTCGGCTCCCTGGGGAATCCAGTCACAGCGGTAGTTGACGCACTTGTCCAGGGTGCAGTCGATGTTGTCATTGCACTGGGCGTCCTGGTTGCAGCACCCGGCGTTGGTGACGAGTGGGTCGTGGAGGCAGGTTCCGGCCACGCAGGTGTCGCCGGTGCACTCATTCTGGTCGTCGCACTCTTCGGTGGAGTTGCAGCACCCGGGGACTTCGTTGCCTTCGATGACGCAGTAGCCGTTCTGGCAGATGTCGTTGGTGCAGATGTTGGAGTCATCGCACTGGCTGTCGAACCGGCAGGCTTTGACGGCGGTGTTGACGCAGAAGTTCTGGACGCAGTCGTCGATGGTAGTGGGGTCGTTGTCGTTGCAGTCATCGGGTGAGCTGCAGCAGCCGGCCACGGGAACCCCGGCGTTGGAGATCTCTTCGTAGATGCACTGCCCGGAGAGGCACTTGTCGAAGGTGCACTCGTTACCGTCGTCGCACTGGTCGGTGGAGGCGCAGGTGCAGCCACCGACGTTGCTGTCGGTGGGATGAATGCAGCGGCCGATACCGGTTACGCAGCGGTCGGTGGTGCAGGGGTTGGTGTCAACGCAGTCGATGTCGGCTTGGCAGCAACCGGCGACGGTGGACTTGGTGCACTTGCCCATCTTGCACTCATCTTTGGTGCAGGGGTTGAGGTCATCGCAGTCTTTGTCTTTGGTGCAGCAGGTGGGGTCCTCGAGGGTGTACTCACACAGGCCGTTGAGGCAGGTTCCTGTGACGCACTCATCGAGTTCGCAGTCCATGTCTACTTCGCAGCAGCCCTGGCCGGACTGCCATGTGAAGGCGCATAAGCCCTCTTCGCACGAGGGTGCGAAGCACTTGTTTGGGGGTGTGCATTGGTCTGCTGTTTCGCAGCTGGCGGGTTCGGCGCATTCTGGTGCCGTAGCTGTGCATTCGGCATCGGGGTCACAGCTGCAGAGGTCGGAAGCAGCGTCGGCTTTTCCGGATTCTGAAGAGGAACCACAGGATGCCGTCAGCGCGACGAGGAGCGTGAGGGAAAGAAGCGAACCAAGGATCTTCCGAGTCATGTCCAAGACCTCCGAAATGCATTACAAATCCACCGCACCCCAGGGCGCTGCAGGCAGAACGGTCCGAAGCAGCGCCATGACGTCCATCATTGTGCAGGGGTGACGGACGGGGGGATTCTAGTCAGAGTATGACCCATGGTCAAATCAAATGCCGGGCAATTGTTCAGCCGCTGCCAACGAGGTCTGTTGGGGCTGGGTTGGGTTGGTCCAAATGGATAGGCTGGGCACGGCGGTGACCGGGGCCGGGACAGGGCACCCGCAAAGGGGCCCGGGGGGCCCCGGGGAAGCCTTTCACTGCCTCAGGCGCGTTAACTGAGGAGTCTGAGCGGAAGATGCCTCCGCCTCCACCCCGAGTCAGTTTCGGGGGATCTCAACCCAGAAGAGGGTGCCCTCTTTTTCATTGGAGTCGAAGCCGATTCGGCCGCCGAGGTAGGTTTCGGTGAGGAGCCTGGCGCTGTAGGTACCGACGCCTCTGCCGGCACCCTTGGTGGAGAAGCTGCGGGTGAAGATTTGAAGCCGGACGTATTCGGGCATTGCCCTTGGGTTTTGGACCTCGAAGCGAGCAAAGGACGGGGTCTCGATACAGCGGATTGAGACTGTATCGCCTGTTCTGGCAGCTTCGAATGCGTTCTTCACGAGGTTGGAGATGACCCTGGAGAGCAAGGATGGGTCGGTCTGGACGATGCAGGGGCCTTGGGGTAGTTCGAGGGTGAGCCCGACACCGTTGGAGTTGTTGACTCTCTGGTAGGAGCGGGCCACGGATTTCAGGAGGGTGTGTGTATCGACGAGGGCCATAGGGGATGCCAGGTGTCCCTTCTCCGCCTGGAGCAGGATCCGCTGGCCCTGGATCTCGTCGATAAGCAGTCCTACCGAGTCGACGAGGGTGTTGGCCTTTTCGAGGGAGTCTCCGGAGAGCTCCGATGCGAGGAGTTGGGCGGTCATGAAGACGACGTTGGCGGTGTTGAGGACGTCATGAAAGAACGTTCTTTCGAGCACCCTTCGCCGCTCCTCGTGGCCGATGTCGGTGAGGGAGACAAGGACGAAGAGGTGGCTGCCTATCTCCATTCGTCGAGCCTGGACGTGGAGGACCAGTCCCCGGGCATCGCTGGTTCGTATGCGGCAGTCACCTTCGGCGTAGCCCGAGGAGTTGTGAAAGGCTTGCCAGACGGTGTTAACGAGGCCACACAGGCGGCAGAGGCTGGCGGTTCCGCATCCTGAGGGGCCGGACTTTTCACCCACGCAGTTGAGGAGTTCACCGGGTTTAGACCCGACGACATCAAGGGCAGAGGTTAGAATGGCGTTGGCTGCGTCGTTGGAGAACATCACCTGCCGGTCGATATTGAGCAGGATGATGGGGTGAGCCACTGCTTGCATGATTAAGGCTATACCCGGGGTCAGGAAGACGCTGGAGTTGACGGCCTCCAACTGTGCAAGGAACTCATCTTTCGGGATTGTGTCGGCTGGCAGATGGTGTGTCAGCCTTTGGTTGTTCTCCGGACCCCCGGTCAAATCCATGGATGCCCCACGCTAGCGTAGTCGGCTGGCCATTTGAGGGCCGGGCCGCTCTCAGTTCGGTGCCCCCCGGCCGTCCAGGATCCCGAAGCGGATGTAGACGTAATCGGGAGGCGAGGATGGTCTGTGTCCACCTTGGGCCACGAGGGCCTCTTCAAGGCGGACTTTGTAAACGTGTCCCTTATACACCACCAGGCGGACTTTTGAAAGTAGGCTTCTAACGAGGGCATCGGTGAGGCCGGATGTCTGGTCCAGGGGCATGATTACGACGATAATGGCCGGCGTTGTCCGGGCCTGGTCGATGCGGGACGAGACTATCTTGTGTTGGACGCCCACTCGCTGTAGTTGGGACTCGAGCCGGAACGCTCCTGCACGGTTCTCGAACTGGATCACGTTGGCTGCGCATGCTTGAGACATGGCCACCTCCTGTGCGATTTGCAGGCACTGCGGCCTTCGGTTCCCCTGTGGCCAGCGACAGAACAGGGGGCAGTTTGGGGGCGTCCTGCCATGGTTCGCCCCACCTTGTGCCGGCCTTGAGTAGTGCAGTGCTCGCTGTGTTCCAAAGCCGAGGATGGGGGATAAATGCAGAGAAGTCAAGGAGTTGGAGGCTGTTCAGCGGCGGAGTGGAGCTTGACAGTATGGGGCAATCCGGTTACATTGCGGGCCGATTTGGAGGGTACTATGCTTGAAAAAGATCTCATCTATGATAAGCGGATTCTGGCTCGAAACATCTCTCGTGGGACGGTGACCGAGGAGCAGGTTGCGAAGCACATGGGGGAGTTGGCCGATCTCAAGGGAAGGTATACGGAGATTGAGATTAGCGTCCGGGAGGGTGAAATGCCCATAGAGTATGTTGAGCCAGAGGAGTAGCGATTATATGTGGGGAGGTTCCTATGAGTGAGAAGGAAATAGAGTTCAAGGTTGTTGACAAGAGGCATGACAGGGCTCAGGAGGAGTCTGTTGCCGGCGAAGCTTCCCCCGCCGAGCCTGTTGCCGGGGACTCTGCCGAAGCGGATCCGGAGGCGGCCCGTGACGATTCTGCGTCGGCCCATGGCGATGCTCCAACTCCGCCGGCGGATTTCACCTCACTGGTGGTATCTCTGGCATCTGCGGCATATCTGCACCTGGGCGAAATCCCGGATCCTTCGAGCAGGGAGCCGCAGGTGAATCTCGAGGTTGCCCGGCATACGATTGATATGTTGGCGATGCTGAGGGACAAGACGCGTGGTAACCTCACCAAGGAGGAAGCCTCGCTGCTCAATAGTTTTCTATATGAATTACGGATGAAGTTTGTTGCCAAGATGGAGCAGTTGTAGCTCTATGTCGTTGTCTGTCCTAAGATTATAGCTCGAATAAACGGGTTTTCGTTGAGACTGCCAAGGTCTGGTGCGGATGAGCTGCGGCTGAGATGCGTACGGGGCTCAACTCGCCATGGGGTGATGCCAACGTTCTCAGACGAGGGTCTTCTTGGGGGACTGTGGCGCGCCGAGGTGGTTATAGGCCAGGGAGGTTGCGACGCGTCCGCGTGGGGTCCGGTCGATGAACCCCTGCTGCAGGAGGTAGGGTTCGAAGACATCTTCGAGAGTGTCCTTCTCTTCGCTGAGGGCTGCGGAGAGGGTTTCTAGTCCAACGGGTCCGCCGCCGAACTTGTATATGAGTGTCTCGAGGTAGAATCGGTCTGCGGGGTCGAGGCCTGCCTTGTCCACTTCGAGCTGTTGCAGTGCGAATTGGGCGATATCCAGGGTTATAATACCGTCGCCCCGCACTTGAGCGAAGTCTCGCACTCGTCGCAGGAGTCTGTTGGCGACGCGTGGAGTTCCTCTGGAGCGGCAAGCAATCTCTGTGGCTCCGTGTGGTTCGATGGGGATTTGCAGGAGTTCTGCGGAGCGGGTGATAATGAGTTTGAGCTCGTCGGTGGTGTAGTACTCCATCCTGGCGAGGTGACCGAAGCGGTTTCGGAGGGGAGAGGTAATGAGTCCGGTTCGGGTAGTGGCGCCGATGAGAGTGAAGCGGTTGAGATTGAGGCTGATGGAGCGGGCGTGTGGACCTTCGCCGATCATGATATCGAAGCGGTAGTCCTCCATGGCCGGATAGAGGCTCTCTTCCACGGAGGCGTTGAGTCTGTGGATTTCGTCAACGAAGAGGATGTCTCCGTCCTGAAGAGAGGTTAGGAGGCCGGCGAGGTCGCCCTTTTTCTCGATGACGGGTCCCGATGTTGCCCTGATGGCCACCCCCATCTCTTCGGCGATGATGTAGGCGAGGGTGGTTTTTCCAAGGCCGGGGGGGCCGTAGAAGAGCATGTGGTCGAGGGGCTCTTTTCTGGCTTTTGCCGCTTCAACGAAGACTTTGAGGTTGGCTTTGAGCTTCTCTTGTCCGGTATAGGCCAGGAGGGATTTGGGTCGTAGGGCGCGGTCGACGACCTCTTCTTCAGCGCCTTGTCGTATGCCGGATGTAGTGCGTTCATCAATCATTTATCTAAGCCTCCTGAGGGCTTCTCTGATAAGGTTTTCGGAGTCGAGTTCCGTATATCGAGGCACAGCAGCGAGGACCTCTGCGGCGTCTGGGCGCCTGTAGCCGAGCTGCACCAGGGCGTCGAGGGCATCTCTAACGGCGGAGTTGGCTGGAGTTTGTGCGGGGGCGCCGGGTGTCGAGGCTGGAGTGGGGACTGACCAGATATCGGTTATTCGCTCTTTGAGTTCGAGCACGACGCGTTCGGCGATCTTCTTGCCTACGCCTTTTGCTTTTGTGAGCGGTATTGAGTTCCCGGTGGCGATGTTCTGGATTAAGGCGTCGACGCCAAGGCTGGAGAGTAGGGCGATGGCCCCTTTGGGGCCGACGCTGCTCACGGAGAGCAGGAGTCTGAAGAGTTGTCTCTCCTGGAGGGAGGCGAAGCCGAAGAGGGATGTGCCGTTTTCGCCGGCGGAGAAGTGAACGAAGAGTTCTCCTTGTCCGCCGGTGTCGGGGAGGTTTCTGATAGCCATGGTTGTGGCGGTGAGTTCGTAGCCGACGCCGCCGCACTCGAGGATGACTTCCCAATCATCTTTATGGACAACGCGACCCTTAAGGTATCCGATCATGAAAGACTCCCTGTCAACCTGGGCAGGGACGTTAGCAAAGGAGCGTAGAAAGCGCCACAGGCAAGTTGTCGCAAGGGGGTGCGGGCGGGGGACGGGGTCATCGGGCAGGTATGGAGAGCTGAGCTCTGAATGCGTGACAGAGGGCCACGGCCAGGGCATCTGATGCGTCTTCGGGTGGTACCTCCGGCATTGCGAGGATGGTGCGCAGCATTTCTCTTACCTGCGTCTTGTCGGCTCTCCCCTGACCGGTGACGGCCTTTTTTATCTCAGCGGGGGAGTATTCGAAGACGGGACGCCCCGAGGCTGCTACGGTGAGGAGGGCGGCGCCCCGTGCCTGGCCCAGAGTGGCCACGGAGTGGAAGTTTGTATGATGAGGCTGGAAGAGGGCTTCGAAGGCGACCTGGTCCGGGTTGTGGGCTTCCAGGACGAGGTTGAGCTGTTGCGCTATGAAGACGAGGCGCTCCACCAGGGGGGTCTGGGACTTCATCCTGATGACGCCATGGTCGATGCGTTTGAAGGAGCGATTGCTTGAGAGGAGGAGTCCCCAGCCGAGCTTGACTGAGCCGGGGTCGATACCCAGGACGATCACTCTTCGTCGTCCATAACGGAGTCATCGAACTCGGCGTTGGAGTAGACGTTCTGGACGTCGTCGAGTTCTTCGAGGGCATCGATGAGCTTGAGGAGGCTGCGGGCTGGTTTGCCCTCAATATGGATGAGGTTGCTGGGGTGTTTAATCATCCCCGCACCGGTAATTTTGTACCCAGCGGTTTCAACGGCTTTTCGCACCTCTTCGAAGCTCTCGACGGCCGTGAGGATTTCAAAGGACTCCTCCTGATTGAAGAGGTCGTCGGCGCCAGCTTCGAGGATTAGTTCAGTGAGCTTATCCTCGTCGACGCCTTCGGCATCAATTTCGATGCGACCTTTGTCCGAGAAGAGGTATGAGACTGCACCGACCTCCGCCATCTTAGCGTTCTGCTTAGTGAAGGTGCGTCGCACCTCTGAGACACTTCGGTTTCTATTGTCGGTGAGGACGGATATGAGTATGGCTACACCTTCGGGGCCATATCCCTCATACATGATGTCTTCGTAGCTTACGCCTTCGAGTTCACCGGTGCCCTTCTTGACGGCCCTGGAGATGTTCTCATTGGGCATGTTTGCAGCCTTCGCGGCGAGGACTGCTGTACGCAAGCGAGGGTTGGATTCCTCCACCCCTCCACCCATTCGGGCGGCGACGGTGATTTCCTTTATGAGCTTCGTGAAGAGTCGGCCGCGAATGGCATCAGCCTTGCCCTTCTTGTGCTTGATCGTGCTCCATTTATTGTGGCCTGACATCCAGGACCTCCCTTTGAAGTTGGGGCTTGTTTACCATCAAACGGCCCTGGACGCAACCGGAAACGGCCCTGGGTGCACGGGGGCAGAGCGGGAAAAAAGGTTTGACAGGGGAGTTGCGGGGTTGTTAGATTCGCCCGGAAGGTGGTGTGAAGCGAATTATCGAGGGTGAATGCCCATGGAGCGAACTTACAGTTTGGCGCTTCTGCTGGTTGGGGTGATTGGGGTCTCGTCATGCGGTCCGATTCAGGCCACGACGAATATTGCCATGGCCAACAAGCGGATTCACGAGGCAAGGCTGGCAGGGGCTGACGTGCTGAAGGAGGGCGAGAGGTACATAACGCCTGCTCAGCAGGAGTATCAGCTGGCGTTGCTGTACCTTCAGAAGTCCAAGGAGTTGGAGGGGTTCTCGAAGTTTGAGCATGCAGCGTTTTATGCGCAGCTGGCGTCGGACCTGGGGAAATCGTCCAACAGCAACATGAGTGAGGAGGCTCGCCGCAAGGATCTGCGGGAGCGAATCAAGAAGGGTCTGGAGCGGAATCACAGGGTGGCTCCTCAGAGTGCGCAACAGCCTTAGCATCAATCATTTCTGAGCCGTGGGGAATACCATGAAGCAGGTTTCTCATACTGGTCGGGCGGTAACAACGCTTGTGGTGTTTGCACTTCTGGCTGGGGGGTGTGTAACGGGGGCCGAGGTGTATCGTTCCACCGACGACCTCCTGCAGCGGTTGGAAACCATCAAAGAGGCCGGATACATCTGTGCGCCGAAGGAGTACGCCAGCGCCAAAGCTCATTCGGAATTCGCCAGAACTGAGTCTGACCATGGAGACACTCTCAAGGCCAAGGCCCACCTGGACCAGGCCCGGGAGTGGTTCACGAAGACGTGGGCGGCGACGCATAATGCTGACAACAGCTTGCGTGAGGGGTGTGAGGGCGACGACGACGACGACGGTGTGTTGAACAGCAAGGACAAGTGCCGATACGAGGCAGAGGACTACGACGGAGATCAGGATGGTGACGGCTGCCCCGAGTGGGATCGGGATGGCGACGGGATTCCTGATGACCGGGACCAGTGCCCCGAGGATCCGGAAGATCAGGATGGTTTTGAGGATACCGACGGATGCCCCGAGCCGGACAACGACCTTGACGGCATATGTGATCCGTGGGTAGCTGAGCGTGGTTTGCAGACCAAGTACGCTGGTGTCTGCAAGGGTGTCGACAAGTGTGCCAATCAGCCGGAGGATATGGACGGCTGGGAGGACACGGACGGATGCCCCGAAGTAGACAACGACAACGACGGCATTCCTGATACCAAGGATCGTTGCCCGAACGTGGCCGAGGACTTCAACGGTTTCGAGGACGACGACGGCTGCCCGGATGCCGACAAGGCATTCAAGAGCATTGTCGTGAAGGACGACAGAATAGAGTTGAAGGAGAAGGTGTTCTTTGCCTTCAACAAGTCGAAGATTATGGCTCAGTCGTTCCCGATGCTTAGGGAAGTGGCCACTGTGCTGAAGAACAAGCAGAGCATCAAGGTCCGAATTGAGGGTCATACAGACAATAAGGGCAACGCCAAGTACAATAAGAAGTTGTCTGAGCAGCGAGCCAAGGCTGTGCGGGACTTCCTGATTAAGGAAGGCATTGCTGCGGACCGGATGATTGCCGTGGGGTATGGCCCGGACAATCCCATTGCGGACAACAAGACCGAAGAGGGTCGTGACCAGAACCGCCGGGTCGAGTTCTTCATCATTGAGCAATAGCATCATAGCATGAAAAACATCATTGTTTCTGCTGGTTGGGGAGCCAACCCTGAGATTCAGGAGCGGCTGCTGCGGAGCTACTCTCAATTCTTCGAGGCGTTGCAGGAGCGGCTTCCAGCGGGTCATCCCGACGGGCTTGCCAAGCAGGCGAGGGAGGTCTGTGACATTGGCCGTGGGTTACTGGAGGGGCGGGTAGTTGATCGGCGGGACCTTCTGGGTGCCAGGGCACACTTCTTCATGCCGCTGGAGGTTCCCAGGTACTGGCTTCCTCTTGGGGAGATACTGCGGCATTTGCCTGAGGGCAAGAGGCCCTATTCCGTGCTGGAAATCGGCGGAGGGGTTGGGGCTGGGGTTGTGGCCCTGGGCTCGGTGATGGCGGCTCAAGGGGCGAGGTTGATGGTAGAGGTGACCTCCCTGGAGAGTGACAGGGCCGCTGGCACTGTGTACGACATAAGCATGGAAGTCTTGCGGCGTTTGACAGGTTTTCCCACCAAGGTTGAGAGACAGGTGGGAGACGTGACCTCGTTGCTGCGGAAGGTGGCAGGTGAACGTTTCGACCTGGTGCTGGTTAGCGACATGGAGAGGCTGTTTGGTGCAAGAGATGCCGGTTCGGAGGGAGGAGACGTCACCTCGGTGGTGGAGCGCCTCTTACGTGAGCGTGTAAAGAAGACGGGGGCTCTTCTAGTGATGGAAGGTGCTTCCAAGAGGACATCGAGGGCGTTGTCGGGTTTGTTGGGGGCGATGCAGGAGAGAGGGCATGGTACGTTTGCTCCTTGTGCTACGGGGGGCCGATGTCCGTATATGGAGACCCGAGAGAAATACTGCTTGCATTCTGTGAGCGTACCGGTGACACCGCTGGCGCAGAGTGTTGGTTCCAGGGCTAACCTTCGTGTTCACGAGAGCCATTTCTGTTATGGGATTCTTACGCCCCAGGGGGAGCGGTATGTCCCGGCGGGGTTGGAGGCTGGTGAGGGGCAGTTTTTGGGCCGCGTGGTGTCTTTCCCTGACAGACGTCCGCACGGCTTTGCCTACGACGTTTGCACGGGGGATGGGGTGGTCTCGGTGTTGGCCCCGAGGGTACTGGACGACGGTTCAACGAAGGGGGGCCGGTTGCCGCACGGGGTGTGGGTGGTGGTGGAGCGTGAGAGGAAGAGGAGATAGCAGGTTGGGTCCCCGTGGCAAGTTCGGGCGAATTTGTCGCGTTGTCTGGAGGGAATTATGCGATTCGGGGTTGTGGGTCACAGTGCGCTGGCGCAGGAGGCTGTAGCTCTGTGGAGTTCCCTTGGCCATGAGGTTCTTGCAGCGGGCTGGCCAGAGGGAGCCGGCGACGGGGCGGTGGAGCGAATGCCATCGGTGGGGGCGCTGCTGGATTCGCTGGAGCCGTTGCGCCGGGTATTCGTCTTTGGGGACGATGAGGTGTTGGCGGAGAGCTACATTCTTGCGCTGGCCGCTAGGTTGGACGTCTCTGATGTGGTTGTAGATGCGGCTATCAGTTCGCCCGAAGGACCGGCTCGAAGGATGGCCATGTTGTCACAGCCCAGGGCCCGGTATGTCGGTTTTGGGCTACTGAGTCAGGATGGCGGGCTTCGGCAGGCAACCATTTTGGGTGGGGGGCACAAGGTTGGATTTGACCTCGTTGCGACTTTACTGGAAGACCTCGTTGGTAAGGGGCAGTGCTGGTACGTGGGTGCTGGCGGGGCGGGCCAGATTCTCTCGAAGCTTCTTGCAGCATTTGCTTGGGTTGAGAGGGCGGCGCTGGCGGAGTATGCGTCGCTGCTCGTGAATGGTTGCGGAGTTGGGGCGGCGGAGGTGGCGCTGGCCGTGCGTGGATGGGGAGTTCAGGCGGGTGAGACGCCGTCGCTGGAAGCGGTGGCCAGGGAACTGGAGTGCGGAGGGCCACGGGTTGACTTGGCGGTGAAGGGGGCCTCGGTTGAGGAGCAGGCCGCTTCTTTGCTGATGTCTTCTGGCGTTGCTTCCTGGATGGTATTTGCCGCTTTCTACGGGCGTTTCTCTGGGGGCTCCTCTGCCAAGGAGCGAGAAGTACACAAGTCCAGATATCCCCGGCCTGCGAATGCCGAACTGCCGGCCATTGGGGTGTTACTGGAGGATTGCCGGGCCTCGTTTCTGGCGTTGAGAGTTATCGCCACGGTGGAGTTTGCGGAGATCCTGGGGCCAGTCTCCGATGCGTGGAGCTTGCAGGCCTCGGTGGTGGATTGCCTGAGGTTGCTGCGGGGGGCGCATCTGACCAGGAGCCCCATGTATGAGCCATTTGTCACCGCTGCAGCAGACCCTCATGGTCTCAGTCTGCTGGCCTATCCACGGGTGCAGTTCATGCTTTCGCCGCTGGTGCCGGCTCTCCGGAGGGTATGTCAGTTGGCCGTTGCCACGGGGGTGTCGATGCCGGTTGTGGCGGCTTGCCTGCAGCATTTCGATGGCAAGACATCCCCGTGGGCGGGGCTCCGCTTGGGGGGGGCCTAAGAGGGGGGGCCTAAGAGGG
>Ga0302238_1002769_pt1 | contig 11879 bp, 7 predicted proteins | sample AAG_UR_Asn_MG_FD_193527 | JGI IMG/M metagenome (GOLD analysis project Ga0302238, IMG submission 193527) | Enriched activated sludge microbial communities from anaerobic digester in WTTP, New Holstein, Wisconsin, United States - AAG_UR_Asn | ecosystem: Engineered > Bioreactor > Anaerobic >...
AGGTCTGCGTTTCGCCATTCGCGAGGGTGGTCGTACCGTCGGCGCCGGCGTCGTCGCCAAAATTATCGAGTAAAGGATCAAGGCGAGGGCATCCCGTATGAAGGGGTGCCCTTTTGTCTCTGCTGCAGGGGTATAGCTCAACTGGCAGAGCGTCGGTCTCCAAAACCGAAGGTTGGGGGTTCGATTCCCTCTGCCCCTGCCATCATTATATTTTTAGCTGACGAAATGGCCGATAAAATCAAGTTTGCGTTGGCGTTGCTGTTGCTGGTCGCCGGAATTGTCGGCTTCTACTTTCTTTCTGAGCAGGCAATGATTTTGCGGGTGCTGGCGGTGATTGCCGGCTTCGGGCTTTCCGCAGCAGTGGCTTGGCAGACTGAACCGGGCCGTCAATTCTTCGATTTCGCCAAAGAGGCAACCGCCGAAGCAAAGAAGGTCGTCTGGCCAACCCAAAAGGAAACCCTGCAAACGACCGGACTGGTGTTTGCATTCGTTTTTATTATGGCCGTCTTTCTCTGGTTGACTGACAAGAGTCTGGAGTGGGTGTTGTACGAACTGGTTCTTGGGTGGAGAAAGTAATGAGCAAGCGCTGGTATGTCGTCCACGCCTATTCGGGCTTTGAAAAAAGTGTGCAGCGTGCGCTAATCGAGCGTATTCAGCGTCATGGAATGCAGGATTTTTTCGGCCGTGTACTTGTCCCGGTTGAAGAGGTTGTGGAACTTAAGCAAGGGCAGAAGAGCATTTCCGAACGCAAGTTTTTTCCCGGCTACGTGCTTGTGGAAATGGAAATGAACGATGAGTCTTGGCATCTTGTAAAGAGCACGCCGAAGGTGACCGGGTTTGTCGGCGGCACCGCCAACAAACCGACGCCGATTTCCGAGAAGGAAGTCGAGAAGATCATGCAGCAGATGCTGGACGGCGTGGAAAAACCAAGGCCCAAAGTGCTCTTTGAGCCTGGGGAAATTGTTCGCGTCAAGGAAGGGCCATTTACCGATTTTCACGGTTCGGTTGAACAGGTCAACTATGAAAAGAACCGTTTGCGCGTGTCGGTGACCATCTTTGGTCGCGCCACGCCTGTTGAACTCGAATTTGGGCAGGTTGAGAAGGCTTGAGCCAACTTCGACATGGGCGCACATGTCTTGAGCGGCGCGCCTGATTAGAGCGACCAAGGGTCGCATTTGTGGTTTGGGGAGCGCCGTGAAATGGCGCGTTATTACCCGTTTAAAGGAGTATAACCGTGGCAAAGAAAATTGTCGGCTTCATCAAGCTGCAAGTGCCGGCGGGCAAGGCTAATCCTTCCCCCCCGATTGGTCCGGCGCTCGGTCAGCGCGGTCTCAACATCATGGAGTTCTGCAAGGCGTTCAACGCCCAGACACAAGGTGTGGAGCCCGGTCTGCCAATCCCGGTGGTGATTACCGCCTACGCGGACAAGAGCTTCACCTTCATCATGAAGACGCCTCCTGCGACCATTCTGATCAAGAAGGCCGCGGGGGTTCAGAAAGGCAGCCAGCGGCCGCATACCGACAAGGTTGGCAAGCTGACACGCGCTCAGTGCGAGGCGATTGCCACCCAGAAAATGCCTGATTTGACTGCGGCTGATATGGACGCTGCCGTTCGTACCATTGCTGGAAGCGCCCGTTCGATGGGTATTACCGTGGAGGGGGTCTGACATGTCCGCTGTGACCAAACGCCAAAAAGCCGTTCAAGGCAAAATTGATCGCAACAAGAATTATCCGGTGGCAGAGGCGTTGAAAATGGCCAAGGAATTTGCCACCGCTAAGTTCAACGAATCTATCGACGTCGCCGTCTGCTTGGGTATTGATGCGCGTAAATCGGACCAGTTGGTACGGGGCTCCGTGGTTCTTCCCGCGGGAACCGGCAAAACTGTTCGAGTCGCCGTGTTTGCCCAAGGCGAGAAAGCGGAAGCCGCCAAGGCGGCAGGCGCCGATATCGTCGGGTTTGATGATCTGGCGGCCGAGATCAAGGCCGGCAACATGAATTTCGATGTCGTGATTGCTACGCCGGACTCCATGCGGGTGGTCGGCCAACTCGGACAAATTCTTGGCCCAAGAGGCCTGATGCCCAACCCAAAGGTTGGTACCGTGACCATGGACGTGGCCGGTGCCGTGAAAAATGCCAAGGCCGGCCAGGTTCAATACCGGACTGACAAGGGCGGTATCGTACATAGCACCATCGGTCGTGCCTCTTTCGAGATCGAGCAATTGGAGCAGAATCTCAAGGCGCTGATCGACGCGCTGACCAAGGCCAAGCCGGCCAGTTCGAAAGGTCAGTATCTCAGGAAGATTGCCGTCTCCAGCACGATGGGTCCTGGTGTGCGCGTCGATTCGGCTTCGTTGTAATAATTGTGTGGAGCTCCATTCGGGGCTCTGGAAGGAACTTTGGGCTGCCGGGCTTGTGTGATCGCCCGGCAGATCGTCAAAGACCGCAGGTGCTGAATGGTGAAACAAGCCACGAAGCTTAAGCGTGTTGTTTCGGCCTGCGCAGACGGTGAGCCCGCACAGGATTTTCGGTTTTTGGTTATCAATGCCGATGCTCTTGGGTAAGGTCGCCGTGGGTGCGATATGTCTGAACAGATGTGTCGTGTGATCGACTAAATGGAGAAAGGACCCATGGGTCTCAATCTAGATGAAAAGAAAGCCGTAGTTGCCGAAGTGTCGGCGCAAGTGGCTACCGCACAGACAATCGTTGTCGCTGAGTACAATGGAATCGAGGTCGCCCAATTGACCAAGCTCCGTGCTCAGGCGCGTAAGTCTGGCGTGTATCTGCGCGTGCTGAAGAACACGCTCGTGCGCCGCGCCGTTGCCGGTAGTCCGTTTGAAGGGCTGGCCGTGCAAATGACAGGTCCGTTGATTTATGGCATTTCTCAGGATCCCGTTGCTGCGGCAAAGGTATTGAGTGATTTCGCAAAAACTCACGACAAGATGGTGTTGAAGGCAGGATCCTACGCCGGCAAGCTTTTGGATAAAGCTGGCGTGCAAGCGCTTGCTGCGATTCCGAGCCGTGAAGAACTGCTGGCCAAACTGCTTGGCGTGATGAAGGCGCCTGTTTCCGGATTTGCCGTTGCACTTGGTGCTTTGGCGAAGCAACGCGAAGAAGCCGCGGCATGACAACCGCCGCGACCTGCGGCCGAATCTGACTGAATTACAAAATCCCGATTTTAGGAGTTACATATTATGGCAATCACCAAAGAAGACATTCTCGAAGCCGTTGGCAATATGACGGTTATGGACCTAAACGACCTGGTCAAGGCGTTCGAAGAAAAGTTCGGCGTATCCGCTGCGGCCATGGCCGTCGCCGGGCCGGCGGCTGGCGCCGCTGCGGCTCCGGTCGAAGAGCAAACTGAATTTACCGTCATGTTGTTGGCTGCCGGCGAAAAGAAGGTTGAAGTGATCAAGGTTGTTCGTGCAGCCACCGGTCTTGGCCTGAAAGAAGCCAAGGATCTCGTCGATGGCGCCCCGAAGGCTGTCAAGGAGGCGATTGCCAAGGCAGACGCGGAAGCCCTCAAGAAGCAACTCGAGGACGCTGGTGCCAAGGTCGAAGTCAAGTAATTCAGCTTTCGCAAGCGGGCTGGCAGCTTTCGGGTTGCCAGCCTTTTGTGCTTTCCGGAAATGAATTGAAATTATCGGAGTCAATGTTTTGCAATTGACTGAAGGATGACGTAACGCACAAACGCAAGCACGAATGGCCACCAGATCCTTTGTACAAGATACGACCACCATTTGTCCTTCCGTTTGTCCGTTGCGCACCATCCCGGGAGACGGCCCGGGGTGCGTACGCTAGAGGATTGTGCTTTCTGAGCTCGGAGCGACCATGACCTACTCCTATACCGAGAAAAAACGTATCCGCAAAAGCTTCGCCAAGCGTGCAAATGTGCTTGACGTGCCCTTTTTGCTGGCGACACAACTTGAATCGTTCACCGCTTTCCTACAGGCGGCTGTTCCGCCGGCGCAGCGGAAGAATCAAGGGTTGCAAGCGGCGTTTACCTCGATTTTTCCGATTGTCAGCCATAGCGGCAATGCGCGCCTTGAGTTCGTCAGCTATGCGCTGGCCGAACCGGCCTTTGACGTCAAGGAGTGCCAGCAGCGCGGACTGACCTTCGCGTCCGCTCTGCGCGCCAAGGTGCGATTGGTCATTCTTGATCGCGAAGCGCCGGATACGATCAAGGAAGTCAAGGAGCAGGAAGTCTATATGGGCGAGATTCCGCTCATGACGACGACCGGGTCGTTCGTGATCAATGGCACTGAGCGCGTCATCGTTTCCCAGTTGCATCGCTCTCCTGGTGTCTTCTTTGAGCATGACCGTGGCAAGACACACAGTTCCGGGAAGCTTTTGTTCTCGGCGCGGGTCATCCCTTATCGCGGATCGTGGCTCGATTTTGAGTTCGATCCGAAGGACATTCTGTTCTTCCGCGTCGACCGCCGTCGCAAGATGCCGGTTACCACGCTACTGAAAGCCATTGGCCTGACGCCTGAACAGATTCTGCGAGAATTCTTCGATTTCGATACCCTTGAACTCAGCAAGAAGGGCGTCGAGTTCCATCTCGTGCCTGAGCGTTTGCGGGGTGAAGTGGCGCGTTTTGACTTTTGCGACGCCACTGGCAAGGTGATCGTTGCGAAGGACAAGCGAATTACGGCCAAGCACATCCGAGAGCTTGACGCCGCCGGGATCAGGAAGATTTCCGTACCTGAAGATTTTGTCGTTGGGCGTATTGTTGCTCAGAACATCATCGATAAGGATACCGGCGAGATTATTGCCAGCGCGAACGATGAAATTACCGAGGCGCTGCTTGCCAAACTCGCCGAGGCCGGGATCGAAACGCTTCAGACTCTGTATATCAACGATCTGGATCGTGGTGGATTCATTTCGCAGACGCTCCGGACGGACGAGACTGTTTCCAAGCAAGCCGCGCGCGTTGCCATCTATCGCATGATGCGTCCTGGCGAGCCGCCGACAGAGGAAGCGGTCGAAATTCTTTTCAATGGACTGTTCTACTCCGATGAGCGCTATGACCTGTCGGGTGTGGGCCGGATGAAGTTCAACCGTCGCGTTGGGCGCAAGGACGTTGTTGAATACAAGGTCATGGTGAAACACGTCCCGGCGAAGCGCGACGTTATTGTTAGCACGATTATCGAAGCTGCCGGTGGAACGCCGGCCGCTGTGGAGTTATTGCTGAGTGAGCTGGCCTACGGTGTTCGCGCTGTTGCGGAAAATCTTACAGAGCAAGATGCTTCAGCGCTTCTCGCCCAACTGAAAGGCTTCGGAGTTGTTGGTGAGGTGCGGGAACAACTTACGCTGTCGCCACGGGACATCGTTGAGGTCATCAAGATTCTTGTTGATTTGCGTAATGGTCGCGGTGACATTGACGATATTGACCATCTGGGTAACCGGCGTGTCCGTTCCGTTGGAGAACTGGCGGAGAATCAATTCCGTGCCGGGCTTGTACGCGTCGAACGTGCTGTAAAAGAACGGCTTTCGCAGGCGGAGTCGGACAACCTCATGCCGCATGATCTGATCAATGCCAAGCCGATCAGTGCAGCGGTCAAGGAGTTTTTCGGATCCAGCCAACTCTCCCAGTTCATGGATCAGACCAATCCGCTTTCGGAAATCACCCATAAACGGCGTGTTTCCGCGCTGGGGCCGGGGGGCTTGACCCGAGAACGCGCCGGGTTTGAAGTGCGTGACGTGCACCCGACTCACTATGGCCGTGTCTGCCCGATCGAAACTCCTGAAGGACCAAACATCGGTCTGATCAATTCACTGGCCCTGTTTGCACGAACCAATGAATATGGGTTCCTTGAAACGGCGTATCGGAAGGTTGTCGATTCCAAAGTGACGGACCAGATCGAGTATCTTTCCGCTATTGAGGAAGGTGGCTACATTGTTGCTCAGGCCAATGCTGCCTTGGGCGAAGACGGTGCTCTTGTCGATGATCTGGTGACGTGTCGCGAAAAAGGCGAAACGATTCTTGCCGAGCCGTCGCGGGTGCAGTACATGGACGTCGCACCGGGGCAGATTGTTTCTGTCGCCGCTTCGCTGATTCCCTTCCTTGAACATGACGATGCGAACCGGGCCTTGATGGGCGCGAACATGCAGCGTCAGGCTGTTCCCTGCTTGCGTCCTGAAAAGCCGGTCGTGGGGACCGGGATTGAGCGTACCGTGGCCGTTGACTCGGGTACGGCCGTCCAGGCTTTGCGTGGCGGCAAGGTGGATTATGTAGACGCCTCGCGCATTGTGGTTCGTGTCAATGACGATGAAACGGTGCCGGGTGAAGTTGGGGTTGATATCTACAATCTGGTGAAATACACCCGCTCCAACCAGAACACCAACATCAATCAGCGTCCTCTGGTTCGTGTCGGGGACATCATCGCCAAGGGCGACGTGGTGGCCGACGGTGCTTCGACCGACAAGGGAGAACTGGCCCTAGGGCAGAACATGCTGATCGCCTTCATGCCCTGGAATGGCTACAACTTCGAAGATTCGATCCTGATTTCCGAGCGCGTTGTGGCCGAAGACCGGTTTACCTCGATCCACATCGAGGAACTGACCGTTGTCGCTCGTGATACCAAACTTGGTCCGGAAGAGATTACGCGGGACATCGCGTCCCTCGGTGAAGCGCAGCTTTCGCGGCTTGATGAGTCGGGCATTGTTTATATCGGCGCAGAAGTCGAAGCCGGCGATGTACTCGTTGGCAAGGTGACGCCTAAGGGTGAAACGCAACTTACCCCCGAGGAAAAACTGCTGCGCGCGATCTTTGGCGAGAAGGCTTCCGATGTCAAGGACACTTCGTTGCGCGTCCCGTCCGGAATCGCCGGGACAGTCATCGATGTTCAGGTATTTACCCGCGAGGGGATTGAGCGCGACAAGCGTGCCCAATCGATCATTGATGACCATCTGCGTGGCTACAAGCTCGATCTGGCCGATCAATTGCGTATTGTCGAGCGGGATGCTTTTGCCCGCGTTGAGCGCTTGATTCTCGGTAAGGTCGCCAACGGCGGGCCGAAGCGCTTGGCGAAAGGGACCCCGATCACGCAGGACTATCTTGCCGGAATCGACGCGCATCACTGGTTCGATATCCGCATGGCTGACGAAGACGTGGCGCAGCAGCTTGAATCGTTGCGTGAAGGTCTGGAGCAGACGCGGAAGGACTTCGACATTGCCTTTGAAGAAAAGCGCAAGAAGCTGACCCAGGGCGACGAACTGCCACCGGGCGTGCAAAAAATGGTCAAGGTCTATGTCGCTGTGAAGCGCCGTCTGCAGTCGGGCGATAAGATGGCAGGACGCCACGGAAATAAGGGGGTCGTTTCCCGTATCGTTCCGGTTGAGGATATGCCTCACATGGCCGACGGCCGTCCGGTTGACATCGTGCTGAATCCGCTGGGCGTGCCGTCGCGTATGAACGTCGGCCAGGTGCTTGAAGTGCATCTTGGACTGGCGGCCAAGGGTCTTGGTTTCCGTATCGGCGAAATGATGCGCCGTCAGGCCAGCGCACAGGAGCTGCGTGGATTCCTTGAGAAGGTCTATAACACCAACGGCAAGCCTGAGGATCTTAACGAACTGACGGATGCCGAGATTGTCGAGATGGCAGGCAATCTTGAAGCCGGTGTTCCGTTTGCGACGCCCGTGTTCGACGGCGCCAAGGAAGAAGAAATCAAGGAAATGCTCAAGTTGGCCGGGATGCCGGAGTCTGGTCAGATGACGCTGTTCGATGGGCGAACCGGAGAGCAGTTCGAGCGCCAGGTGACAGTCGGCTACATGCACGTACTCAAGTTGCACCATCTGGTCGATGACAAGATGCACGCACGCTCCACCGGACCTTACTCGCTGGTTACCCAGCAACCGCTGGGGGGTAAGGCGCAGTTCGGTGGACAGCGTTTCGGTGAAATGGAAGTGTGGGCACTGGAGGCGTATGGCGCTTCTTATGTCTTGCAGGAAATGCTCACGGTGAAATCCGATGACGTGAATGGACGTACCAAAGTCTATGAGAACATCGTCAAGGGCGACCACAAGATCGATGCCGGAATGCCGGAATCCTTCAATGTGCTGGTCAAGGAAATTCGCTCGCTAGCAATTGACATTGATCTTGAGCGTTATTGAGGTTGCACGACCAAAGAAACTGCTAAGTGACAGTAGCCGCAGCAACTTGCTGCGGCTGGAAGAAATTGGGTTCTCCCCGAACGGAGTGTAAGAATGAAAGCACTGCTTGATTTGTTTAAACAGGTAACGCAGGAAGAACAGTTTGATGCGATTACCATCGGCTTGGCTTCACCGGACAAGATCCGCTCGTGGTCCTATGGCGAAGTCAAGAAGCCGGAAACAATCAACTACCGCACTTTCAAGCCGGAACGCGATGGCTTGTTCTGCGCCAAGATTTTCGGGCCGATCAAGGATTACGAGTGTTTGTGCGGGAAGTACAAACGTCTCAAGCACCGGGGCGTAATCTGCGAGAAGTGCGGCGTCGAAGTGACGCTTTCCAAGGTGCGTCGCGAACGCATGGCGCACATCGAACTGGCTTCCCCGGTGGCCCACATCTGGTTCCTGAAGAGCTTGCCAAGCCGTCTTGGCATGGTGCTCGACATGACCTTGCGCGATATCGAGCGGGTTCTCTACTTTGAAGCGTTCGTTGTTTGCGATCCCGGCATGACGCCGCTGACGCGGGCACAACTGCTGACCGAAGACGATTACCTGGCCAAGGTCGAAGAGTACGGTGACGATTTCTATGCGGCGATGGGTGCCGAAGGCATCCGCGAGTTGTTGCGTTCATTGGACCTCAACAGCGAAGTTGAACTGCTTCGCTCGGAGCTCGAAACCACCTCGTCCGAAACGAAGAGCAAGAAATTCTCCAAGCGTCTGAAGATTCTTGAGGGCTTCCAGAAATCCGGTATCAAGCCGGAATGGATGGTCCTCGAGGTGTTGCCGGTCCTTCCTCCGGACTTGCGCCCGCTGGTTCCGCTGGACGGTGGCCGTTTCGCGACCTCTGACCTGAACGACCTTTACCGTCGCGTGATCAACCGGAACAACCGCCTGAAGCGCTTGCTTGAACTGAAAGCGCCGGAAATCATCGTGCGCAACGAAAAGCGCATGTTGCAGGAAGCGGTTGATTCCCTGCTCGACAACGGCCGGCGAGGCAAGGCCATGACCGGCGCCAACAAGCGTCCGCTGAAGTCCCTGGCCGACATGATCAAAGGCAAAGGCGGTCGTTTCCGCCAGAACCTGCTCGGCAAACGTGTTGATTACTCTGGACGTTCTGTCATCGTGGTCGGGCCGCAACTTAAGCTGCACCAGTGCGGATTGCCCAAACTCATGGCGCTGGAACTGTTCAAGCCGTTCATCTTCAATCGCCTGGAGATCATGGGGCTGGCCACCACCATCAAGCAGGCCAAGAAAATGGTCGAAATGCAAGAGCCGGTGGTCTGGGACATACTTGAGGAGGTTATCCGCGAACATCCGATCATGCTCAACCGGGCGCCAACTCTGCACCGCCTCGGTATTCAGGCTTTCGAGCCGACCCTGATCGAAGGCAAAGCCATCCAGTTGCATCCTCTCGTTTGTGCCGCCTTTAATGCCGACTTCGACGGCGACCAGATGGCCGTTCATGTGCCGCTATCGCTGGAAGCGCAGATGGAGGCACGTACCCTGATGCTGGCGTCGAACAACGTGCTGTCGCCGGCCAACGGTGAGCCGATCATCGTTCCGTCTCAGGATATCGTGCTCGGTTTGTATTACGCGACGCGTGAACGTATCAATGCCAAGGGCGAGGGAATGGTTTTCCCGGATCTGGCAGAAGTCAGCCGTGCCATGCATGCGGGAGAGCTGGAACTGCATGCGAAGATCTCGGTACGTATTCGTGAGTATGAAAAAAATGGTGATGGTGGTTGGGGCGAGAAGATCACACGATATCAAACGACGGCTGGGAGAGCGCTGCTTTCAGAGATTCTGCCCAAGGGTTTGCCGTTCAGCGTAATTGACAAGCCTCTGAAGAAAAAAGAAATCTCCAAGCTTATCAATGCGGCATTCCGTCGTTGCGGCCTCAAGGAGACAGTCATTTTTGCCGACAAGCTGATGCAGAACGGCTATCGGCTGGCCACCAGGGCGGGCATCTCTATCTGTTCGGACGACATGCTTGTGCCGACACAGAAGGGCGAGATCATTGCCGCCGCCGAAAAAGAGGTCAAGGAGATAGAAGGGCAATACACGAACGGTCTGGTGACCAACGGCGAGCGCTATAACAAGGTTGTCGATATCTGGGGGCGCACGGGCGATCAAGTGGCCAAGGTGATGATGGAGCAACTCGGCCACGAAGAAGTCATCGATCGCCACGGCAAGAAAGTCAAGCAGGAATCATTCAACTCCATTTATATGATGGCTGACTCTGGTGCGCGCGGTTCGGCGGCGCAGATTCGGCAGTTGGCTGGCATGCGCGGTTTGATGGCCAAACCGGACGGTTCGATCATCGAAACGCCGATTACCACCAACTTCCGCGAGGGGTTGAACGTTCTCCAGTACTTCATCTCAACGCACGGCGCTCGTAAGGGTCTGGCCGATACAGCGCTGAAGACAGCCAACTCGGGTTACCTGACCCGTCGTCTGGTCGACGTTACGCAGGATCTCGTTGTTATTGAAGAGGATTGCGGTACGTCGAACGGTGTGACGATGAAAGCGCTGATCGAAGGCGGCGAAGTCATCGAGCCGTTGCGCGAACGTATTCTTGGACGTGTTGCCATCAACGATGTCGTCAACCCCGAGAGCGATGAAACGGTGATCGAAGCCGGTACGCTGATCAACGAAGACCTCTGCGATCTGATCGACCAACTTGGTATTGATGAAGTCAAGGTTCGTACTCCGCTTACCTGTGAAACCCGATACGGCTTGTGTGCCAAATGCTACGGACGCGATCTCGGAAGAGGTACGCCGGTCAATGTCGGTGAAGCGGTTGGCGTTATCGCCGCACAATCCATCGGAGAGCCCGGAACGCAGCTCACCATGCGTACCTTCCACGTCGGTGGCGCGGCTTCGCGTGCCGCAGTGGCCAGCCATGTGGAAACCAAGAGTTCTGGCGTCGTCAGATTTACGTCGTCAATGCGTTATGTCACCAGTGCCAAAGGCGAGAAGATCGTCATTACGCGTTCCGGTGAAGTGTTGATTACCGATGACAACGGTCGGGAGCGCGAGAAACATAAAGTCCCCTACGGGGCAACGCTGCAAGTCGGCGACGGTCAGCAGGTTAAGGCCGGAACCAAGTTGGCGACATGGGATCCGCATACCCGTCCGATCATTGCCGAATACTCCGGCAAGGTGAAATTCGAGAACGTCGAAGAAGGTGTGACGGTAGCCAAGCAGATTGACGAGGTGACCGGATTGTCTACCCTCGTCGTCATTGATCCCAAGCGGGGCGGGAAATCGCAAACCAAAGGTCTGCGTCCCCAAGTCAAGCTGTACGACGCCAATGGTGACGAAGTTCACATGCACGGGAGCGATCATCCCGTAACGATCACCTTCCAGGTCGGTGCCATTATCAACGTTCTCGATGGGCAGGAGATTTCTGTTGGTGATGTGTTGGCGCGTCTCCCGCAGGAATCTGCCAAAACCCGCGACATTACCGGTGGTTTGCCGCGCGTCGCCGAATTGTTCGAAGCGCGTACCCCGAAGGATGCCGGGATGCTGGCCGAATTCACCGGTACCATTTCCTTCGGCAAGGACACAAAGGGCAAGCAGCGGTTGGTGATTACCGATCTTGAAGGGGCTACACACGAATATCTTATCCCGAAGGACAAGCATGTTCTGGTGCACGACGGACAGGTGGTCAACAAAGGCGAATCCATCGTCGATGGTGCGCCGGATCCACACGACATTCTGCGACTGCA
>Ga0302238_1002774_pt1 | contig 11853 bp, 10 predicted proteins | sample AAG_UR_Asn_MG_FD_193527 | JGI IMG/M metagenome (GOLD analysis project Ga0302238, IMG submission 193527) | Enriched activated sludge microbial communities from anaerobic digester in WTTP, New Holstein, Wisconsin, United States - AAG_UR_Asn | ecosystem: Engineered > Bioreactor > Anaerobic >...
CCTACCTCTCGATCAGCGCCTCGCCCATCCGGGATCTCGAGGGAAACATTGTCGCTGCAGTGAGCATTTTCAATGATGTCGCCGACCGCAAACGTGCCGAGGATGCTCTGCGCGAGAGCGAGGAAAAACTCCGCAACATCGTGGAGAACAGTACAAATGTGTTCTATTCCCATACCCCGGACCAACGTCTGGTCTACCTGAGCCCCCAGTTCGAGAAGATCTTCGGCTACGACCCGAAAGACCGGATGCTTCTGTGGACGGAAACCCTCACCGACAACCCTGCCAACCAGAAGGGTATTCATGCCACTGAAGAGGCTATCCGGACCGGCAAGCCCCAGCCGACCTATGAGCTGGAGCTCAAGGCCAAAGACGGGCGGAAGATATGGGTGGAGGTCAACGAGTCGCCGGTCGTCAGGGACGGAAAAACGGTGATGATCGTGGGGGCGCTCCAGGATATCACGCAACGCAAGAAGGCTGAAAAGGAGAGAATGGAGATGGAGCGGAGGTTCCAGCAGTCCCAGAAGCTTGAGAGCCTGGGAATCATGGCGGGAGGAATCGCACACGACTTCAACAACCTGCTCACCGCGATCCTGGGCAATCTCGATTTGGCGATTCTGGGCGGCGTGCAGAACCCCAGATCGCAGTCCTTTCTCGAGCAGGCGCGAAAGGCGACGCTGAGGGCGTCGGACCTCACGAGCCAGATGCTCGCATACTCGGGTAAGGGGAAGTTCCATGTAAAGACCTTCAATCTGAGCGGGCTTGTGGATGAGATGGCCGGCCTGCTCAAGGCGTCCATATCCAAGACCGTGAGCTTGAGCCTGAATACAGATCAATCCATACCCTCCATCAAGGCCGATCCGGCGCAGATCCAGCAGATCATTATGAATCTCATCGTGAATGCCTCGGAGGCGATCGGCGGCAACCCGGGCATCATTTCCATCGCTACAGGTGTTCAGAACTGCGACGAGCGCTGTCTCGAACAGAGCAGGCTCAGGGAGAAGCCCAGGCCGGGCCTCTATGTGTTTCTGGAGGTGAAGGATACGGGATGCGGCATGGATGAAAAAACCATGGAAAGACTTTTCGATCCATTCTTCACTACAAAGTTCACAGGCAGGGGGCTGGGCATGGCGGCGGTTCTGGGCATAGTGGAGGCGCACCAGGGGGCCATCATGCTACAGAGTGAGCCCGGCAGGGGAACCGCGATCAGGGTCTTGTTTCCGGCCCTGGCTTCAGAGGAAGCTGCCGATGCGGCAGGCAAGGGGGGGATGCCTTCCGCCGGAGCGTTTACTCCGCGGCCCGAATATGCCGCAGACACCGTGCTCGTAGTGGACGATGAGGAGATGGTGCTCGATCTCTGTACGGCCATGGTGGAACAGCTCGGCTTTCACGTGCTCAGAGCATCAGACGGACGGGAGGCGGTGGATGTTTTCCGCAGGCACGCGGCGGAGATAACGCTTGTCATCCTGGATCTTACCATGCCCAGAATGGACGGAGCACAGGCCTTCCACGAACTCAAGCGCATCAGAAGCGATGTCAAGGTGATCGTGTCGAGCGGCTTCAGCGAACAGGAGGTTTCGCATCATTTCCCGGAGGATGAGCCTGCGGCTTTCATCGAGAAGCCGTTCGAGTTCAAGAACCTCCAGAAAAAAATCGGCATGGTGATGGAGAAGGGCTGATTCCGGTACGTGCCGTCATATCCTCTTCCTGAAGACCGAACGGATCACCCGGCCGCCTGTTCTTCTGATTCCAGTGATCGTTTGATGGCGTTTTTCAGGTCGTTGATGCCCGCGGGTTTCATGAGAAACTCCCGGACCCCCATTTCCCGGGCCTTGCGTTCGTCCATCACGTCACTGAATCCGGTGCTCAGGATGACGGGAGTATCCCGCCTGATGGCGAGAATTCGGCTCGTAAACTCCGCCCCGGTCATGCGCGGCATGGTAAGGTCTGTTATGACGAGATCGAACGCCTGGGGCGCACTGGAGAACATGTCGAGCGCTTCCACGCTGTCGTTCACCGCGGTCACATCATACCCCAGCCGCCTCAGCACCCGCTGGATGCTTGAGAGGATGATGTCCTCGTCATCTACCAGGAGGATTCTCTTCTTCTCCCTCGCCGGTCTGTGGGTTCCCGCCTCGGGCCTCTTCGCCGGCGATGCGTCTCCGTACACCGGGAGGCTGACAGTGAAGCGCGACCCCTTCCCCGGTGCGCTGTCAACCGTGATCGAGCCTCCGTGGTCCCTGACCATTTCCCGGGTGATTGCAAGCCCCAGTCCGGTGCCTCTGCCCGCACCTCCCGACGTGAACGAGGGGTCGAATACATGATCGAGCATTTCAGGCGGCATACCGGCGCCGGTATCACTCACGCTCAGGGCGAGATACTCTCCCGCTTTTCTGTACGGATGATCGGAGTCAGGCTCGAGATGGACGATCTTCAGGGCCACCTCGATCGTACCCGGCTTCTGCCCGATCGCCTCTGCCGCATTCCGAAACAGGTTCGTGACGATCTGCCGGATCTGAAGCGGGTCGACTTTGACCGTGTCATACGGCACGTCGGTATGCTGCCTGAGCTCGATCGTATCCGGAAGAGAAGATCGCAGGAGTGCCAGCGTTTCCTGGATTACCGGGATGATTCTGATAGGGCTGCGCTCCTGCTCGCCCCGCCTGCTGAACGAGAAGATCTGGTTGACCAGGTCCTTCTGCCTGTATGCGGCGCTGAGCACCTGTTTCAGGATCTGGTGCGCCGAGCTCTCTTCCGGAAGATCTTCCAGAAGGACCTCGGCATCGATGATGATCGGGTAGAGCATATTGTTCAGATCATGGGCTATCTCGCTCGCGAGCCTGCCAAGGACATCCATCCTCCTGGATTCCCCGAGCCGCTTCTCCAGCTCTCTTTTCTCCTCTTCCGTCTGCCTGCACCCGGACAATGCCTGTTCAAGCTCGGTTATCCGTCTTTGTGCATCTGAAAGTTCGCGTATGAGCTGATCTTTTGATTTTTTCACCGCTTCCGTCTCTTCCATTCCCTTCTTGAGCTCTGTTCGGGCATGCCTGTCACGGCTGCCCCGCCCTTTCCGTCCGCGCTCGAAAATGAAGAGATACTTTCTTTAAGATGTTACACGCTGAGAAAAGGTTCTCAACACCTTCGCAGAACCGCATCACTCGCCCTCGGTGTAAAAAGCCGTGCGCTTCCTCTGTCTCCCGCCGGGCGTAAAGGGAAGTCTCAGGTCGCTTGAAATGCGCCGCTTTGCTTACATTATAAAAGAATGGTCGCTGCAGATTTCCCGTGGCTTTCATCGACCAGGTAATAAAAAAACCAGACCCTTTGACAGCTCGCAATTCTCAGAACTTCATGCATGAACATTATTATACACCTCTTCCACCACAACGAACAGGGGATGGGGGGAAGAAGTGATAAATATATTTTCTCAGGTGATTGATCTCGACCTGCATGCACCGGATATGGAACTGCTCCGCAAGCTCATCGACATCCACCACCCGCAAGGGATGGATCTGATCGATGAGAGGAATCTGCCAAATGATGAAAAAGGTTCGCAGGAACGCGTGCCGCTGCCGAAAGCCCTTGAGGAGTGGGTCAAGGCCATGAGCCGGAAATATCACGATAGAAGATTTGTGCTTGCACTCACTCGAAAGGTGCTCGAGCGGATGGGGTATTTCCCGCGGGACCCCGATGACGCCCCCGGACCCGTATACCGGGGAATTCATTGAGGAGCCCGAATATCACCGGGCAGCTTTTTTCCTCAGTGCGGCGCCGCCCAGATACGCCTCCTGGATCTTCTCGTCGGACCGCAGCGACGAGGTGGGGCCGGATGCGACAATGCGGCCGTTCTCCAGGACATAGCCTCTTGAGGCGATCCCGAGCGCCTTGTGTGCGTTCTGCTCAACCAGCAGGATGGATGTTCCCTGGGCGTTGATCTCGGCGATGATGTCGAAAATCTGTTTCACGAGTATTGGGGCAAGGCCGAGCGAAGGCTCGTCCAGGAGCAGGACCCTGGGTGTGCTCATGAGCGCTCTGCCGATGGCGAGCATCTGCTGCTCGCCGCCGGAAAGAGTGCCTGCGAGTTGTTTGCGCCGCTCGCTCAGGATGGGAAACAGCGAGAAGACCCGGTCCTTTGCCTTCCGCACCTCGTCCCTCATCTTTCTTCTCGTGTAGGCGCCCAGATTCAGGTTCTCCTCCACGGTCAGCGTGGGGAATACCCTGCGGCCTTCGGGTGAGAGCGATATCCCTTTGAGCACGATTTCGTAGGCGGGGACTTTGTTGAGCACCTCCGAGCTGAATACCACGGACCCGCCGCTGATGGGTACGAGCCCCGATACGGCCTGGAGCAGCGTGGACTTCCCGGCTCCGTTCGCCCCGAGCACGGATACGATCTCTCCCTGCTCCAGATGAATGGAGACGTCCTTGATCGCCTGAATTCCTCCATAGGAGATGGAGAGATGCTCAATGTTCAGCAGTGGCGCCATAATCGCCGTAATCCTCTTCTTCCTTCCCCAGATAGGCCTCGATGACCCGCTGGTCGGCATAGATGTCTTCCGGGACGCCCTCGGCTATCTTGCGGCCGCCGTCCATGACCACCACCCAGTCCGAGATCCCCATGACCACGTTCATATCGTGCTCGATGAGCAGAATGGTGATGTCCTCTTCCCTGATGAGCCCCTGGAGGAATACCATGAGGTCCCAGGTCTCCCTCGGGTTCAGCCCGCTGCTGGGCTCGTCCAGCACCAGCAGCACAGGGTCGGACGCCAGGGCCCGTGCGATCTCCAGCATGCGCTGGGATCCGTAGGCGATATTCTTTGCCAGCTCGTCTCTGACCTTCCAGAGCCTTACCTGGCGGAGCCTTTTCTCGGCAACCTCCCGGATCATGTCCTCCTCTCTTCGCTGAAAGGGTGTTTTAAAGATGGAGGAGAACAGGCCTGCCGAGCTCCTGCAATGCTGGCCGGCCATGACGTTCTCCCGGCAGGTCATGTCGGGAAAGAGCCGGATGTTCTGGAAGGTTCGGGCGATGCCGCAGGATATGATCTGGTGCGGCTTTTTCCCTGTGATCTTTTCGTTTTTGAAGAACACCTCGCCGAACTCGGGACGGTAGATGCCGGTTACCGTGTTGAACACCGTGGTCTTGCCCGCGCCGTTGGGGCCGATGAGGCTCAGGATCTCGCCCTTGTGCACCTTCAGATCGATCGAGTTCACGGCGATGAGGCCGCCGAAGATTTTGGTGAGACCGGACGTTTCCAGGACGATCTCCCCGGATGCGTGTGTCCTGCGCTCAGACATCCGCTCTCCCTGTGTCCCCGAGGAGGGACTCATACTGAACTGCACCGCGCTTTCTGGGCCAGACTCCGCCCGGGCGGAACATCATCATGAGTATCATGGCGGAGCCGAAGATGAGCATCCGGTACATGGCGAAGGGGCGGAATATCTCCGGGAACAGGCTGATGAAGGCGGCGCCGATGAGCACCCCGGGGATGGAGCCCATCCCGCCGATGAGCACGATACAGAAGATGAGACAGGATTCCCAGAATGTGAAGCTCTCGGGCGAGACGCACATGAGCTTGCTCGCGTACACATTGCCGGCCACCCCCGCCAGAGCCGCGCCCAGGACGAATGCGAGCAGCTTGTAGCTGCGGGAGTCGATCCCGGACGCGTTGGCCGCTGTCTCGTCCTCGCGGATATAGTTCCAGGCCCTTCCGATCCGGGAGTCCTGGAGCCTTGTCAGACCGAGGATGGTGAGCCCCACGATGAGCCAGATCAGGAAGTAGTATTCAAGGGACGAATCGACCACCAGAAATGCCCCCAGAGACGGGAAATCGATGCCGAACACCCCGTTCGGCCCTCCCGTGAGTCCAAAGGGATTGTTGATGAGCGCCAGGCGGACGATCTCCCCCATGCCCAGGGTCACGATGAGGAGATAGTCGCCCTGGAGGTGAATGACCGGGGAGAAGACCACATAGGCGAACAGGGCGGCGGCCAGAGCGCTCAAGGGCAGCAGTACGAGGATAGGGACGCCGAACTTGGTGTTGAGGATGGCCGTGGTGTATGCCCCGATGGCATAGAACCCCGCATGCCCGAGGTCGAACAGGCCCACCTCGCCGAGCACGATGTTGAGGCTCAGGCCCAGCAGGGCATAGATGCCGAAGTAAAAGGCGATGTCGATGAAGTAATCGCTCACCAGAAACGGGTATATCAGAAAGAGTGCGGTAATGAGCGTGATGCGCAGCGGCGGGGAGGAGAAGATCTTTGCAATGCCGGGGAATGAGGCCTGTTCCATGCGATTATACCTTTTCCGCCACTTTCTCGCCCAGAATGCCCGTGGGCCTGAAGATGAGCACCAGGATGAGGATGATGAACACGAACACATCTTTCCAGGCGGCGGAGATATAGGCTGCCCCCAGCATCTCCAGGACACCCAGGATGAGCCCCCCGATCATGGCGCCCGGGATATTGCCGATACCGCCCAGAACGGATGCGGTGAAGGCCTTGAGCCCGTAATTCCACCCCATGGTGAAGCTGATTTGACGGTAGTACATGCCCACCATGATCCCTGTCATGGCGCCCAGAGCCGGCCCGAGCGTGAATATGAAGAGGATTACCTTGTTGATGTTGATGCCCATCAGCGAGGCGGTCTTGCGGTCGTGGGCCGTTGCCCTGATGGCCGCTCCGAAGGTGGTTTTCTGTACGATGTAGTAGAGAAGGCCCATGAGGAGGAAGGACATGACCAGAATGAGGATCTGCAGCAGCGAGAGGTGGATGCCTCCGATCTGGAGATGGACATTGGGGATGAGCTCGGACGGATACGCCTGGAACCTCGGCCCCCAGCCCACCATGATGGTGTTCTGGAGAAAGATCGAAGCGCCCAGCGCGGAAACCACCGCAGGCAGCCGGCCTGCCGGGTATACGGGCCGGTATGCCAGGCGCTCAACAATGAGCCCCACGAGAGCGAGGCTGACGGCGGCGAAGATCAGGGCCGCCGTCAGCGCCCCCCACAGTCCGAAATGAGCGGTCAGAAGAGCTGCACCGAAGACGAGCACGGTATATCCCAGGTACGAGCCCAGGGTGAAGAAGTCGCCGTGGGCGAAGTTGATGAGCTTCAGCACCCCGTACACCATGGAGTAACCCAGGGCGATAAGGGCGTAGAACGAGCCGATGGTCAGCCCGTTGATGATCTGTTCCAGGATAACGTGCATGCGTCCTCGTGCTGCTGATTTACCCTAACCGGATGTTATCTGGATACGACAATGTCGCCCTGATCGTCAACCACATAGAGATAGAACGGCACGCCTTCCCGGTCGCCCTGCTTGGTGAATCCGATGGGGCCGGTGATGCCGGGGGCGCCGTCCACCTTGTCTCTGAGATATTCGGCCAGCACGGTGGAATCGGTGGAGCCGGACTTGTCCACGGCGTAGGCGATGATGTTCAGGGCATCGGCTGCATAGATGGGCCACGGGCTGGAAGGGATTTCCCCGAACCTGGCCTTGTAGGCGTCGAGGAACTCCTTCGCCTCCGGGTAGGGCAGATCGCCGGGGAGCGGCTCGTTTGTCATGTAGCAGCCTTTGGCCACATTCAGTCCCGCGATTTTCACGAACTCGTCGTTGATGGCCGCGTTGCCGCCCACGAACGGGCAGGTGATCCCGATGTCGCGGGCCTGGCTCACCAGGAGCGCCGCCTCTGCGTAGTAGCCGGTGAAGTACCATACCTCGGGCTTCGCCTCGCGCAGCTTGGTCAGCGAGACGCGGAAGTCCCTTTCCCCGGGGGTGATGGCGTCATAGTAGACGATCTCCGCCTGCTTGTTTTTGATCATGGGCTCGAGCGCCGCCCTCGTGTCTTCGGCAAGCCCTTTCCCGAAAGCGGTGTTATCGTGCATGATCGCGATGCGTTTTGCATTGAATTTCTTCGGCACGAAATCCGCGAAGAACTTGCCCTGTGAGTCGTCCCTGCCGCAGGTGCGGAAGAAGTATTTGAAGTCGCGCTGGGTGAGCCTCACCGCCGTGACTCCGTAGCCGATGTTCACCTTCTTGAACTTTTCATAGACATTGGAAGCAGGCTCGCACACCGACGACCCGTACGTGGAAACGACCGCCACCACGTCTTTCTGCGCCACCAGCTTCTGGGCCGCCAGAGCGCCCGACTTCGGCTCGCCGGCGTCGTCCTCCACCTTGAGCACGATTTTCTTGCCGCCAAGGATGCCTCCCTTCTTGTTGATCAGGTCGGCCGCGATCTCGCAGGACTGCTTCGCCATCTGGCCCTCATAGGCCCATGCCCCGGTGATCGGTCCCTGCAGGCCGATGACTACGGTGTCATTGGCCGCATACGCGCCGCTCAGCCCCAAAACGAGGAACAGTACACCAAAGAGTACCAAACACTTTTTCATTCCTCTCTCCTTACCTTGATTTGTATTCTTTTCCCGCAGAGTTTCCTCAACTCTTTCTTTCGCGCAGCTTCAGGATCACGTCCCGGACGAGGGATCGGCGTGTACAATCGAAGGGTTGGAGGTTCCAGCCGTGCCCTCATACGCGCACTGAAAATGCAATGTTTTCCAGTCGTTATGATATAATTCAGTGTAGATGCCCCTGTCAAGGACATTTTCACTCAATCCATGCCCTCGACGCCGGCTCGAGGTTTTATTCATATGTCCAGCATCCGGGGGAGTGGACCGGCGGAGAAGGGCCGATCGTCTTTGCAGGTCCCTGCAAAAGAACGCTTTTCCCCCGGAGGGGTTGACGACGGGCATGTGCGGGAATTTTTAAGGGGGCGGCCCGGCCCCCCATCCGTTATCGCGATTGACGGTGGTCTCCGACATGGAATCGCCTCACTTCTTCAGCCATTCCTCCACACGCTGCGGGTTTTCCTTGATCCACCGTTTCGCGGAATCAGCAGGATCTGCCCCGTTCGCGGTATAGGCCATGACCTTGCCGATCTCCTGGAGCGACCACTCGAAATTGTCGAGAAACCGGTAGACATCCGGCATGTCCTCTTTCAGTCCCTTACGCACGACGGTGTGGATCTCCTCTTCACCGCCGTAGACACCCTTGGGGTCCTTGAGATACTTCAGGTCCCAGCGGGCGAACTTCCAGTGGGGGGTCCAGCCCGTCACCACGACCCACTCGTTCTTTTTGATCTTTTCCTTCAGGATGGCGGTCATCATTGCGCCCGAGCTTTCCATGAGCTCAAATCCATCCAGACCGTACGCATCGAGGGCTTTTTCCGTCGTGCTCATGATGCCTGCTCCCGGATCGATTCCGACAATCTCATTGCCGAACTTCTTGGCGTTTGCGTTCATCTCTTCTATGGAATCGATGGTCACATAAGCAGGCACCACCAGTCCGATCCCGGCACCCTTACAGTTCACGCCCAGATCCTCCACCTTGTCTCTTACCTTGTCCATGTAATGGCCGTGGGTGAGCGGCAGCCATGCGGTGGTCATGCCGTCCACATCGCCCGCGGCCACAGCCTGCCACATCGCGGCTGCGCCCACCGGAATGACCTCGACATCATAGCCCAGTCTGTCCTCGATGACGGACTGAACGACATGGATGCTCGCGGTGGCGCAGGACCACTCCACGTATGCGAGCTTGACTTTGCCTTTTGCCGCCTCAGCACTCGAACCCGTGCCCACGACAAGGAACAGTGCGAGAAGCATTGCAAACCCTGAAAATCTCTTCATTATATCCTCCTTGTTTGAGAATTTTTTGATGCAGTGCCGTATACAGTGCAGCAGCCGTCCTCTCAGACGGGGGCATCGCTCTTCCTGCCGATGCGCTGCATGATCCGGTCGAGAACCATAGCCACGATGACGATCGCGATGCCCGCTTCGAATCCTCTGGCCGGCTCCAGACGCTGTATCGCCTTCCAGACCTCACCGCCGAGCCCTTTGGCCCCGATCATCGCGGCGATGACCACCATTGACAGTGCGAGCATGACAGTCTGATTGATGCCTGCCATGATGGTCGGCGTCGCCATGGGAAGCTGGAGCTTGAGAAGCTTCTGCCGCCGGGTGCTTCCGAAAGAGTCGGCCGCCTCCACCAGCTCGGCGGGCACCTGCCTGATACCGAGGCACGTAAGCCGTATGGCGGGCGGCATGGAGAAGATGACCGTGGAGAAGATGGCGCCCACCGGACCGAGGCCGAAAAACGGAATGGCAGGGATCAGATACACGAATGCGGGCATGGTCTGCATCACATCGAGAACGGGCATGACCACCCGGTAGGCGGACTGATTGAGCGCAGAGAGAATTCCCAGGGGAAGCCCCGCCATAATGGCGATGATCGTCGATATGAGGACCAGCGAGAGGGTACTCACGGTGGGCTCCCACAGGTTCATGTTCCATATCAGCGCCAGCCCGGCGAAGGTAAGCAGTACCACCCCCTTCTTTCTGCTGAGTACCCATGCTGCAACGGAAAACACCAGGATGAGAACCCACGGCGGGAAAAACAGCATGCCCTCGACGATGATGGTGATGCCGTTTTCCACAATCTCCGAGAATGCCCTGGTGATAAACGAACAGTGCTCGGAAAACAGATCGATGATGTATTCAATTGCTCTTCCGACAGGAATCTGCGGTATCCCGCTCAGCTCCATTGCTCTGCACTCCTTCCGCAAGGGCTGCCAGCAGCGTACCCTTGATAATAACGCCCATCAGGTGATCCTCGCCGTCCACCACGGCCAGCGGGCTGCTCTCCACCAGGAGGGGGAAGAGCTCATATGCCGGGGTTTCCGGGAGCACCTTCTGGATATCGGTGATGAGAATGTTTTTCAGATCCTTTTCTCCGGACTTCAAGGCGGTGGATGCGTCTTCCGCCTTCACGATCCCCACCAGAACGCCCTTGTGCTGGACATAGATGCTCGACAGGCCTGCCTGCCGCATCTTCCACAATGCCGCTTTGGGCCCGTCGTGGGCATAGCTCGCCACCTCGCCCGGATTTTTCATGATGGACTCCGCGGTGACCACCTTCGAGAAATCAGCGTTCTCCACGAATCTTGCCACATAGTCATCGGCCGGGTTGGTAAGGATCGACTCGGCCGTACCTTCCTGGACGATGTATCCGTCTTTCATCAGGATGATCCGGTCTCCCAGCTTCAGGGCCTCATCGAGGTCATGACTGATGAATACGATGGTCTTGTGCACCTTTTCCTGCAGCCTGAGCAGCTCATCCTGCATATCCCTCCTGATGAGCGGATCCAGGGCGCTGAATGCCTCGTCCATCAGCATGATGTCAGGGTCCAGAGCCAGGGCCCGGGCGAGACCGACACGCTGCTGCATGCCTCCGCTGAGCTGGGACGGGTAGGATTTCTCCCATCCTTTCAGCCCCACCTGCTCCAGTGCCTGGACCGCCCTTTCCTCGCGCTGGCGGGGCGGCACTTTCTGCACCTCGAGCCCATACTCCACGTTTCTGATAACGTTTCTCCGGGGAAAGAGCGCAAAGTGCTGGAAGACCATGCCGAACCGTTTCTGGCGAAGCACCCTCAGCTCTTCCCTGCTCAGAGAGGTGATGTCTGAGCCGTCCAGAAGAATGCGGCCGCTGGTAGGCTCGATGAGGCGATTGAGACAGCGCACCAGGGTGGACTTGCCGCTGCCGGACAGACCCATGATCACCAGGATCTCCCCTTCGTCGACATGGAATGAGACATCCGCTATTCCCACGCCCTGGCCGGTCTTTTCCAGAATCTTCTCCTTGGAGTATCCTTCCTTCAGCAGCGCCAGCGCTTTCCGGGGATGATTTCCGAAGATCTTGTAGAGGTTCTGAACAACGATTTTATGACCCATGGCCTGCCTTTCTTCCGGAAACTCTCTGCGGCACACATGAAAGTACAAGGTGTCCACGATGCATCCCGGTATTTCCTAAA
>Ga0302238_1002775_pt1 | contig 11844 bp, 3 predicted proteins | sample AAG_UR_Asn_MG_FD_193527 | JGI IMG/M metagenome (GOLD analysis project Ga0302238, IMG submission 193527) | Enriched activated sludge microbial communities from anaerobic digester in WTTP, New Holstein, Wisconsin, United States - AAG_UR_Asn | ecosystem: Engineered > Bioreactor > Anaerobic >...
GCCGGGGTCGGTGTTGGCCTGGCTCTTGGGCATCAGTTCGCTGACTATTACCTGGCCCACGGCATTGGGGGCCACGCCCTGGCCCTCGTACTGGCAGGCGCCCGTGAGGCAGATTTTGCCCAGGGCAACGCAGTCGATGTCTTTGGGGGTGTAGGTGCATTCCGCTTCGTTGTCCACGTTGGCGCACTGGCCGGGGACCTCGAAGGTTTTTGCAGTGTTGCCGTCGCAGGTGGGTGCGGGGGGGGTGGTGCAGGGATTAGGCACGCAGGGGTCTGGCGGCACGACGCAGGCGCCGTTCTTGCAGACCTTGCTATCTTTGGAGCAGTCCACTATTTCGGTCTCAAACTCGCAGACAGCCTGTCCAGCGTCTACTGTGCACTGGCCGGGGACCTTGTAGGTCTTGAGGTTGGTGGAGTCCTGACAGGCATTGGCCGGTGCGCCGGAGCAGGGGTTGGGCTCGCAGGGGTTGGCGATGAAGCAAAGCTCGTTGGCCGTCCCGGGGGAGCCAAGCTTGCCCTTGCCGCCGTAGTTGAATCCCGCCAGGCACCAGTTGGCCTTCACATCGTTTGAGACATGGTCCAGCTTGTCGTTCGAGAGCTGCCTTGCAACACCGTTGAGCACCCAACCGGCATCGTAGACCACTTTGTCGATCTCTTTGGAGCCGCACTCGAGCAGAATTGTGTCGCCGTCGTTGGCCAGCAGGTAGCCCACCATAACGAAGTCGGGTTCAAGACCACCGTTGACGGCCTTGTCCATGGAGACACCCAGCACCACGTAATCGCCTGGGGCAACCACCAGCGACGACGAGATGACGGCCGAGTCCGTTGCCGCATCCTTCAGAAGGCAGCCCTTGAGGTCCAGGGGAGCGTCCGAGGCGTTGTAGAGTTCAACCCACTCGCCGGCGTCGTTGCCCACGGTGGACTGCGCCATGAACTCGCTGATAACGATCTGCCCCTCCAGGGAGGGCATTGCAACGGTCACAACATCGGGAGAAATCTCCTCGACGACGTCGTCAGGACCAACATCCGTGGTGTCCGGTCCCAAATCCTCGCCAACTTCTTCAACACCATCGGGAGCATCGGGCAGCACGCCGTCCACAAGCCCATCCTGCTCGGCCATCTCGGTCACATCCGATCCAGCCGTGTCGTTCCCCTCATCCGTTGAGCCGCTGCAGGCACCCAGTGCCAGCGTCAAAGCAGCTACCACTCCAAGTTGAAGAACCAAGCTACGACGTCTCATTACACACCTCTCGAAAATTGCCACAAACAACTATAATAACAAACTTTCAAACCACAAAAGGCCCGTCGGTGATACCCAAGCCACGCGGCACAGGCGGCTCCGAAGGGACGCTAAGTATATGCACGGCACGTCTGATGTCCAGGAGAGTCGCGTGTAGATTGTTAAGTGTGGGTGTTGAGGCAGGGGAAGCACGGGCAGCGGGGGCGGCGTGCGCCGGGCCGGCAATGAGTGGTTCGGGTGCCTTGCGGGCCGGAGTATTCAGCAGTTACTACGCCCAATGCCATATACTGCCTCGAACATGTGTGTTATAGCTTACAACCCCACCACCTGCAGCGTGAACATTCCCTCTTTCAGCGGGTCTTTTGAATCAACCACGAAATATAGAACATCCCCGACTTTGTAGTCAAAGTTCTTGTTTAGCCAAGCGGTTCCGCCGTAACAAGTATTACACTCATCCTTGAGCAGCCACACTTCGGCGGGGAAACTGGCGCCCAGCAGTTCGGCTCTGAGTCCCTGGTAGTTGTCGAAGATCTGCTGTGTGACCTCCAGTTTGAACACCACATCTGATCCGGGCCCCCACTCTGAGAAATTGAGGGCGTAGCAGGTTTGTGGGGCAGCGCTGTGGTTGTTCCCGGCGCCGAGGTTGTGCCCGGTATATTTCCAGGGGAGGGTTGGGACGGTAATGGCGGTGGCGCAAGAGGTATTGGCCTGCGTTGCGCTATCAAGGGCGGTGAAGACCAGATTACCCCAGGGTTTGCCGAGGGGTGTCTCCACCACGACCTGGGTTGGCGTCGACAGATTCTGGAACAGCAGGTGCGGTCTTGTCACGGCAGTACCGACGCTGGAGGCCATGCACTCTTGCTCCCCGGGCAGTTGCAGGGGGCATGAGGAGAGGGCGTATAGAACCGGGTAGAAGCTGGCCTCCATGACACCCACGATGAGGTTCATGGGCTGGGCGCCGGGGTCGAGGCTGTAGACCAGATCCTGCCCGTTGGTGACGCCGCCGGTGCCGGGGCATAGGGTAGTGGTCACCTGCACAAGGTCATTACCGGCCCAGGCCGTCGAGGTCTGGTCCACGAAGGGCAGAGAGGAGATGGGTGCTGCCGAGAGGCAATCGACGTTACCTGGAAGGCCGGGCTGCCAGGTGAAGGCGAATTTGGCTCTCTCGTAGGTTGTTGAATCGGTCCAGCCGTCGGCCACGATTATGGCGGTATCGCCGCTCTCCATGGCGACAAGCGTTTCGCCGGTCTTGGGCACGACGCCCTGGCAGAAGGTCTTGTGACCGGCAGCGCACTGCCCGACAAGTGCGTAGATGTGCTTGGTGGATCCTCCGCCGTAGACCACCTTGGCCGAGAGTACGCCGGGCTCTGTGGCGGTGTACTTGAACAGCGCATCGTTGCGCCCCACGCCTACAGGGGACCCTGACGCCGAGCAACCGTACCCGTCAGGGGGGAAGGCCGTAGCAGCGGCGCCGAAGTTCTCGCAGTTGCCCCTCTTCTGGTAACCGTTGCCCTGGCAGCAGACCTGGTCGCACCACTGGGCATCCACCGCCTCACCCTGCACTCCGCCTTGCAGCGGCATACCGCACCCTTCGGCATAAACATAGGCTATCTGCGGCATTGCGAATATCTGGCAGCATGAGACGGGGAGAGCAGCGGAGGGGCACCCCTCCTGGCCGCCGTAGTGCTGACAGTTCCCACGCAGTTCTTCGCTGGAGAGGGTGCCGATGCTGCAACAGACCGTCTCGCACATGCTCCAGTCATCAACAGCCACTCCATCAAGACAACTCGTGGTTATATCGTATATGTTTTCTCGCAAACAGCACACATAGTTGCTACACTCACTAGAACCCCCACTAAAGAGGTCTGTGAGGTTTCTGCCGTCCAACACCACTTCGAAGGGCACGGAGGTAATCTCCAGCGCCCGGTCGCAGTTGTCCGGTGAGGTGGGCTGGGCCTCCGAGAGCCTCAGCAGATAGTCGCCCTGGTACCCCGAGTAGCCTGTAGTTGAATCGATTACCAGGTAATAGGTAGTTCCCGCTTCAAACCACATGAGGGCGCCCGCTGGAGCCTCGTCGCCGCCGGCCAGGGCGTCGTAGCAGCTGAAGACAGGGGCACCGCACTGAGTTGTCACCATCAACACCGGGTTATAGCCTTCGGTAAGTGATTGCAACTCCACCAGCACGTAGGAATCCTGTTGAGGCGTAAAGGCGTAGACCACATCGGCGCCTCCCATGCCGGCGTCGGCGGTAAGCCAGCCCTCGCACTGGCTTCCCATGCCCATGTAGTTGTCCCAGGCACCCTCGGTGGTGCCGTGCTCTTCAAAGGGGATTTGCGCAATAGCCGTGGCGTCGCCGCAGAGCCCGTTTTGTGGTCCCAGATAGGGATGAACCGAGACGTCGAAAACCGTAGCAGGGGTCAACCACGAGGTATCGACCACCAGGGTATACTCCTGCCCGGCTGCGAGCCACTCATTGAGTACCAGTGTCCGGTCTCCGTATGCCCCCGCCATGGGCTCTCCCGAGGGGTCGAGCAGCGCCAGGAAGTGGCCATTATCCGTGGTGGACCCATCGGACCAGAGGATATTGCAGCGGAACTGGTGGTAGCCGTCGTGGGTGGGCACGAAGCTGTAGAAGAGGTCTGGGGTACCTTCACCCGCCAAGTCACCCAACCCCGGCACCGACTGCGCCGTGAACTGGTCCGTAGCAAATAGCATGGTCTCCAGCGTAGCACCCCACCCTTCCACGATGGGCGTTGGCGTCTGGTCGTTGAGCGGAGCCGACTCTACGATGCTCCACTCCACCCGGAAGTCGCCAGGCTCTTCAAGGGGCGTGTAATTCGGAAGGGCCCAGCCCGGCTCGGTCTGGGTACCCCCATCGAACCAGAGCACCGCCGCCATCGTCGCCCCGCTATCATTACAAAAGGTACCTGCCGTTATTCTAACTTCTTCAGGTGAAGGCATTGGATAGACCATTGGGAATATAGGCTCGACACCGTCTTCATAGTAGCTATTATAATAGCAAGTTGAAGCTGTCTCTCCACATGCGTCTACAAGGTAGAATACGGGATTAGAACCCATAATTGATGCCCTGGCCACAAGACAACCGTCGGCGGGAATCTGCACGCTGAAGAGCATGTCGTTGCCGCCGTAAAGACCCGGCTGCGAATCATAATCGGTGTCGCACCCAGCATCCATGCCGCTGGAGTTGTCCCCGAAGCCTTGTGCGTTGCCCTCGAAGGCCCCGTACAACATTGTGGAGGGTTGGGCCGCTTCGCACTGTGGCGCAGCGCACCGGTTGTAGCTGGTCTGAGTTCCTCCCAGCATCAGGCACTCTTCTTCCTGGAAATACCGAGTCGCACTTCCCAAGTCGCAGCACCAGTGGTAGCAGAGGTCGGCATCTTCAGCCACGGTGCCGCCCTGGGCTTCGCACTCGTGAGCCGAGGCCCACAAGCGGTCTCCGGCGTTGAGGCAGCATACCTCCATGCACATCTCGTCGGGCTGGACCACCCCGGAACCGGCGGAGCACTCCGCAGAGACAACCTCTCGGACATCGCCCTGGCCGAAGTCGCAACATACCTCCTGGCAATCTGATGCCTCGCCAACAGTGCCACCCATGGATGCACACGTACCAACAGACGAATCGTAGGCGCTACCATCCAAGAGACAACATGCATCGTCACATAGACTGACATCGGCAGTGATCGTTGATAATTCACCAGGCATAGGTATTATGCACAGAGCCTTTTCCATTAGAGAGTAATCGGTAAGATTCCCCGACATATCCGTTACGCAGCAGACCTCCCCGCACCACGAGGCTGGGTGCTCCACCCCGTCCTGCAACTGGCATTCGCCCCTGCGCTCAACTATGGCCTGGCCATCCGCAACGCAGCAGACCTGTTCGCAAAGGGCATCACCGACGTCCAGGCCGAAGCTGAGCAGGCAGTCGCCAGAACTCATCTCGACCACATCGTCGTCACCGATGAGGCAGCAAACCATGTCACACTGCTCAGCGCTCTCCACGGTGCCGGTTTCGAGACACTCGGCCAGCTCCTCCATCTGCACGCCTTCGGTCTGGCGGTAACAGCAGACCTGCTCACAATCTTCCATATCAACAGTCATAAGACCATAATTTTCGCACATGTATGGCGAGACTGTATCATATACGCCGGCTATATTCCACAAGCAACACACCTCGGTGCACTGTTCGTCGGTCTGGGCAACTACCCCCTGGTCCAAGGCGCAGCGGCCTCTTGTGGAGAACTGCCCAAGCCCCTCCTTGAGGCAGCAGACCTCCTCGCAAGACTCTGGAAGCTCGAGGGAGCCATCTTCAAGCTGAGTGCACTCCGCACTGGGCATCAAGGAGAACACGTCCCCCATATACCTGCAGCAGACCTCCTCACAGGCCTGTGCACCTGTTGCAGCACCAGAGTCAAGGTCGCATTGCCAGCGTGGCATAGTTTCATATACTTCAACAGTGAGCTGACAACATATTTCGTCGCACTTATCTAACTCTACCACCTTACCATCGCTGTCATGACACGCTTCGGGGCTCATGAGCAACACATTGTCTGTTGCCAGAGAGCAGCAGACATCGGCGCACTGAGCCTCATCCACCTGGGTGCCCTGCAACGAGGTGCAGTCGCCCTTGGTGTGTGTGTAAGCAACCCCGTCCACGAGGCAGCAGACAGTGGAGCAGAGGCTCCAGTTGCCCTGTACTGCCTTGGCAAATCCGTTGGGGTCGGGGGTAAGGCATGAGGCAAGGGGAAGCATCTCAAAGGACTCAAGTTCGTCGCCCAGGGCGCCGTAGGTGGAGCAGCATACCAGCCCGCACTCCTCTGCGGGGGCCGCCACCATGCCGGGCATGTCCAGACAGAAGGCACGAGAGGCAACAAACCCCGTGGTGCCCGAATGGCAGCAGACATCCTGGCACAGCGCTGGGTCTGCGTTAGAGCCGCCACCTGCTTGGCAGAGGGAGGCGGAAGTGAGGCTGGTGGTGCCGTCGGGCAGGGTGCAGCAGAGTTCCTGACACTGTTCCGCCGGGACCTCTCCCGTACCGAACGACTCGCACCAGGCCTGGGCTTTAAGGGCAGCGCCGCCCTGGGGCAGAACGCAACAGACCTGGGCGCATTGTGACGGTTCGGTCTCAGCCCCGGCTTCGTTGAGGCACTGTAAGGGCGATTTCATCTCCCACTCTTCGCCCAGGGCACAGCAGACCTGGTCGCACTGTGCGGCGGCCACTTCCTGCGCCCCGGCAATAGCAAGGCAGTCACCTCGGGGCAGGCTCTCGGCCGAGCCGCCGTGGCCACAACAGACCTGCTCGCACTGCTCGGCCCCCACGGGTGGCTGCAGGCCCCACACCTCACAAGCTCCCGCCGGTAATATCTCGTGAGTGCCATCGACCAGGGAGCAGCACACCTGCTCACACTGCAGCGAGGATTTGGCGATGCCTTGCCCCTGCTCGCAGAGGAATCGGCTGGTCAGGTCGAACTGCTCCAGAGTCCGCATGCAGCAGACCTCGTCGCACTGGGCCAGGGCAATCTCCTTGCCCTCTTCCTTTGTACACTCGGACTCTGGTATCAGCAGCACCTCCACCTCGGAGATGGCGCAGCAGATGGCCGCACACTGCGAGGGGTCTACGACGGTACCACCGCCGTTGGTGCAAAGGGGCTGGGGCATCAACGCTGTTTCGCCACCCACGAGACAGCAGACCTGCTGGCACAAGTCCGATGGAACCTCGATGCGGCCCGACTCGGTGCAGTCGCCGAAGGTGACCTCTTCGTAAGCAGCGCCGTCGGAGCAGCAGACGGTCTGGCAGTTCTTGGCCTCGACGTCAACGCCCAGTTCATCAAGGCAGAGCGCCATGGGCATGGTGGCAAAGAACGGGTCGGGCAATCGGCAGCAGACCTCGGCGCACTGGGCATCGGCGGCCACCTCCCCCGACTGCTCCTGGCACTGGGCAAGCGGCATCATCGTTGCAGAGCCGGGCAGGATGCAGCAAATCTCAGGTGCACAAGCATCGACGTCGGCGTTGAAGGTGCCGCCCTCATGGTCGCAACGCCCATGGGTCCAGACAGACTTCTGTGAACCCACGGTGCAACATCCGACATCACACTTATCGGCTTCAACCTCCACGTGGCCCTGACCGGTACACTGCGCCTGCCACACCATTGAGAAATCTGTATCCGACGCCTTGCAACAAACCATCTGTTCGCACGTACCTCGTCCGCCCAACTCGCACGGCACCCCGGCCCCGACAAAGCTGCCTTCGCACTCATCCGCAGCAGCAAAAGAGCAGGTCTCTCCATCACAGCAGGCCCCCGAAAGCTCCGCCCACTGGGCCGACCCGCCCTGGGAGAACCCAGGCACCAGAGCTGCTACAACCAGAGGAGCGTCCCGCCACGTGGGCAGTGCGAACCACTCACCAGGGGTGTGGCTCCATGCCACAACAAATCGGTCCCCCGTGGCCGCCGCTACCTTCGACGGTAGCAGCAGGGTCGCCGGCTTGGCGAAGAGCAGACCATCGGGCTCAAACTCATAGAATGGTCCAGCAGCAGAGAAGAGATCGGAAACCGGCGGAGTGATGAGCGTAACGGTGATGGCGGTATCCTCGGCGAGGGCCCCCGCAGGAATCTCCAACGTCCCGCCGCCAGGCAACTCCAAGGTGCCCCCGGCGGGCCCAACCTCCAGGGTAGTTGTGGAGGAAGTGTCGGGGTCGGAGGTTTCAGGCAGCGTGTCGGGTGGGCTGGTATCCTGGACCAGGTCCGGCGTGACGTCAGACCCACTCTTGTTCTCTCCGCCGCAAGAAGCGGCCACTGCCAGCACCAGAATCGCCGTAATGAAAGTGCATCTCTTCATGCTCACGCCCCAATAGGTGATACGCGTTAGTCGCCGCAAGCGTTGCAAAAACGGGCCAGGGATGCAACGGTTATTTCGTCTCGGACCGAGGGGTCGGACCTTTCGGACTTGGACTATTGGGAACTTGCGGACGGAGCTTGACCGGGGGGTGGAGGGTCGCTAACATCGGTGCCGGGGGGGAATTATTATGCCTCAATCGTTGGATCTTATGCCTGTTAGTACAGTGTCGGAGATTACAGCTCAGATCAAGGGGGTGTTGGATGCTGAGTTTGGTAGCGTATGGGTAACTGGGGAGGTTATAAACTGCAAGCCGGCTTCTTCTGGGCATGTCTATTTTACTCTTACTGACGGCAAGGCCACTATGTCGGCGGTGGTGTTTCGATACCAGGCGCGGTTTTTGCTGGTTTCACCCTATTCGTTGAAGAATGGGGATCGGATTACTTGCCATGGCCGCATCGATCTTTATGAACCACATGGAGCTTATAAGCTCGTCATTGACCAGATGAAGAGCGATGGGCTTGGCGACATGCTTCAGAGGCTTGAGGAGTTGAAGCGGCGGCTGGCTGACGAGGGGCTTTTCGAGGCATCCAGGAAGGTGCCACTTCCCCGCTATCCACGGTGCGTTGGGCTTGTGACCGGGGGGAATTCGGCGGCCGTAGAGGACATGAAGCGAATACTGCTTGAGCGGTGGCCCTGTCACATCAAGGTTTACCCGGCGCTTGTGCAGGGCGAACAGGCGCCGGCGGAGATTGTGCGGGGTATCCGACTGCTGGACCAGGACCCGGAAGTGGAAGTCATAATCGTGGGTCGAGGGGGCGGGGCCTTCGAGGAGCTGCTGGCCTTCAGCGACGAGCGTGTGGTGAGGGCCGTGGCCGCGTGCGAGACGCCCATCGTCAGTGCCGTGGGGCACGAAGTGGACACTCCACTGTGCGACCACGCTGCAGACCTTAGAGCCCCAACGCCAACGGCAGCGGCGCAAACCGTCGTGCCCGATGGGGTGGAGGTTGGGCAGGGGCTCAAGGGCAGCATGGAGATGATGTCGATTCTGCTGGAGCGCTACCTGAGCCGGCTGGACGAAGGGCTGGATAACGTTGGGCGCACGCTGGATTCTGCGGTGGACCGCCACCTGGAGTCCGCACAGAGGCGGCTGACGGGCCTGGATGGGGCCATGGCGGCGGTGCACCCCGCCCGGCGGCTGGAGGTGAACATGGCCAAGGTCTCAACGCTGGCCCCACGTCTCGATGCTGCCATGGCCAACGTGCTGTCGATGCAGAAAGCGCGGCTGGCGCGCCTTGGCGACTTGCTGGACTCTCTTGGGCCAAAGTCTGCCATGGAGAGGGGCTATTGCCTCCTGCGCGATGCCAAGGGGGCCCCCGTGCTGAGGGCGGGCCAGGCCTCCGTGGACGACAGGCTCTGCGTAGTGATGGCCGACGGCGAGTTGGGCGTCACCGTGGAGAGGGTTGAGGTGGCTGGGTAGGCGCAACTGCTCCAAAGCTGCCTCTGAGACTGCCCAAGCCACACTCCCAACGGTTGTCATCGAGCTGTTCATCGGAAAGGGCCATGGGGTCGAAGGTCTCCAGACACTTCTGCAGCCCAGCGTGCTGCTGGGGCGCCAGGCCGACTCTCTCTCGGGCCCACGCCAGGAACACCGCAGCCAGAGTCGAGGGCCTGCCTGCCACGGGAAACCTCAACAACTGCGTGAAGCCGTCCAGCGTCACCAGCAACCAGCCCCGCCTGATGTAGTTGAAGAGAGATGAATACCCCTTGTCCTTAAGGTCCTTCGAATAACGCATGACCTCCGAGGGCTTCGGAAACGCCACGGGCAAGGCGGTGCCGCCGCCCAGCGCCGGTCTCAACGCCTCGGCCCAGTGTCGAGCAAGAAAGAGATACCCCTGCATGGTCAGGTGAATCTCGTCGGCGAACTGGTCTCGCTTCACGCCGGGCAATCCACCGGGTGATACGTCGGAAAGGGCCTGCAAGAAATCCACCATAATGGCACCGTGCGCTTTGGCAGCAGCGGCCCACTCCACCCGAAGCGCTACAACCCTATGTAGGAGAGGTATTACGCTGGGAAAGAAGGAATTACTGACCACCTCGTACCAGGTCACGCCCGTCAGAATACGCCGCATCTCTCCGTAGAAATCGCACTGGCGGTCCAGACGGCAACGCACCAGCTCTCGGTATATCGGTGTCTCAAGGTTCTCATACAGGCCAAACCCGTTGCGCTCCAGATTCCCTACCATGGAGAGCACCGGTGTGGTCACTATGACCACGGGAGCTATCTCAGAAGCCAAGGCCACAACTCGGTCGGCCCAAGTGGGGAAGACCTCCATGGCCTCGCAAGTGCGGCCCTGGCCGCTTGTGCCCGCCTGCCCCGCCCAGAGCAACTGCGGGGCGTAGATTCGCAAGGCCTTGGCCAGCGCCGAACGCTCAACGACGAAGCGCCACATGCCGTGCAGATTGGGGTGTTCTATAGACCAGCACTGCTCTCCACCAAGCTCCGATGAGTCGTTCCCACCGAAATAAAAGATAATCGCATCGGGCTCAAAGTCTTTGCTAATAAGCAAGTAATAGTAGACATTTGCAATAATAGACCCGGTCCTGCCCATGTTTACTACAGTTATGTCACGGTCTGGGAATCTGAGCTTCAGCTCGTCGTAGAGCATGGTTGGCGCCGAGGCCTCATGGTGCAGCGGTTGCCCCTCGACGCTTGATTCCCCAAAGACCAGAATCCGGAACTCACCCTCCCGCTTCTCTTGGGGCAACGGAGGCCGCTCTTCCGGGGGTCTCATGCCGAAGTGGCTTCTCCCCGTGACCAGAGGCAGGGTGTTGACGTAGACCCCGTCCCTCAGTAACACCGGCCTCGGGTCCGGAGTCACCACAGCCGCCACCAGTTCCAACAGCAGCAGCGTGAAGAGCAACGAACCAAGAGCAAGAGCGATTCTCTTCAGAAGTAAACGCTGCTTTCCCGATGCGGGCTTGGCGTCGGCAGGTTCAGCACCAGCGCCCTGGCCCTCTTCCTGGCCCGAAGTACGACCAGAATCTGAGGGGAAGGGACCCGCTGGTTCAGAGTCGCTTACCACACTTACCTGACCATCACCGTGGTTCGTTGTATCTTCCATGCAGCACCGTCATCAGTCATAGAAACCAGTTACTTCGTCTGGCCGCCGCCCAGCGCCCCGGATTCGCCGTTACCCCAGCAGTACATGTCGCCATGGTCGGTGATTGCACAGGAGTGGGCACAGCCCGTAGCAATCTGGCGTGCAACCAGCCCCGGCCCAAGGGAGGGGCCCATGACCTGTACGGGCCCGCACAGCATCGGCGCCCTGGTTGGATCGCCCCCGGGGCAATAGCCTTCGCCCATGCAATGGACCTCGCCGGAAGTTGAGAGCAGGCAGGTGAAGTTGAATCCTCCGTCCACCTGCTTGATCTGCAAGTCACCCAGGCCCCTAGTCAGCAGTGCCCGCTGAGGTGACGCAACGTTGTTGGTGTGGGAGAGCCCCAAGGCCCCATGCTGGTTCTCGCCCCAGCAGTAGAGAGCGTTGTCGTCAAACAGTGCGCATGTGTGGAAAGTACCCGCAACCACGCTTACCGCTTTGCGAGGCTTGGGGCCCGCCTCGAAAAAGACCTCCACAGGCAGCGGCACGGCCTCGGAGAATTGCCCTGAGCCGACCTGCCCCATGGGGTTGAGGCCCCAACAGACTACCCGGTCATCCTCAAGCAGAACACAAGTGTGTTTGCTGCCCACCG
>Ga0302238_1002778_pt1 | contig 11838 bp, 9 predicted proteins | sample AAG_UR_Asn_MG_FD_193527 | JGI IMG/M metagenome (GOLD analysis project Ga0302238, IMG submission 193527) | Enriched activated sludge microbial communities from anaerobic digester in WTTP, New Holstein, Wisconsin, United States - AAG_UR_Asn | ecosystem: Engineered > Bioreactor > Anaerobic >...
TTCATTCTGAATATCAGTCCCGCGCATAACATTCCTTAGTAATACCGAGATGTTGTGTGCGTAAATATACTAAAATACAGCTGTTTTTACTACTTCAATTTCAACAGCCTGTTAAAAGACGGGATGGAGCATATCTCGGAGATGGAGGAAGTGAAAAACAATTTCCTCGCCATGCGGTTGGATATTGTTTACCTGTTATCATTATCGGATAAGGCGAAGATTGAAGAACGCCGCGCGGATTACCAAGAGCGCGTGAAGGCAATTCAAACAGTCATAGAAAAAAATCGTAAGGAAATTATTGACCCCAAAGAAAAGGAACTGTTTGAGGTGTTCGCTTCCGGTTTTTCTGCATATCTGGAAAATGGTGTGAAACTTGGGGATATGGCTAACAGAGCGGCAGCGGAATGGAAGAGTGACAGAAGCGAGGTGATACAGTTTGCAACTAATGTGGTTGCACCGTTATACGCCAAACCGGCTGCTGCGCTTGATGACTTGGTAAAGGCAAAACTGAGAAATGCGGACACTATGTACCAAGCTGATACTGCACAGGGCAATTGGCTTAAGGTTTTATTGGTTGGTGTCTTTGTTGGTATCACCGTGTGCGCTCTGATTGGTGGGTCTTTTATTGCACGTTCGATTAATACGCCCTTGCAAGAGGTGATGCGTGCACTACTACAGGTGGCTGCTGGGGATTTGACGGTGCGTACCAGCGTCTCCTCCCATGACGAACTTGGCGTGTTGGGGAATGAGGTTAACCAGATGGCCGAGCGTCTGGCGGTGGCCATGCAAAAAGTAGCTTTGAATAGTTCGCATGTGGCTGCTGCTGCTACGCAGTTGCATGCTACTGCCGAACAAATTGCAACCGGTGCTGAGGAGGTTGCTGCCCAAGCTGGCACCGTTGCTGTTGCTAGTGAGGAAATGTCTGCAACGTCTGCAGATATTGCCAATAACTGCCAGATGGTTGCAGAGGCGTCCAGCCAGACAAGCCGTGCAGCCGTTGCTGGATCAGGGGTTGTTTCTTCCACCATTGCCGGCATGGAACGAATTGCTGGACGAGTACGTGACTCTGCCGAAACAGTTGCTGCGCTTGGCGCTCGCTCAGACCAGATTGGCGCTATTGTCGCAACGATCGAGGATATTGCCGACCAGACAAATCTGCTGGCACTAAACGCAGCCATTGAAGCTGCTCGTGCTGGAGAAATGGGACGCGGTTTTGCCGTTGTTGCCGACGAGGTGCGGGCGTTGGCGGAACGGACGACCAAGGCCACACGCGAAATAGGTGAAATGATCAAATCAATTCAGGCTGAAACCAAGGTTGCGGTCAATGAAATGGGGCAGGGGGTTCAAGAGGTTGAACAAGGCGTTCGGGATGCGGCCAGCTCAGGTGAAGCGCTCCAGGAAATCCTTGCCAAGATCAATGAAGTGGATATGCAGGTGAATCAGGTGGCGACAGCGGCTGAGGAGCAGACCGCCACGACAACAGAGATAACCAATAACATCCAGCAAATATCTCAGGTTGTCCAGCTTACAGCTGCCGGGGCATATCAAACAGTGCAGGCAGCCAATCAGCTCTCGCAGCTGTCTGACGAGTTACAAGCGCTTGTCGGTCAGTTCAAAATGTGATCAAGCTGGGTCTCGATGCTGCGTTTTTTCGCGCCTCTTCCGCATTTGGGAAGGGGCGCTGTTGTTTTAGTCGGGTATTTGGTTCTTTACTTTAGAGACGTTGTTCAGTATCTTTCAAAATTCCATTAAACTGAGAGATTGATACGAGCCTATGGATATCAGTAAGATCCGAAATTTTTCAATTATCGCCCACATTGACCACGGCAAATCCACCCTGGCTGACCGTTTACTTGAATATACCGGGGCATTGTCAGCACGTGAAATGCAGGATCAATTTCTGGATAAGATGGATCTTGAGCGCGAGCGGGGTATTACCATCAAGGCGCAGACCGTACGTCTCGATTATACGGCGGATGACGGCAACCAGTATGTGCTTAACCTCATCGATACACCAGGACACGTTGATTTTACCTATGAAGTTTCCCGCTCGCTTGCCGCTTGCGAAGGTGGCTTGCTGGTTGTTGATGCCTCGCAAGGGGTTGAAGCTCAGACCTTGGCAAACGTTTATTTGGCTTTGGATAATGATTTAGAAGTCTTTCCCGTTTTGAATAAGATCGATCTGCCGGCAGCCGAGCCGGAACGGGTTAAGCATGAGATAGAGGAAATCATCGGGATAGACGCACACGATGCTGTGCTGGCTTCTGCCAAAGAAGGTATTGGTACCCGTGAAATCCTTGAAGAGATTGTAAAAAAGATCCCTCCGCCAAAAGGGGATGCCGCGGCACCGCTTAAAGCGTTGTTGTTCGACTCTTGGTATGACCAGTACCAGGGCGTTATCATCTTGGTTCGCATTTTTGAAGGCACCCTGAAAAAAGGCGAAAAAATTCTGTTGATGTCAACCGGCCGCAGCTATGAGGCACTTAAGGTAGGCGTTTTTGCACCTTCCATGGTTGAAGTGCCCCACCTCTCTGCAGGAGAGGTGGGGTTTATAATTGCCGGCATCAAGGATGTTGCTGATGCCAAGGTCGGTGATACCGTTACGCTGTTGCACCGCCAGTGTGGTGACGTGCTGGACGGGTTTAAAGAAGTAAAACCGATGGTGTTTTCAGGTCTTTATCCGATTGACACCTCCCTGTATGAGCAGTTGCGTGATGCCTTGGCCAAGCTCAAGCTGAATGATTCTTCATTCTCCTATGAGCCGGAGACGTCGGTTGCCCTGGGGTTCGGTTTCCGCTGTGGTTTCCTGGGGCTGCTGCATATGGAGATTATTCAGGAACGCCTTGAACGAGAGTTCTCTTTGGACCTGATTACAACGGCCCCAACTGTTGTCTACAAGGTTCATAAAACAGACGGTGAGCTGATTGAGATTGAATCGGCCTCAAGGATGCCCGAGCCGCAGTATATCGAGTATATGGAGGAACCGTTCATCCTTGCGCATATCCATGTGCCAAACGATTTCGTTGGCGGTGTTTTGGCGCTTTGCGAGGAAAAACGAGGGGTACAGCGAGAGATCAAGTACCTTACTCCCAACCGGGTGATGATCATTTATGAGCTACCGTTGAATGAGATCGTGCTTGATTTTTATGATCGGCTCAAGTCAATTACCAAAGGGTATGCCTCGTTGGATTATGAACACCTTGATTTCCGGCAAAGCGAGTTGGTACGGATGAACATCCTGATCAACGGTGATGTGGTGGACGCCCTTTCTCTGATCGTACATCGTGATAAAGCCTACTTCCGGGGACGGGACTTGGTTGCGAAGATGAAGGAGTTGATCCCGCGTCAGATGTTTGAAGTTGCCATTCAGGCCGCCATTGGCAACAAGGTGATTGCCCGCGAGACGGTTAAGGCCTTGCGTAAGGACGTTTTAGCCAAATGTTATGGCGGTGATATTACGCGTAAGCGTAAGTTGCTTGAAAAACAGAAAGAAGGCAAAAAACGCATGAAGAATGTCGGCAATGTTGAGTTGCCCCAGGAGGCGTTCCTGGCGATTCTCAAGGTTGATGACAAATAGGAAAGGGTGCCATGGAAGACCTGAATGAGAATGAACAGGCGCATGAGGTAAAGAAGAAAAGTCTTTGGCGCGAATATGCCGAGTCTATCATCATCGCCGTGCTTTTGGCGCTGGTGATTCGAACGTTTGTCGTGCAGGCGTTCAAGATCCCATCCGGCTCAATGGAAGATACCTTGCTGATCGGTGACCATCTGCTGGTCAATAAGTTCATTTACGGGACGAAAATACCGTTTACCGATAACCTGATTCTCAAAATTCGTGATCCGAAACGTGGCGATGTGATTGTCTTCGAATATCCGGAGGATCCGAGTAAGGATTTTATCAAGCGGGTAATTGGTTTGCCTGGTGATGTCGTAGAAGGGAAAGACAAGAAGGTCTATGTTAACGGCAAACTCTACGAAAATCCCCATGAGATACACAAAGAACCGGAGATGATCCCCAAGGAACAGAACCCCAGGGATACCTTTGGACCGATTGTAGTGCCGGAAAATTCCTACTTTGTTATGGGTGACAACCGGGATCGCTCCTACGACAGCCGTTTTTGGAAGTTTGTACGTCGCGATCAGATCAAAGGTCTTGCCTTTATCAAATATTGGTCCATTGATGGACCATGGTATAAGTTTCATATCCGTTGGCGTAACATTGGGCGCCTGATTGATTAAGTGACTGGAGGACAGTTTTTTATGGATACGCTGGGAAGCTGGAAACGTTCTGATTATTGCGGGCAGTTGTCAGCCAAGGACATTGGTCGTGAAGTAGTACTGATGGGATGGGCACTCAGGCGCCGCGATCACGGCGGTCTGATCTTTATCGACCTGCGGGATCGCGAGGGTATTGCCCAGATTGTCTTTGACCCAGAGGTGAACGCCGCCGCCCATCAGGTGGCGGAAGGGGTACGCAGTGAATATGTGCTGGCCGTCAGGGGCAGCGTAATTCCCCGTCCCGAAGGCACGGTCAACCGTAATATGAAGACCGGCGAGGTTGAAATTCAGGTGGCGGAGTGCAAGCTGCTTAACCGTTCCAAGGCACTGCCGTTCATGCTCGATGAGCATAGCGAGGTGAACGAGAACATTCGGCTCAAGTATCGCTACCTGGACATGCGTCGCCCCCAGTTGGCCCAAAACCTGATATTGCGGCATCAGGTTGCCCAAGTCACCCGTCAGTATCTAACAGAAAACGGGTTTTTGGAGATTGAAACACCCTTCTTGACCAAATCCACCCCGGAAGGGGCCCGGGATTTTCTGGTGCCCTCCCGGATCAACCAAGGCCAGTTCTACGCCCTGCCGCAGTCTCCGCAGATTTTTAAACAGATCCTGATGATCTCCGGCTTTGACCGTTATTTTCAAGTTGTGCGTTGCTTCCGTGACGAGGATTTACGGGCCGACCGCCAGCCTGAATTTACCCAGATCGACTGTGAGATGTCCTTTATCGATCGCGAGGATATCATCACGGTGATGGAAGGGCTGATTGCGCGTATCTTCAAGGAGGCCAAAGGGGTAGAGGTGCAGTTGCCGGTGCAGCGCATGACCTATCAGGAGGCCATTCGACGTTTTGGGGTTGATAACCCGGATCTACGTTTCGGTCTCGAACTGGTTGAGTTAACCGATATCGTCAAAGGCTCCGGCTTCAAGGTGTTTGCCGATGTGGCCGCCAATGGCGGCATCATCAAAGGGATCAACGCCAAAGGCTGTGCCTCCTTTTCACGCAAGGAGATCGACGATCTGACCAACTTTGTGGCGATCTATGGTGCCAAGGGATTGGCCTATGTCAAGGTCACCGCTGAGGGGTGGCAGTCACCTATCACGAAATTCTTCAACGAGGCCGAAATTACCGCCATGAATGAGGTCTTTGATGCGGAAGAGGGTGACCTGCTTCTGTTTGTGGCTGACAAGCCCAAGGTGGTCAATGACTCACTGGGCAAGCTGCGTAACCAGCTGGCTTCAATACTCAAGCTGACCAATCCTGACGAATTCCGTTTTGTTTGGATTACTGATTTCCCGTTGTTCGAATGGGACGAGGATGAGAAGCGCTGGTGTGCCGTGCATCACCCCTTTACGGCACCGATGGATGAGGATGTAGCGTATGTGGAATCCGACCCCGGCCGTTGTCGCGCCAAGGCCTACGACCTGGTGTTGAACGGCAACGAGATTGGAGGCGGCTCCATCCGTATCCACCAGGAGCAGGTGCAGTCACTGATGTTCAAGATGCTGGGGCACTCTGAAGAGGATAAACGGGCTAAATTCGGCTTCTTGCTGGATGCGCTTGAGTATGGCACTCCGCCCCATGGTGGTATTGCCTTTGGCATGGATCGCCTGATTATGTTGCTGACCGGTTCAGAGTCGATCCGCGACGTGATTGCCTTCCCCAAAACCCAGAAGGGAACCTGTCTGATGTCTGAGGCACCTTCGGTGGTTGACGCCAAGCAGTTGCGTGAGCTCGGTGTCCGCCTTGCAACACCGGCTGGTACGCCAGCTCCCTAAAGAAACCATGCGCTTGCTGCAGTTGCTCTTGTTTTGCTGTTTGATTGCTGCCATGACTGGGTGTGCTGGCCATGATCCCGTCTGGCAGCTGAAGGCACAGCAGGGGTTACGTCAATTGCAACAGGAACAGGCTGAGGCCACCTTTCCGGAAGAATATGCCAGTATCAGCAAGCTCTTTCGGGAAGGTCAGCAGTCTCTCACGGAGGATGATGAAGCGCTGGCTGACCAGCAATTCTTACTGGCCTACCAGAAAAGCGAACTGTTAAAAAGGGAAGTTGAGTTGAACAGGCAGCGTCTGAAAGAAGAGGCGTTGCAAAAGGAGATTGAAGAACAGGCCATCCGCGAGGAAGAGGCTCGTGCCTGGGCGGAGGCAGAACGTAAGCGCCAGCAAGAGCTTGCTGAGACCCAGCGAAAACTCCAGCAGGAGGGTGAGCGCAAGGGGGTTACGGCTCTGCCGGCCTCCCCCCCTCAGCCCACGGTTTACACGGTTCGCCGTGGTGAAACCTTGCCACAGATTGCGGCGCGTCCCGAGTTGTACAACGATGCTGCGCTCTGGCCCCTGATCTACCGTGCCAATCGTGATCAGATTCGTGATCCTTACCAGCTATGGCCTGGCCAAGTGTTGAAAATACCCCGTAACTTCAGTCGTGATGAAGCGCTTGAAGCCCGCAGACAAGCCCACCGTCGAAACCGTTAATCAAGTGCCCGTCCCACAGGCCTTTTTAGCATCAATAAACTTTACTCAACTCCCGGAAAAGTTTCTTTAAATTGGGGGCAACAGCAGCGATTTCCCCTTGACACTCCGTGGGAGTTTGCATACTGTATACAGGATTTTTTGTAGCTGTAGTCTATACTGATTGTAACCTGTTGCAATCAGTATGTTAAATTCCATATATACTAAAAAAGGAGAGAACATGGCAACAGAAACGGCTAAGATTATCTGGTCCAAGATTGACGAAGCACCCGCATTGGCAACATACTCTCTACTTCCTATCGTAAATGCCTTTACCAAGGCTGCCGGTGTTGTTGTTGAAACAAGAGACATCTCCGTTGCCGGGAGAATCATCGCCAACTTCCCTGACTATCTGACCCCCGAACAAAGAATGCCTGATTACCTGGCTGAACTGGGTGAGCTGACCCAGAAGCCTGAGGCCAACATTATCAAGTTGCCCAACGTCAGTGCCTCGATACCCCAGCTGAAAGCAGCCATCAAAGAGTTGCAGGAACAGGGCTATAAGCTGCCGGATTACCCGGAAGAGCCGAAGACCGATGCCGAAAAAGAGCTGCATGCACGTTACGCAAAGTGCCTCGGTTCCGCCGTAAACCCGGTACTGCGTGAGGGGAACTCCGACCGTCGCTCCGCTCGTGCCGTAAAAGAGTATGCCAAGAAGCATCCCCACAAGATGGGCGCCTGGAGCCCTGATTGCAAAACACACGTATCCTGGATGGAATCATCCGACTTTTACGCAAATGAAAAGTCGCTCACCATGGAGAAGGCCGGTAATGTCAAGATTGAGTTTGTTGACAAGGCTGGCAAGGTCACCGTGTTGAAAGAGAAGCTGCCGCTGCTGGCAGGCGAGGTCTTTGACGGCACCTTCTTGAGCGCCAAGGCCCTGCGGAAATTCATTCAGGAGCAGATTGATGATGCCAAGGCCAAAGGGGTGTTGTTCTCAGTACACCTCAAGGCGACTATGATGAAGATCTCGGACCCGATCATGTTCGGGCACTTTGTGTCGGTATACTACAAGGACGTCTTTGAGAAGCACGCTGCTACCTTTAAAGAACTGGGCGTCAACCCTGACCTGGGCATGGGCGACCTTTACCTGAAGATTGCCAAGCTGCCTGCAGATAAAAAAGCTGAAATCGAAGCTGATATTCAGGAAGTCTATAAGAAGCAACCGCCTCTGGCTATGGTTGATTCCGACAAAGGCATCACTAACCTGCACGCCAGCAACGACATCATTATCGACGCCTCCATGCCGGTGGTTATCCGTGACTCCGGCGGCATGTGGGGGCCGGACGGCAAGCTGCATGATGTCAAGTGCGTGATTCCCGATCGCTGCTATTCACGCTGGTATCAGGTCTGCGTGGACTTCTGCAAAAAGAACGGTCAGTTCGATCCGACCACCATGGGCTCTGTCTCCAACGTCGGGCTTATGGCTCAGAAGGCTGAAGAATACGGCTCGCACGACAAAACCTTTAAGATTGCAGCAGACGGAACCGTGCGGGTGGTTGATGAGGCCGGTAATGTGCTGATGCAGCATGAAGTTGAAGCTGGCGATATCTGGCGTGGTTGCCAGGCCAAGGACCTGCCGATTCAGGATTGGGTCAAGCTGGCTGTCCGTCGTGCCCGTGCAACCGGCGCACCCGCCATCTTCTGGCTGGATAAAGACCGCGGCCACGATGCCCAGATGATTGCAAAGGTTGAGAAATACCTGAAAGATCACGACACCAACGGTCTTGACATCCGGATTATGGCTCCGGTTGACGCAATGCTGTTCGCCTGTGAGCGTGCAAAAGAAGGTAAAGACACCATTACGGTTACCGGCAACGCCCTGCGGGATTATCTGACCGACCTGTTCCCCATCCTTGAGCTGGGTACCAGCGCCAAGATGCTTTCCATCGTGCCTTTGCTGGCCGGTGGCGGTCTGTTTGAGACCGGTGCAGGCGGGTCTGCTCCCAAACACGTTCAGCAGTTTGTGCAAGAAGGCTACTTGCGTTGGGATTCACTGGGTGAGTTCCTGGCCCTTGCCGTATCGCTGGAGCACCTGGCTGCTACCTTCAAGAACGAGAAGGCGCAACTGCTGGCCGATACACTGGATCAGGCCAATACCAAGTTCCTGGATCAAAACAAGAACCCGGCCCGTAAGGTTGGTCAGATCGACAACCGCGGCAGCCACTTCTATCTTGCTATGTACTGGGCTGAGGCCTTGGCAGCCCAGACCAAGGACAAAGAGCTTGCGGAGCGTTTTGCAAAAGTCGCCAAGCAACTCCAGGAAAATGAGGAAAAGATCAATGCTGAATTGATCGGGGCCCAAGGAAAGCCGCAGGATCTGGGCGGTTATTACAATACAGATCCAGTCAAGACTGAGAAGGCGATGCGCCCCAGCACAACGCTGAACGCAATCATTGATACCATCTAATTCTCGATGTCAGGGGGGCTGAGAGAGTGTCTGCTCCCCTGACATCGTTTGTGAAGACTGAAGACGTTATTAAACGCTGTTGTTTCGTGCGACATATCGACAACACTTGAGTAAACTCACAAGGAGGAAGCACAATGGGACGTAAGAAGATTTCTCTGATTGGTGGCGGTCAAATCGGTGGCGTGCTTGCTCAACTCTGCGCACTGCGCGAGCTGGGTGATGTGGTGCTGTTTGACATCGTGGAAGGTATGCCCCAAGGCAAGATGCTTGACATTGCCGAGGCATCACCGGTTGACGGCTTTGATGTCTGCCTTAAAGGTACCCAGGATTACAAAGATATCGAAGGTTCCGACGTGGTTATCGTTACTGCCGGTCTGCCCCGCAAACCGGGCATGAGCCGCGACGACCTGATTGCTACCAACTCCAAGATCATGACCTCTGTTGCTGAAGGGATCAAGCAGTATGCTTCCAGCGCATTTGTCATCATCATCTCCAACCCGCTGGACGCCATGGTTACCCTGTGCCAGCAGATCACCGGCATGCCTGCCAACCGCGTGGTTGGTCAGGCCGGCGTGCTGGACTCGGCTCGCTTCAAGGCCTTCATCGCCTGGGAACTGGGCGTTTCCGTTAAAGACGTCTCTGCAATGACCCTGGGTGGTCATGGCGACGACATGGTGCCGCTGGTTCGTTACGCTGCAGTGAACGGCATTCCGGTTATGGAACTGCTGGAGCAGAAGTACGGCGCTGAGAAGGCCAAGGAAGTGATGGAGGCCATGGTAAACCGTACCCGTCTGGCCGGTGGCGAAGTTGTTGCCCTGCTCAAGACCGGTTCCGCCTTCTACTCACCCGCCTCTTCCGCCATCGCCATGGCTGAGTCCGTGTTGAAGGACCAGAAGCGCGTGCTGCCCACCTGCTGCCTGCTGAACGGTGAATTCGGTGTGAACGGCTACTACGTCGGCGTACCTGCTGTACTGGGTGCCAACGGTGTAGAAAAAATCCTGGAATTCAAACTGGACGCAACCGAGCAGGCTATGATGGACAAGTCTGTTGCTGCTGTTAAGGGTCTGGTTGACGCACTGCCCGGTATCCTGCAGGGCTAATTAGCCTTTTCAGGCCCCGCTGCGCCTGCAAAAGAAGGGTGGCATGAGCTGCCCTTCTTTTGCCGCATCAGGGGCCGAAATTTTACACCTCCGAATACGGATAAAGGAGTTTTCACGATGTCAGAAGAGAAGAAGCTGCCGAGAATTGAGATTATTGAGAAGTACTGCAAGGGCTGCCACATCTGTGTGGAGTTCTGTCCCACCAAGGTGCTTGAGATGAAAGGCTTTGTCGCTTCAGTCAAGGACCTGGAGAAGTGCATCAAATGCATGCAGTGCGAGCTGCGTTGCCCTGACTTTGCCATTAAAGTTCACGCTGAATAATTAGACGGGAGGATTTCAAAGTGTCAAAAAAAGTTGCTTTTTTGCAAGGTAACGAGGCAGCTGCTCACGGCGCGCTGTATGCCGGCTGCAAGTTCTTCGCCGGTTACCCTATTACCCCCTCCACTGAAGTTTCGGAGGTTTTGTCCGCAGAACTGCCAAAGGTTGGCGGCAAGTTCATCCAGATGGAAGATGAAATCGGTGCCATGGCTGCCCTGCTGGGTGGCGCGCTGGCTGGTAGCAAGGCCCTGACCTCCACTTCCGGTCCTGGTCTGTCCCTCAAACAGGAACTGATCGGTTATGGTTGCATCGCCGAGATCCCTTGCGTTGTGTACAACGTTATGCGTGGCGGCCCCTCCACCGGTATGCCCACCGGTCCTTCCCAGTCCGACGTGATGTGTGCCAAATGGGGTACTCACGGCGACCATGCCACCATCGCCCTGATGCCTGCATCCGTGCAGGAAACCTATGAGATGATTGTTCGGGCCTTTAACTTGGCTGAGAAGTATCGTATGCCGGTACATGTGCTGCCGGATGAGATCGTTGCTCACATGCGCGAACGCGTTGTCTTCCCTGAGCCGGGTGAGCTGGAGGTAATCGATCGTACAGCTCCTTCTGTGCCTCCTGCAGAGTACAAGCCCTATGACACCAAGTTCGGTGACGTACCCCCTCTGGCTGCTTTCGGTTCCGGCTACAAGTTCCACGTGACCGGTCTGAACAAACTGCCGGACGGCTTCCCCACCACCAAGGCTGAATACGTCCAGGCTGAGGAAGAACGTCAGGTGCGCAAGGTGCTGGCAAATATTGATGAGATCGTTGAGTTTGAAGAGTTTATGCTTGACGACGCAGAGATCTGCGTGGTTGCCTACGGCTCAACCTCCCGTTCGGCCCGTTACGCCGTGAACGAAGCCCGCGCACAAGGCATCAAGGCCGGTATGTTCCGGATCAAGACCTTCTGGCCTTTCCCGGACAAGCAGATCAAGGCCCTGGCCGAAAAGGTCAAAGGCTTTATTGTGCCGGAAATGAACCTGGGTATGTGTAGCCTTGAGATTGAGCGTTGCGCACAAGGCAAGGCTCAGATCCTCGGCATCAACCGTGTTGACGGCGAGCCGATCAACCCCGAGCAGATCGTTGCAAAGATGAAGGAGGTTAAGTAACCATGGCTTTTGATTACGAGAAATATATCCGTCCGGGCAAGCTGCCCCATATCTGGTGCCCCG
>Ga0302238_1002779_pt1 | contig 11833 bp, 9 predicted proteins | sample AAG_UR_Asn_MG_FD_193527 | JGI IMG/M metagenome (GOLD analysis project Ga0302238, IMG submission 193527) | Enriched activated sludge microbial communities from anaerobic digester in WTTP, New Holstein, Wisconsin, United States - AAG_UR_Asn | ecosystem: Engineered > Bioreactor > Anaerobic >...
TTGTTGCTGTGCCGTTGTGGCACCCGCAGGTACACCCTGGGTAAGGTTGGCCGGTTCAATCGCGAGCAGGTCTGACAGCTGAAACGCCTCTGCAACAACAAGGTTGGCGCCACTGACGTTGTCAGCACTCAGCCCGCCGGCAGCCAGGGCATATTGAGCAGCCATCTCGCTGAGCGGAGAGATCGTAACCGTTTTGTTGGAATCTGAGTCAGGCAGCGCCGCACTGTACTTGAGCGCGCTGGTAAATGGCTTGGCCGTGCCGGTTACCTCATCCAATTGTGTGGCTGTCGCATTACCGCTGACTTCCACAAGCACCGGCCCGCTATGAATCGGGATTTGGGCGCTAAAATGGCCGCTGGCATCGGTGCTTGTCTGAACGAGCAGGCTTGCCTTGGGATTCGTTGGGGTTGCTGCATATACCTTGACTGTTCCACCGGCAATCGGACCTTTCATGGCAACGCCGCTGATAGTGACTGCAGAAGGAGTAGCGCTGCCGCCGCCACCCCCGCCACCACAAGCTGTCAGGACAAGCGACAGACAGCAAGCTGCTATCAGTGCCATACATGCGTCCTTAAATCTGTTGATACACATAGTTCCTCCCGTGGTGTTGAAACTGTTTTGCGATTTGGGTACAGCTCTCTCTTGGAGCAAGAGAGAGCTGTTTTTTTGTGTTATTTCAGGTTGTGTACGTTATCCACGGCATTCACTAAGCCTGGAGCATGGCACTGGATGCAATTTTCCTGCACGCCAATGGTCTTACCCGTCACGTGCGATGTTGTCTGGCTGCTGTCATGGCAGGAGGTGCAGACGGCCCGCATCGGCAAGGTTCTGGTGTTCTGGCTTGGGTCGGTTTTCGAGGTGGTTGTGGTCCCGAGCACACCATCGGCAAGCGGCAGCTTGACGGCATCAAGATCGGTGTGGCAGGCCAAACAGTCGGAACGATCCCGCGGATACTGGACTTCTTTGAAGTCATTGACCGAACCGCCGAAGCCGTAAATCACGTAGGACGAGGCACTGAGCGCTTCACCGGTGTGGATCTTGTGAATCATGACCTTGAAGTCGATGGACTGCTCGGCCAGGCCATCAACCGGGCTGGCAGGTCTTCTGTTTTTATCTGTGGCATTGGGGTTGTGGCAGATAACGCACTCGCTAATGCTGTTCACGCGGTTGGCGCCATGCAGCGAAAGGCGGCTGTGGCAAGCATTACACTTGCTGACATCAACGGAGGTGCGCCGTAACTTGGTGGTGTCGGTTACCTGCTCACCGGTTGTCGGGTCAAAGTAGTACTGGGCCGACTCGCCCCCAATGGTTGCGGTGTGGCTGCGATAGGTGAAGGTCTTGCGACCCTCAAGGCCAATGACGGCCACGCCGCTGGCAGTTGCCGGGATAGCGGTGCCGAAGGTGGCTGTATAGGTGTTGTCGATCGGGTTGAGGGTCGTATTGGCTGCACTTAGTGTGAAGCTGTTCGGTTGACCAGGGGCCGCCATATCGGCATTGGTGTAGTCTGCACCTGGCATGTAGCCGAGCTTGAGACTGAAACTGGTGGTGGTATCAAACGGAATGGCAGCGCCGGTGTTGTCGGTGATTTTAAAGCGTATGGTTGGTTTGTTACCGACCGTCGCGTTTTGAATCGACAAGATCTTGAAGTTGATACCGGTGTAGGCGGCGCTCTTTTCAAAGACGGTATGGGCGCCAACTACATCAGGTATGCCGCTGGTCCCGCCAAACTCGTTGCTGTTGGTGTGGCAGCTGGTGCAGTCGGTGCCAAAGTGGGCCGCACTGGTGTAGTCTTTGCCGTCGTGGCAGGTGCCGCATGCTTTTGCTGATGCCTGGGCCTTCCATTTGTCGGCATCCTTGCCATAAGGCTTGCCGGCCAGGTCCTTGCCTTGACGGTGGCACTTGGTGCACTCAATCGGGGTGCCGGTAATGGTTGCGTCACCCGAAATAAAGGGATAGCCAACCTTGGTAAAGTCGGTAGAACCCACACTGTACTTGCCGCTGGGAAGTTTCTTGCCCATATGGATGCGGTGGATCATGGTTGCCAGATCGACCGGGGCTGTTGTGGCGTTTTCAAACGAGGTGCCTGTTGCGGTTACGCCTGAATAGTGACAGACACTGCAAAGCGCGATCTCACGGCGACTGCCGCCATGTACGCCCAGCTGGCCATGGCACTCGTTACATGCCTCAATCGAGACCAACTCCCTGGTTACCGCTACGGCATTGCCGTCCGGCCGGAAGGTCAGGTAGGGGTTAACAGCCTGTTGCACCTTCAAATTGATGACCGGCAGCATATAGTCACGGCTGATTTGCGCCGCAACGATATGGGTAAGATTGGGGAGGTAGCCGTTGTTTGCTTTGAAATCGGTGTTGAACGCGTAGCGGTAGACCCCATTACCCAAGGAGGTGAACCTGCTGAGATATTTCGAGGCATCCTCATAGGTGGGGACCCCAGAGGAGTTGGTAAGGTAATTGGTATAGCTTGCACCGGTATTGTCGAGACGTGCAAGATAGAAACGGAATCTCCCGCTGGGGCTGGCAATAATATCAGCCGGAGAGATGTCTTTTCCGTTTTGATCCTTGAGCGTCAGGGTTACGGTTTGCGGTGTAGCAGTAAAGTCCACGGCAGTTATGCTTGCCGTAATGTTCTGTGATGCCTTGGCAAGCGTGACCGGCGTTGATGGGTCTAATGTTTCGACTGAAGATCCCTCTTTATTAGAGCTTCCGCAGCCTGCTACCATCAGCAAACTTAGTGCGACAGAGCCGGCAAGCATGAATTTGCGAACTGGTGTAATGGTCAACATGCAGCTACCTCCTCCCTTAAAGAATTAGTTGTGGCAAATTGCGCAGGTCTTGCCGTTGCTTCGTGACTTGAAGTTCCCGCTGATGGATGCCCAGTTGCGTGGATGCGGGCTGACTCTAAGACCTGACTTGCTGCTGTGGCAGGTGAGGCAGGTTTTCCCGTCGCTGTGGCATACCTGGCATGACTGGAGGTTCCGGCGTGCCTCTATGGCATGATCTGCTGACCACTCATGTTTGGTTAACAGGCCGTTCGGGTGGCACATTTGGCAGTCTTTTGAGCTGTAACCATTGTGGCTTGAACCCGCGACATTCTGAGGCAAGTCACTGAACTGACGACGGTGCGATTTGAACTTCAGATCACTGCCGCTGAACTTGCTGTGGCAGTCTGAGCAAAACTTCTGGGTGTGGCAGCGGGTACAGGTTTGCGGGTTGTCCTTGGCCTTGATCGGGTGAATACTGATGAAGTCAGTACGGTGGTTTTTCGGCATGTAGTTCCGCTTGTAGCTGAGCTTGCGCAACTCCACATCGACACCGCCGCCAAAGTGACATTCGGAGCAAAATGATTGTGCGTGGCAGTCAGAGCAGTTTGTCCCGCCTTTGCCGGCAGAAACGCGGTGATCACCCAGCCAGTCAGTATTTTGGTGGTGCTTTCCAGCCCAGTCATTATCGTGGGTCAGTGGGATACCCTGTGCTTTGTGGCACTCATTACAATCTTTCAGATCCAATTTTGCGTATTCTTTGTGCGACATTCTTTCCGCGCTTGATTGATGGCTAACAATGAGGAGTCCATAAATGAGCAGCACAAAGATAAAAAAGACTTTTTTCACAGATACCCCTCCTTTCTAGAAGTCGTAGTTAAAGGCCACGCGTCCCGACCAATCCTGCTTGAAATGGCCAATATCGAGTGCGTCTTGCACCCTGCAGTCAAAGGACATGGTCTTGTTGATCTTGTAACGCGCACCTAGCCAATACGTTTGAGCATCAACGTTGCCGGTCATGCTTTCGCGCTGATACACGTCGTAGGCGGCACCACCGGCAAGTTGCAGGTTGGGGGTGGCGTCATACTGGATATCGGCGGTAAAACCGTCCAAATCACCGGCATAGCCCTGGCGTCGATCGTAGGCGAGATCAATCATCAGCGGCGTGATCGGTCTGATCTTTACGCCGGCCTCAAAAACATGACCTTCGCTGTTGTCGCCAAAGTCTTGCCATTTGTATGCTCCTCGAACCGCGAACATATCGTTGATGGTGTAGTCAGCCCGGAAGGAGCCTTCCTGGTAGCGGTTAACCGCAAATACGGAGAAAATTGAGGTGTAATCAAAGGTTGGGTAACTTTGATACCATTCAGCGGAGAGCAAGAGGTTCGTGCTTGCAAAATACTTCACACCGGCCAGCAGCTCTTCAAAGGTTTCGCCGGCTAAGTCATAACGCGTATTGCCGTACAGCTTGAGGCCGCCAAACAGGTACTGCTTGAACATGGCACCAATCTGCTCGCGAGCAATCCCGTCTCGGTCCAGTTTCATGAAGTAACTGATTTCTGCATCAGTTGCCGGATAACCGGTAAGTGAGGCAGCAGCACCGAAAACGGCATCGCCGGCATGCGTTAACTCCCGGTCAATGCCGTAAAAGACGTTGCGGCCACCCATTACGGAAAACGCAATCGGGCCAATGTTTTTTAGATCAATCATCCCCCCGTCTATGAGGGCACTTCCCGCAGCATAATTGACAAATTGACGGCCGGCTTTAATGTCGATCTTGTCAAATAGGTCTCGATAATCGGCGTAAAAATAGAACAACCGGCTATCAAAGCCTTCTCCGTTCATGACATCTTGACTAATGCGGCCATAACCAAACAACGAAAGCTTTTTATTCGGGTCGATGTCTGTTAGTGAAAAACTCAAATGCTGGGCAAATTCTGCTTGCTTCTGATCATTCAAAATATTGTTAAACCATAGGTACTGAGTAGAGCTTCTACCGTGGAACTCTGCGGCAAATGCAGACGATACAGAGAGTAATGCTGTACCGAAAACAAAAGTTTTGAATATGCTCTTAGTAAATCCCATCAAAAAGACCCCCTTTCATGAAATTAAGAAACAAAAAAGCCCCCTTTCCAGAAATATCCAGTTCTTATGTAAAACAATCGTTGGGTTGGTGCCGTGTTGTGAGTCCGTATCAATGGGAATACGTTAGCCAAGCGTTTACTGTTTTGTCTTTTGCTCCCTTTACTCAATCCACCTCGGTGAAAACAGCCGGAAACCGTTCAAACCGAGTGGGGGGCGCCCTTGATAAATGATGTGCTTTTCTTAATTAATAATTTTGAGCGTGCTTTTGTGTAAGCATGTGTGAAAAAGCAACATGCGTGCCGTACTCACAACACCTTAAACTTGCTTGTGTAAATTTCGTTAAAGCGGTGAACCGTATGGTTGAAGATGCTTTTGATTAAAAAAATGATTCTAATGTGTTCAGTTTCCGACATGATGTGAAGGGAGGCGGGTGAAGAGGGTGAAAGAATGCGCTGAATAGGAAGGTCGGCAACAGGGCGGAAACGTGTTCAAATTACGGCATGTGGGTGATGCGGCGGGGGAGCGGGATTTCGGAGTGGCGTATTGAAAAGGGAAAAATGGTGGTGTTCAAAAATCGACACTTTGGTGTGGAAAGTGTTCAGTCCGGTTTGTTGATCTGGTATTTTTCCATCTTGCTGTAGAGGGTGCCGCGGGCAATATCCAGCACTTCTGCAGCTCTTTTCAGGTTCCACTGGGACTCTTCCAGCACCTTTCTGATCAGGGCGCTTTCCACCTCCGCCAGGGTCGAGGAGGCGAGGTTCAGGGTGCGTTCTGCTGAACCTGGATCGGTTTTGCGGATATGAGCGGGCAGGTTACTGCGGTCAATGGTCGCCGCTTTACAGAAGATGACGGCATGTTCAATGATATTGGCAAGTTCTCGGCAGTTGCCGGGCCAGTCATAGGCGCAGAGCCGTTCCATGGCCTCACGGGTAATGCCGTCGATCTGTTTGTTGTTGATGGTGCAGTAGCGTTTCAGAAAGTAGTGGGACAACAGCGGGATATCCGACTTGCGTTCGCGCAGCGGCGGCGCCTGCAGCGAAACAACGTTCAGGCGGTAATACAGGTCTTCGCGAAACTGCTTTTCCCGCACGGCATTGGCCAAGTCCCGGTTGGTGGCGCAGATCAGGCGCACATCCGTCTTGATGGTCTCACTGCCGCCAACCCGCTGGAAGGTGCCCAATTCGAGGATGCGCAGCAGGGAAACCTGGGTGGCCGGAGAGATGTCGCCGATCTCATCCAGAAAAAGGGTGCCGCCGGAGGCCTGCTCAAACAGTCCTTTTTTACGGTTTATGGCGCCGGTAAAGGCCCCCTTTTCATGGCCGAACAGCTCACTGCTGATCAGCCCTTCGGTCAGGGCCGCGCAGTTGACCTGGATGAACGGCTTGTCTTTGCGGTTGCTTTTGGCGTGGATCGCTGCGGCGATCAGCTCTTTACCCGTGCCGCTTTCACCGGTAATCAAGACGGTGGAAGCTGTCTGGGCAACCTGGCTGATCATCTCGTAGATCTCGAACATCTTACGGTCCTGACCGATGATGTTCTCAAAGCAGTAGCTTTCTCCCTGCAGGCATTCGGGACAGCAGCCGGACTGAATTGCGGCCTTATGGGTCAGGATGGTCTCGATGGCGTGGCTGATCATTTCAAAGTCGAGCGGCTTTAACAGGTAGTCGTAAGCCCCTGATTTCATAGCCTTGACAACTTGGCTGGTGGAGTCGTCGCTGGTCAGCATCAGCACAAAGATGGCCGGATACTGCCTTTTGATTTCAACCAGCAACTCAATGCCGTCCATGAGCGGCATGCTCAGGTCGGCAAAGACGATATCCGCGGGGAAGCTTTTCAGCAGGGTCAGGGCCTCGTGGCCGCTGTTGGCTGTTTCAACGATAAAACGGGGATCCTGGAGTATTTTGCTGCGAAATATCCGGCAATAGGCCGGTTCATCGTCCACAAAGAGGATGCGTGCTTCAGGTGTCATGGTTACTCGACTTTCCGCCGGCAAAGTAACGGTACTGGTCATAGGCCTTGGCAAGCAATCCCTTTAACTCTTCCCGTGACCAGGGTTTGGCAATAAAGGCAAAGATGTCGCCCCGCTGCTGGGCCTGGTTGATGACCGGCAGGGTGACAAAGCCCGAGAGGATGATCCTGACCGTGTGCGGCCAGCGTTGCCGTACCTCTTCCAGAAAGGTCAGACCGTTCATGCCCGGCATCTGGTAGTCCGACAACACGATGGAAACCGGCTCATGCTCCAGGATGTTCAGGGCATCGTGTGCCGACGTGGCGGTCAGAATCTCGATGGATTCGTTTCTGCAGAAGCGTTGCAGGGTGTTTAAGATATGCTCTTCGTCATCAACACACAAAAGGCGCAAACGGTCAGTCATCACCCGCTCCGGTGATGATTGGCAGTTTAATGGTGAAGGTTGTGCCGTTGCCTGGTTGGCTTGAGACATGGATCTCGCCCCTGTGTTGGGTGATGATGTCGGAAACAATATTTAAGCCAAGTCCGGTGCCCTTGTTGATTTCCTTGGTGGTGAAAAACGGTTCAAAGATCCTGGGCAACACCTCATCCGGGATGCCGCAGCCGGTATCGCTGATGGAGATAGAGACCCAGTGTGTATCGGCCCAACTCCGGATGACAACCTCGCCGCGGCTTTCGATGGCATGGGCCGCGTTGACCAGCAGGTTCATAAAGGCTTGGTTCAGCTGTTGCGGGCAACAGTAGATGCGCGGTATGACGCCGAAATCACGCTGCACCACGGCCTTGGACCGCAATTCGTGCTGGGTGATCTTGATGGCTCCCTCAAGGCACTCGTTCACATCAGCCAGCATGTAGTCGGCATCATCAACCCGGGAAAAATTGCGCAGGTTTTTGACGATGTCGCTGACCCTGCTGGTACCCTCTAAAGACTCTGCAATAAGTGTGTCAAAATCATCAAAAATTTGATGGATACCTTGGTCCTCGGAATTTTTTTGCAGTGCTGTGAGCAGTTCTGGGGAAGCGCTTTGTTTGAGCAGCTCACGCTGATTCCTGATGAAGGTCTTCAGTTTGACCAGATATTCACGTAATTCTTCCAGGTTGTTGGTCACAAAGCCGATCGGATTGTTGATGTCGTGGGCCACCCCGGCGGCAAGCAGACCGATACTGGCCATCTTGTCCTGGTGCAGGATGATGGCCTGGCGTGATCGCAGCTCTGAATAGGCCGATTCCAGCTCATCCCGGCGTTTTTCAAGCTCCTGCCGGGTGGTTTCAAGGTGGCTGGTCCGTTCCGTGATGCGCGACTCAAGCTGGTTGTTCAGATGCAGCAGCGCCTCTTCGGCCTTCTGGCGCTCGGCCACTTCGCTCTCCAGCAGCCGGTTCGACTCGGAGGTGTGGATGACTTCCTGTTCAAGCTCTTGCTGGGTTGCATGAATGGTACGGTCAACCTCCCCCAGGATGCGCCAGGCGAAGGCAAACAGTATAAAGCAGAACAGGCCGCTGAAGCAGACGGTTTGGATGATGAACGACCGGAACTTGTTGGTCTGTTGGGTAATGTCGTAGAGCAGGATGAAATTGCCGACCCTGCGGCCGGTTGATTCGCTAAAGGGGAAGGCCTTGAAGGCAAAGTGCTTTTTGCCGAGCGCGGCCACCTGCCAGGAACGGTCACGCAGGAAATCTGGATCCGGTTGGGACAAAAGGCGGAGCAGGACCGGTGGCAGCTGGTCAAATGACTTGGCAAAGATGACCTTGTTCGGCAGCAGATTCCAGTCCAGTTGCCTGCCCAGCCAGCCGGAGGCGACGGTGAGGGCGTTTTTGTCCAGCAGCTCTTTGTTAAGGGTTACCACGTAATCGATGTTGTTGATGATGGCAAGATCGCTCAGGGTATCGTTGACCTCGGTACCCAATTCCATGAACCCCAGCTTGCCGAGTTGATCGTGCCAGGGGATCACCAGGCGCAGGGTCAGGGTGCCAAAGGGCCCCAGTTCCATGCCATGGGCCGGGGTGCCGAATTTTTTGGCCCGCTGCAGGGTGCCCCGGCTTATCAGGTCGCCGTTACGGTCGGGTTGGTGGACCCGCAGGACGTTTTTCCCGTTTTGGTCGTGAAAGTAGAAATGGGTTACGCCGTTTTCATGGAGCTTCTGAAAGTAAGGCAGGGCATGGTGGTACAGGGCGGCACGGTTGCCGCTGCGCATGGTCAGCTGCAGGGCAGGGTCGTGCAGGATCGTCTCTGCTGCTGCCGCCATCCATTCCACCCGGTAATGCAGCATCTCCTTGAAGAGCGCAATGGTCTCCCCATACTCCCGGTTCATGGTGTTGTTGATGTTTTCCCGTTGAATGGCAAAAGCGCCGAACAGGAAACTGCAGAACAGTACCAGAAAGGTCAGGGTAAGCGGGATGAGCACCCGAGTGCGTATGCTTACGGAATCATGCATCGTGCGGTTATTCTGCCCTTTGACCATGGCGTGTGGTGTTACCGTCATATCTTTTCAGTTTGACCATTGATTCCCTTCCTTGTCAATAGGGATCAGGCGGCCGGCTGTTTGGGGGCACCATGCGGAACAATCTGGACAGCAGCGCGAAAGCTGCAGTATATAACATCGGTTAGTCTTATGGAGGAGGTCTACATGGTGATCAGCATGACCGGATATGGCAAAGGTGAGGCGAGCGATGCGCGTGGGCGGTGTGTTGTTGAGGTGAAGACCGTCAATAACCGTTACAGTGAAGTGGCGTTAAAGATGCCGCGCAGCTTTCTGGCCTATGAGCAGGATGTGCGCAAGCTGGTTGCCGGCCGGATCCGTCGCGGCAAGGCCGATCTGTTTGTGCAGTGGGAGCCGGCCGTGGGGGAAACGAGCGTGCCGCCGGTTAACCTGGCTGTTGCCCAGGGGTACAAACAGGCCTTTGTACAGCTGGCCCATGAACTGCACCTTTCAGCCGATATTCCACTGGCATTGATCGTATCGCAAAAAAATGTCCTGCAGGAGGTGGCTGCCGAAGAACCGGAGGAGCTGCAGTCGCTGTTGCTGGCTGCGGTGCAGAAGGCCCTTGATGGGCTCGATCAAATGCGTCGTCGTGAAGGCGGGGCCTTGCAGGCAGACCTGGAAAAGCGCCGGAGCGACCTGGCCGGTCTGGTGGTCCAGGTGCGGGAGCGGGCGCCGCAGGTGGTGAGCGAGTATCAGCAGAAGCTGCAGCAGCGTTTGGCAAAACTGCTCGATGGGAACGAACTGGACCCGCAACGCCTGGCACAGGAGGTGGCGCTCCTGGCTGACCGGTGCGACATCACGGAGGAGCTGGTACGGCTTAGCAGCCATTTTGTCCAGTTCGACGAAACGCTGGGGTTAGAGGAACCGGTTGGCCGCAAGCTTGACTTTTTGATGCAGGAGTTCAACCGCGAGATCAACACCATCGGTTCCAAGGCCAACGATGCCGCCATCACCGCCTTGGTGGTGCAGTTAAAGGCGGAGTTGGAGAAGATGCGGGAACAGGTTCAAAACATCGAATAGAAACGATCTTTTTCCGCCCTGGGCGCAGTCGCACGCAAAACAAGCTTGTGCGGCGTACTGATCTGTACGCCTCCGCGCTATTTTCCGTTTGCCTGCACCAGAACGAAAAAAATCTTCGTTTCTGCAGTGGTTTGTATCGAATATGATGAGGTGCATATGCAGCCAGAGGGTTTGTTAATCGTCATTTCAGCGCCGTCAGGGGCGGGCAAGACCACCTTGTGCAACGGCCTGGTCAACCGTTTTCCCGCTCTGAAGGAGTCGATCAGCTACACTACCCGTGCCCCCAGGGAGGGAGAGCAGGATGGGGTGGATTACTGTTTTGTTTCAGTGGAACGCTTTCAACAGATGATTGCTGAAAGCGCCTTTGCTGAATGGGCAGAGGTGCATGGCAACTTCTATGGAACCGCCATTGCCACCCTGGAAGAGGCCCGACGTGATGGTGTGGATATCCTGCTGGATATCGATTGTCAAGGGGCCAGAACCCTGAAGGACCGGGGGGTCAATGGTGTCTTTGTCTTTGTGCTGCCTCCTAGTATGGCTGAGTTGCGCCGCCGCCTTGAGTCCCGTTCGTCTGATGCGCAAGAGGTGATCGAGCGCAGGATTGCGCGGGCGGCCGAAGAGATCAAGGAGGCGCGCTGGTATGATTATATCCTGGTGAATGATCACCTGGAGGATGCCCAGCAGGGATTGGCGGCCATCGTGATGGCCGCTCGTCACACAACCGGCCGGATGTTGGGGCAGGTGTCGAAAATGTTTGATATTTGAGACGGTATGGGTATAATTACCGCTCTGTCCGTATTGCACGAAAAGGAGATTTGAACATATGGCACGGGTTACAGTTGAAGATTGCCTTGAAAAGGTTGACAACCGTTTTATGTTGGTGATGATGGCTTCAAAGCGGGTCAAGCAGCTCTATAAAGGCGCACAGCCGCTGATTGATCCCAAGAGTAATCGCCAAGTGGTGACCGCACTGCGTGAGATCGCAGCCGGTAAGCTGGCTGCCGAGTTTTCTGGCAAGCGGGCTGCGTGATTGCCGTTCTGTCCGGAGGCCTGCCATACGGCACGGCCTCCATTTTTGTCCCCTCTTTCTGTAACGGTTCCCCCGACAGCGTGTTTGATCCAACCCCTGCATGATACGTCTGAATGATATCCTTGATACGGTTGTCAGCTATAACCCTGCTGCCGACCTGAATTTGATCAGAAAGGCCTACGTCTACTGTGCCAAGGTGCATCAGGGACAGACCCGCCTTTCCGGTGAGCCGTATATCATCCACCCCTTGGAGGTTGCTGGCCTGCTGGCAAAGCTCAAGCTTGATGTGCCCAGCATCGTGACCGGTTTTCTGCACGACACCATTGAGGACACGCTTACTACCACGGAAGAACTTGCCGAAATGTTTGATCCCGAGGTGGCGGCGCTGGTCGATGGGGTCACCAAGATCAGCAAGATCCACTTCAAGACCAAGGAAGAAAACCAGGCCGAGAACTTCCGCAAGATGTTGCTG
>Ga0302238_1002783_pt1 | contig 11821 bp, 9 predicted proteins | sample AAG_UR_Asn_MG_FD_193527 | JGI IMG/M metagenome (GOLD analysis project Ga0302238, IMG submission 193527) | Enriched activated sludge microbial communities from anaerobic digester in WTTP, New Holstein, Wisconsin, United States - AAG_UR_Asn | ecosystem: Engineered > Bioreactor > Anaerobic >...
GCTTGCGTAAGCCAAACCGTCTCATTTTCAAGTCTTGTTTCTATCTTTGTTTTACCATCTTCACTTTGGTATATAAGAATTGATGTTGGTGTTGTGTTGGTCATGGTGTCGCCTATCATTCTTTAAATACATCATCACAAGTTTGATACATCAAATTTAAATCAAAATTCATTAAATTCTGAGCATTATCTGCTTTATTTTTACAGATTTTATTTTTTTCATTGATCGAAATATTTTTTTCATCAATTTTTTTTGCTTCTTGTAAAATAAAGGCTTTAGTATTTATTTGCTTCTGTTCCGCTTGATTATTACTTTGTATATTTTTTTGATTTTCACCGAGTAATTTGTTAATATTATCACCAATTTGAACATTGTTAGTTGTTTCATTCTTTGAGTTGTCTATATTATTATAGATAATAGGTGCATAATTTTTTTCAATAATTGGGCTTTGATTATTGTTGTTTATTTTAATATCTCCAGGTGATGAGTTTAACCAAATAGGTACTATGATAGTTCCTATTACAGCTACAATTATTGTAGTTTTTTGATACATCGTTAATTCTCCCCATTTATTTTTAAGTTTTGTTATTTTAGAAATATCCACAGCATTTTCCTTATCAAATATCTTTTTGTAATATGTGTTTGGATAGCATCCATCCTTATTTTGATAATTATAGGCTTCATTTAAATGATATTTAGCACGAGTAGCTAAGTTTTTGCATTTACTTTTTGATAACTTTTGAAGTAATGCAATATGAGAGCTATCAGCACCCAAACTATTCCATAAATCACTAATATATTCATACATCTCATCATATATATCTGGAGAGTATGAACCTATAGGTCTTTTATACTCATAAAAAATCTGATAATAGTGATTGAGGATAATTGCACTATATTGCTCTTCTAATAGCTCAATATATTTAGCCTTTTGTAAAGTTGAGACTACCTCTTTAAAAAGTTGAATTTTCCGTGGATTCGCAGATGGTTGGTCATAACGATTCTTTTTTTCTTCATCGCTTTTTTTAGCACCAAAAAAGCGCTTTAATTTATAAAATCTTTTCTTTAGTGGCACTTTTTTGTACTCTGAGAAAAAACTATTTAAGGCTTTTTTAGCATCAATTTCAAGCAAAGATTGTAAATACAAAGATGCTCTATCGCTATCAATGTCTTTTAGCTCATTTATAAAATTATAATTTTGTTCATCCAATGAGATAATTTTTAAAATCTCTTCTACTTTATACTCTTCTTTGATAGATTTAAAGATATTTATGTCAAAACTCAAAAAGTAGTTTATTATGTCCAACAGACTATCTTTGTCAAATTTTCCAATTTTCTGTATTATTCCTGTGAATTCGTAAAAATAGATAATATCTTTATTTTGGCTTTGTTCAAGCGATAACTTGAACAATTCATGCAAAGACTCAACAAAATAATCAAAATATTCATTTGCTAAAAAAATACAATACTCTGCTTTCATCTTATGAAATCTAAAAGTATGAAAAAATATTTTTTCAAAATCCTCTTTAGTTTGAACTAAATTGATAATGGTATCATTATCAGAATGCTCAAATAAATAAATATATAACGCCGTGGGGAAAATATTGCAACTATTTGCATTTACACTGTCTTTGATATTTTTATAAGTCTGATCTTTGAGAAAATCATTTTTTATAAAATCAAGTAATTTTTTATGTTGCTCATGCGTTAACACATCAAGCAACTTACTTTTATTTTCATCTTCAAAGGCTTTTTTACACATAAACACATTGTAAAAATCTTCTTTTACCGCTAAAGCTTTTAAGCTTTCTTCACAAATTTTTTCATAATTTTCTTTTTGTTTTATTCTTTGCTGATAATCTTCTGATTTTGCCAATTCTTCACTAAGCTCTTTATTCCATTTTTCTTTTTGTGTTTTTTGTGCTTCCCAGATAATATCCATATGAGTTTTAAATGTGGTATCCTCCATCAAATAATTTTCTATATCTTGATTCAATCTCAATCTTACATAATGTTCAATATAGCTATCTATTGGATACTTTAGGACAGTTTTTTTTATATCATCCAATGAAATTCTTAAGAATTGGAACAAATCATGAAGACGCCAAAGCATATCTAACTCTAAAGAAAAATACACTTCCCAAAAATTATCAGCAATACTTTTAAAAGTAAAAGGCATCTCATCAATATCTGTATTGGTGAGATGTAAAAAATGCGTATTTAAAAATTCAAATACTCGATTGATGGCATCTTTTGAATGATTATGAAGCAATACGGCATAAATGCACCAACAATTAACCGAATATCTTTCTGTTCTTCCTTTTCCCTTAATATGTTCAAGCCATTTTAATGAATCTTCAGGCTTTAGATAAGGGACTATGTATTTTAACTGTCCACTTGGAATTGCATCCAATAACTCCAACAAGGCATCAAAATCGTATTTTGTATCAATATATTTGGCTTGCTTTTCATTGCCGTATCTATTTTCGTATTTAATACCATACAACGATTCAAAAAGCATGGTTTCAAAATCTATCACCGATATTTTCTCTGAGTTGCTATTGATGAGTTTTTTTTCTTTTGAAAATGCAAAAAGTCTTTTATTAAAATCAAAATTATCTATAAAGTTTTTTTCAATTAATTCTCGAAGGTTTTTATTTCCTTCATATTTACTATGAGATATTGCATCGTATTCTTCATGATTTGATGGATTGATGTTTGAATAATCTTCAAGATATTGGAAAATTAAATCTTCTAATTCTTTGGAATAATTGTATTCAAGAAGAGCCATCAAATACGCAAATACAACATTGTCTATGTCTGAGGATTTTATATTCTTTTGTATCAAACTGGATAGATTTAATGTATCAAATTTAACTAACGTCGTGCCTTCAAAATCATGCCATCTACCCCAAACCATTGATTTGTCATTTTTGAGTTTAGAAAGCATTGAATTTAAAAGTTTTTCTTGTTGCTCTTTGGATAAGTTGGGGTGTCTTTTGAAAATAAAAGGGTCAAATCGTACAAACTCATCAAATAAACCATTATTGAGATTCGTTAGGTAAATAATAACTTCTTCAAATTCTTTATAAAATCTCAACTCATGTGAAAAGAGTTCTTTAATGGTTTTTATATCAAGTTTATTTTCATTGATAAAATGCGCCATCAAAAATTCTTGAACAGATACATGAAAAAAACTAAAGAATTCTCCATCTTTTTTAAACAAAGAAGTGCCTAAAACAACTTTTAAATCATCAATTTTGATGGCTTGATTGTCAACTTTACACAACTCATCTGCTAATTGACTAGAATTTTGAAAAGATACTGATGGCTTTCTATTAAGCAACATGTATGTAGCTAATGAAGAAGATATATTAAAAAGCGTAGTTAAAGAGTTTTCAGAAATGGGTTCTCTATCTTTACCTTTTACAAAAAGATAATCTTTAACAAGATAGGTATAAATACCAATATAGCTTAGTTTTTTATGTTTATACGTGCCGTAATTATCAATAATACTTAAAGTCACAAGAATATTTTTGAGTAAGGATTCCAAATAATTCTCTGAAATAAAGTGCCAAAATTCATCAGTATTTATTTCTTTTTGAATTAATAGAAGATTAATTTCTTCATTTGTTAAATCTTCTATTTGATAAACTTTGAGTGTTTCATCTAAAGCTTTAAGTGTCTCCTGAAAATACTCATTCCATTCAAATTGTCTGCATGTAAGTATAAATTTTATATGAGGATTTTGTTTTTTACAATTTTCTATGTACTGGTTTATTTTTGCTTGTAATTGTTTGTAATTTTTATAGTCCATTGATCTTAAAGCTTCATCAATAGAATCTAACAGTACATATTTTTTATTTTCTAATGTGGCTTGGTCTTGTAGTCCAAGATTGACAAGTGGCATAAAATGAACTTCATCACTATTTTCTTTTTGAAACTGCTTTAATTGCTCAGTTTTACCAGAAGCAGGTTCACCGAGTATGACTGATATATTATTGTCTAACAAAGCATCAAAGGGTGCGATCTCGCGAGTTTCAATATCCTGAAATTTTCTACGTATGAAGTTTTGCACACTAAGCCTTCGTGATAATTATAAAAACTAAATATTAAAAAATTCTATCGTAATAAATTCCCATAGTCTACCACATCCCCACTAAGCCTTTTATCAAAAGAAATGGCTATAATACTTATAGCTTTTTCAAAGGAGTTTCATGCTCAAGATAGCCGTTTCCGCCTGTTTAATAGGCGAGCAAATCCGCTACGATAAAACAGGTCAAAGAGACCGATTTATCACCGATAAGCTTGGCAAGTATGCCTCCTTTGTGCCTTTTTGTCCTGAGCATTTAGCCTTTGGTACACCTCGTGAGACCATACGCATTGTGCAAGAGAGCGAGCAAAAAAAGGTCATTACTGTTTTTTCAAAAGCAGATGTTACGGGTGCCTTGAATGCGGCAATGGCGCATGAACTAGAGAAAATCAAAAAAGAAGAGCTCTGTGGCATCATCTTGAAGTCAAAGTCACCCAGTTGTGGGCTTGGAAGTACGAAGTACTACTTTAAAGAGATGAGCGAAGGCAAAAAAGATGGACTTTTTGCAACACTCTGCAAAGAGCATTTTGTAGACTTTCCTATCGAAGAAGAAGCACGCCTTTTAGACCCGTGGCTTAGGGAAAACTTTGTTATGCAACTCTTTGCGTACCATGATGCAACGAGGCTTCAAAACCACATCAAAACCATGAATGAGCTCGTGGCATTTCATACCGCTTATAAATTCTTATTGCAAAGCAAGCATGAGGGCAATTACCGTCTTTTAGGAAAAATAGTCGCCAACCATGAGAAAAAAAATCTTAGAGAACTCACGCAAGAGTACATCACACTTTTTAAAAAGACTATCGCACATAAAAGCACCATCGCCAAAACGGTCAATGTCCTGCAACACATGGTGGGCTTCTTTAAAAAAGAGCTTACAAGTGTTGAAAAGCAGGCATTGCATATGCAAATCGAAGAGTTTAGAGATGAGATAGTTCCGCTTATCGCAGTTATGAATACCATCGAATTTTTAGCTAAAAAGTATGATATACATTACCTTCTTGGGCAGAAGTTTTTGAACCCCTACCCTAAAGACTTAGCGCTTCGATCAACCATACAAGAAGGCAAATAAGCATGAAAAAAGTGTTATGGTTTAGGCGCGACCTGCGTGTTGATGACTCGATGCTTTTAGCCACAGAGGGCGAAGTTCTGCCTATTTTTATCTTTGACACGAACATTTTAAACACACTTGAAAAGGACGATAAAAGAATTTCATTCATTTTTGAGCAAGTAACTAAGCTCAAAGCAGAGCTTCAAGCTTTAGGGCTTGATCTTGCCATCTTTTATGGCACACCTCTTGAAGTCTTTACCTACCTTAAAGCCTTAGGCTTTGGTGAGGTGTATGCGAGTGTGGACTATGATAGCTATGCAAGAAAGCGTGATGAGGAGATAGCGGAGTTACTAAGCTTTCACCCGCTCAATGACTGTTACCTTTTTGAGCCGATGGAAGTGCTTAAAAAAGATGGTACACCTTACCTTGTGTTTACGCCCTATTATAGGGCTTGTAAAGAACTTTACACAAAATTTTATGTATTGGAGTATAAAAGAGGTGAACAAAGCCTTTCCACATTCGACTGTAGCGTACTTTGGAGCATACAAGATGGCGTCAGAACTGCCTTACCACTTACACTAGATGCACTAGGCTTTGAATATAGAAATGTAGCGCTTTTAAGACCACAAAAAGTACTTGAAACCTTCGCACCAAAGATAGACAAGTATGCTATAGATAGAGATTATTTAGACATCGATGCCACATCTCATCTGAGTGTTCACCTGCGTTTTGGGACCATCTCCATTCGTGAAGTGGTACGTTTTTTAGTTCAGCTAAAAGCACAAGGGCATGAGACAGAACCGTTCTTTAGACAACTTATTTTTAGAGAGTTTTATGCCTATTTGCTCTACCACTTTCCAAAGCTTGCGTGGGAGAATTACAAATACAACCCGCCAACTTCAAACGACACAGAAGCCTATGAACGCTTCATCAACGCACAAACGGGTTACCCACTTGTCGATGCTGCGGTGATGGAGCTCCTAACAACGGGTATTATGCACAACCGAGCGCGCATGGTGGTAGGTTCATTTTTTACCAAACACTTGATGCTGCCGTGGCAAAAGGGAGAAGCATTCTTTGCAAAACACCTTTTGGATTATGACGCGAGTGCGAATGTTCTTTCATGGCAATGGTGTGCGGGTACAGGCATAGACCCACAGCCTTATTTTAGGATATTTAACCCCTACTCTCAGTCGTTGAAGTTTGACAAAGAGGCGCGCTACATCAAACGCTTTTTGCCACAGCTTCAAAGTATCCCAGCAGCATTACTACACAAAGAAGCGTACCTCATGACACAAGATATTGCAGGTTATCCAAGACCTATTATAGGGCATGAGAGCGCACGAAAACGTTTCTTATCTTGCTTTGCTTAATGCATTACTTACCAAAAGTATCGTAAGGGTAAATAAAGTTTTAAGTGACTATAATTTTCCAACAACATCACAAGGAGTTAGAATGCAAAACGATTTTTCAAAAGCGATGAATTTTAGACATGCGTGTAAAGTGTTTGACGATACAAAAAAAATTAACGATGAGCAAATCAACTTTATTTTAGAAGCAGGTCACAAATCGCCCTCTTCTTTTGGTATGGAGCCTTGGAAATTTTTAGTCATTACCAATGAAGATCTCAAAGCAAAACTTCGACCATTTTGTTGGGACCAACCACAAGTCACAACATGTTCACACCTTGTCATTGTTCTTGCAGCGATTGATGCGGTAAAAGTTGAGAGCGGCATACCAGCACTTCGTTTTGGAAGACGTGACATGCCACAAGAGAAAAAAGACTTTTACATCAATCTCTACGCAAACCACCTCAAAGAAACCCTTAGCTCAGATCAAAACATTCTTGCATGGACAGCACGTCAATGTTATATCGCGTGCTCCAATATGATGACAGCAGCAGCGTACATTGGTATTGATTCATGTCCAATTGAAGGCTTTGAAAAAGAAAAAGTTGAAGACGTTTTAGGACTCGATACCAGTAAATTCCAACTAGCACTCGTACTGCCTTTTGGTTACCGCATCAACCCACAATCTACTCAACTTAGAGTGCCATTTAACGAAGCGGTTGAGTTTATCAAGTAAGACCCTTACAGAGCCTAAATATTAGGCTCTCTCTCCTCTTTTTCTTTTCCATATTTCATTAGCTCATTTTAAAAAATCATATTGGCTTTTCATGTAAAAATAATTCCAACTGCTTTGGCTGTGAGTTACAGAGTAAAATTAACGCATCGGGCGGCTGAGTTTCCTGAGTGTCTTAAACGTTGTGATAGAAAATGCCACAAGTGCAGGACCTATGACAAAACCCCAAAATCCAAACGTCGCTAGTCCTCCGACAATGGCGAAGAAAATGATGAACTCATGTGTTCGCACCTCACCTCCACTCATTGAACGGTTGATAAAGTTTAAAATGACAAGTTTGACGATATTGTCGATAAAAAATGTCATCATCGCCCATGAATACAAAGCGATAATCATCGCATTAAATGTGTTTCCTGCTAAATATTCACCTAAGGCGATAGGTATCCACACCAAAGCTGTTCCAACCAATGGGATGACAGAGGTGATACCCGCTAAAAAGCCTAACAATAGAGCATTATAGCCATCAAAAAAAGCGATAAAAATACCAAAGGCGAGCCCTTGTGTGAGCATCACTCCCAAAAGCGTGTAAAAGACTACGGCTATTGTTGTGCTCATCTCACGTAAAAATTGTCGTTTGACCATTCTGCTTAACGGTATGATAGGCATAAAGAAGAGTAAAATAGGACGAGCATAGAGGGTTAAGAAAAAGAAAAAGACGATGATCATCACCATCTCGCTTATCATTGACATAAAGGTTTTCAGACCACTTCCAAGCCATTTGGTCGCAAAAGCGATAATCTCATCTTTATGCATTTGGGTTAGAAGCACAAGTTTTTCAAATGGTTCTTAAAGCCAAGCTAGATATGCTGGGAGCATATCGCTTTTTACATTGAGATGATTGCCGAGTGTACGAATTGTCTCAATTATACGAGATGGATGTTCAAAAAGCTGAAACAAAAAAAGACTTAACGGTAAGAAAATCATTAATGAAAAAAGTAATGTCACGACGGAAGTAGAGAGAATATTTGAGATCTTATGTAAAAACACATAACGCTCTAAAAGTACCTTAATATATTTGTGTAAAGGGGCAATCGCCAATGCCATCAAAAGGGCAACACTAAAGCTTTTTAAAAACGGTGCAAAAAGCCATAATAAAACGATAAGTGCACCAAATCCTAAAGCCTTTAAAAATGTATGCTGTTTCATGTAACTCTTTTATTATAAGTTAATTTGTTTATTGTAACACACTATCATAAATGTACTTCTGTATCTTGCAACTAGAAGTTATGAGCACTTTGACTTTTTTGTTGCATAGCTACAAATTGAGCTTCATTAAAAAATATTTTTTTTGATACAATTTACACTACTTGATAATGTTTAAAAAGGAAGTGAAGATGCAGCTTCAAACCGTTGGTGAGCCATGGATGCTTGGAATTTTTTTCATAATAGTAATCGTCATGTTATTTGTAGATATGTTTATGTTAGGTCGCAAAGGCGATTCTAAAGTATCTACCAAAGAGGCACTTATATGGTCTGTTGTTTGGATCACGATAGCGATGCTATTTAATGTGTGGCTCTATTTTTATTTAAGTGACAAATATGATACCAATATCGCAACCCAAAAAAGTCTTGAATTTTTGACAGGTTATATTTTGGAAAAGTCATTGGCGGTTGATAATCTTTTTGTATTTGTTATGTTGTTTGCATACTTTAAGGTACCAGATATCTATCAAAAAAGAGTCCTCGTATACGGCATTATCGGTGCGTTGGTTTTGAGATCTATTATGATTGTTGTTGGTGCAACTTTAGTGAGCGAATTTCAATGGATTTTGTACCTATTTGGTGCTTTCTTACTATTTTCTGGAATTAAAATGTTCAAAACTAGCGAGCATAGTGGTGATATAGAAAATAATTTTATTATCAAATTTTTGAGAAAAAATTTTAACATAACCGATACTTACCATGGTGAGAAATTCTTTTTACAAATATATGGCAAAATATGGATTACACCTCTTTTTGTTGTTTTAATATTTATAGAGGTGACTGACCTTATTTTTGCAGTAGATAGTATTCCAGCTATTTTTGCAGTGACAACCGATCCTTTTATCGTTTATACATCCAATATTTTTGCTATTTTGGGTCTTAGGGCATTATATTTTATTTTAGCGGATATGGCTGATAGGTTTGAACTACTCAAATATGGCTTGGCTGTTATCCTTATGTTTATAGGCGTAAAACTTCTTATCATGGAGTTTTACAAAATACCGATACTATTATCCCTTGGATTTGTCATAGGTGTTCTAGCAATCTCTATTATAGCTAGCATCAAAAAAACAAGTCAAAAAATATAAATTTTATTGTCCATAGAATGCAAATTTTTATTTTGCATTCTATGTCATGAAAGTATTTTTGATAGCTCTATTGTCTCTATACAGATAACAACAATCCATACAAAGATAATCACGCCAGTGGCAGAAGCTGCTATATCTTTGATAATTTTGATCTTTTCATTATGACGCGTTTCCATAAAATCACACATTGCTTCTATCGCACTATTAAACATCTCTGCTGCAAGCATTACACCCGTAGCCAAAATAATCAATGATGCATCAAGCCACTCTTTAAATATAACGACTGGTATAAATATCAAAATTGAGATAATAATTTTATACATAACACTAAAATCATAAATAACGGCATATCTTAAGCCTGAAAGGATAATTTTAAATTTTCGTAAAGGGTGATATCCATGCTCACCTGTATCTAGAAATTTATTTTTCATAGGATGACTCCTGATTTGGTTTGATAGTCAATAAAGTAGTACAGCAGCATATCATTGTAACAAGAAATCCTGCAATAACATCCGTAGGAAAATGAACTTGTAAATAGATACGAGAAAGAGCTACCGATAGAGCAATAAATAACAATATACTGCTTAATACAACACTCTTTAATGAACTTTTTTTTACAAAAAGCATCCATACTAAAAATGTAAATGCCGTTATTTGGGCTGTATGGGCACTTGGAAACGAAAAATCTAATGGCAAAGCGATTAATGTATCAAAAAAACTTGGTCGTGGTCGTTCAACACTATTTTTTAGAGTATGCGTTATCACGACTGTACTCAAAAATCCAACTACAAAAACTATTTTATAGCTTTTAAATCGGTATGGAAGAAAAATAAGCATAGCAATGCTTAATGGCAATAATATCCAAAGAGAACCAAGCCAAGTCATGGTTAAGAAAAAATGGTTTAGTGTCGCACTTTTGAATTGATAAAATGCTCTAAGGAGTGTATAGTCAAAATGTGTCAGATAACCATTGTATGTGTAATAGCTTAGAGCTATAAGAGAAGCACTTGAGAACATAATAAACATGATAAGATATGACCTACTCAGTTTTATCATTATGTCACCTACAAAATTTAGTTCATCATAAGATTATATCACGCAATGTTCTCAAGTAACTTTAGGATAATAGGGGTCTGGGCTAAATTTTTATTTAACGAAGCGGTTAAATTTATCAAATTAAACACTTACAGAGCCTAATATTTAGGCTCTCTCCTCTTTTTGCCTCACATTTCATTTTGAAATATTTTTATACCCTCGTTTGAAAAAACCGTACTATACTCGTATGAAAATAACCATGCAAGACAAACTTTCCATCTTAGCAGGCAGTGCCAAGTACGACGTTTCCTGCTCTTCGAGCGGCAGTGAAAACAACTACAAAACGGGCGAACTTGGCTGTACCCATAACAGTGGCATTTGCCACAGTTTTACCAGTGATGGACGCTGCGTGTCACTTCTTAAAGTCTTACTTTCCAACGTCTGTATCTATGACTGTGCTTACTGCATTAATCGTGTGAGTAATGACATTCCACGTTCTGCATTTACGCCTCGCGAGCTTGCCGACTTAACCATCAATTTTTACAAGCGTAACTACATCGAAGGACTGTTTTTAAGCTCTGGCATCATCAAAAATGAAGACCATACGATGAGTTTACTGCTTCAAACCTTGCGTATTTTGCGTCATGAATACCTATTTAACGGCTACATTCATGTAAAACTCATCCCTGGGGCATCCAAGGAACTCATCGAAGAGGCAACGCTTTTGGCACATCGTGTGAGCTCTAACATCGAGCTTCCAAGTTCTAAAAGTCTTGCCCTACTTGCACCCGATAAAACAAAAGAAAAGCTTCTTTCACCACTCAAACATGCTCGTGACATTACGTTGCAAAGAAGTGCGAAGCCTATCTCTATGAGTACACAGATGATTATCGGGGCTACAGGAGAGAGTGACTTTGAGATCCTCAAACTCTCTTCATCGCTTTACCAAAAAGCGCTGTTAAAAAGGGTCTATTACTCCGCATACATTGCGGTCAATAATCATAAGCATTTGCCTGTGCCTGAGCTGTCAAAGCCACCACTCCTTCGTGAACATCGGCTTTATCAGGCTGATTGGTTGTTGCGTTTTTATGGCTTTTCGTACGATGAGATACTCAGTGAAAACCAAAATCTTGACATACAGTTTGACCCAAAAACTTTTTGGGCACTCTCAAACCTTCATCACTTTTTTATCGATGTGAACAAGGCACC